>JAESFJ010000202.1_pt1 | contig 43761 bp, 40 predicted proteins | sample 9266161 | NCBI WGS metagenome assembly JAESFJ01 (sample SAMN14506165, study PRJNA617096) | algae metagenome | isolation source: Calothrix sp. FI2-JRJ7 and co-occurring heterotrophs from granitic desert soil | place: USA: Red Pass Lake area, Fort Irwin, California | collected 2000-06-01
CATATTTAACCGCTTTTTCTAATTCTTCCTGACTCTCTTTTATTTCAAGTTGTAAGCTTAAACCCATTGTCCTTTACCAAATGCACCGTTACTTATAATTTAGCGCAGCTTCATACAGAAATGGTATCAGGAAGTATTAAACTTGGCAATGCGGGAGAGCTGTCAAGACGTTTATACTATTGATAGTCTCTGGGTAAAGTATAGCGGTGGACGTTTTGGTTTTAGTATTCAGAAGCAAATTTGGGAAAGTTTAAAATCAACCCAACCTAACGATTACGTTTTAGCAATGGTCATTGGTAAAGATAATGTCAAATTTGGTGAAATAGGTATTGATGAAAGCGAACCGTGTAGGTTGGAGACTTAAAGATAACTGGTTAGATTATGATTATTTTAATTTTAGTTTAGATGCTGCTTTTGGTCATTTACTGTTTTTTAGCTTTATCGAAAACCCTTGGAGAATAACGCTTTTGGGAATATGGGAGATGAATAGCATGATTTTGACTGCTCGCTGGTGGCAGCAGTATGTGTTTATTTAATCGCTTAGATAATTGTTAGATTCAAGATTGCTCGAAGCAAAACATAATTTAAGAGCGCATCATACTTTTGATAGATTAGAGAGTATAATCTTATTATAACAATATTATTTATATGTTACTAGTTGTACAGATTAACTTGATTTAAAAAATTTGATTATATAGAACTTTTTAAATTAAACGATAAGTAACAATAATTACTGTTAAATATTAAAATATTAGTGAATCTAATAAAACAAGTTTTAATCAGAGTGTTATGAGTATCGACGAACTTTTATTGAGATACAAATCAGGTGAAAGGAATTTTAAAGGCGTAAATCTGATTGGTAGTTATCTCAACGGTGTAGATTTGAGTGGGGCAAATTTACACGGCGCCACGATTTGTGAAGCAGATTTAAGTCAAGCAAACTTAATGGGTGCTAATTTAACCGAAGCGTCACTTGTTGGTGCAAATCTAAGTGGCGCCGACCTAAGCGGTGCAAATCTAAGTGGCGCAAAATTATATGAAGCAAAACTTACTGGTGCTGTGTTAAAGAAAGCAGAATTAAAAATGGCACATTTAATAGATGCAGATTTAACGGCAGCAGAATTACTCGAAGCAAACCTTTACGGAGCATACACTATTGGAGCAACATGGGACGGCGCCATAATGCCTGATGGAAATATGTATAAGTAATAAAAGAAACCCGGTTTCTTCAAGAAATCGGGTTTCTAAGTTAAGTTGACTAAAATACTCTAAAAATAAATGGGTAACGGAATGGTTCATCCGCATTACTAATGCAGTGCAGCAGCGCGATGATAGTTAAACCCCAGTGTATTGCAAAGCCAAGCGCGACGACTGGAAAGAATAAAATTCCACCAAGACCAAAGGTAATAAAAGATAAAATACCTAATGGCACACCAATCAAAGTTGCCCAAAACCAAACATTAAAGTGAAAGTTTATCGACTCTTTAGCGTTGTTTCTTACTACTGCGTCATCCGAAACAAAGTAAATTGCAATCGGAATACCCACTGATAAAAACGTTGTACTTAAGAAAATCGCTCCATGAGACAGGCAAGACAACAGTTTACGCTTATCAAAACCGTATGACGTTTGCATCCTGGTTACTCCTCTACTTGTTTTCTTACTTCGATTGTAACGGGCATTTATATAAACTTAGCACTCAAGCTTACCGTACTCATGCTATTTTTGTCGCTTTTGCTTACAGTTACTCAATTTTCTACGTTCTTTCTTTGCCAGTGCTTGATTCACTAATGAGGTTTACCGAACTTTGACTCGCTCTGGAATAAAGCTTAACTTTTTGTTACAAAAGTACTAATTTGAACATCAAGTCACCACAAATCTTGCGGAAATAATTTATAAGGTTTAATATAGCCCGGTTTGCGATTAACAGACGTTTTTCAGCAGATGCATCATAATTACTGTAGGCGAGGTGGATTCAAATTATACGCAGGCTTACCGTTGTGATTTTGTCAAACCCGTTTTATCTGTAATTCCCTTTAATGACTGCCTGTATAAATAAATTTATGACTATTGTATTTTCTGAAACGCGGGATATTGAAATGATACAGGTTGTTCTGTTGTACAAAGCTAACCGCTGGTCTTCAGTCATGAAGCCACATTCATTACATCAAGCTTTGCTCAACTCGCATTATCTCGTTTCCGCGTGGGATGATACACAATTAGTTGGTATAGGAAATGCTATTTCTGATGGTTCGTTGGTAGTTTATTATCCCCATTTGCTAGTACATCCAGACTATCAAGGGCAAGGAATAGGAAAAACTTTGGTAGAGATGTTGAAGAGACGGTACGAGGGTTTCCATATGCAAATGCTAGTCGCAGATGGCGAAGCTATTGCTTTTTATGAGAAGTGTGGGTTTAATAAAGCTGGAAATAGTCAGGCGATGTGGATTTATGATGGAAATGAGCATTGATGGTATATATTATCTATGTTTAGCAATTCATCGTTCGATTTAATTTCTATACTTTACAGCATTATCAGTCTTGACACTATTATTCGTTTATTACAAAGTTGGAGTTCGGTTTGGGATGATTCTGTAACAGCAAAAGATAAACTTTTAATTCAACGAACAGCAGCTTTTATACTAATCCCATTTGGAGTATTTTTTCATGAATTCGGACATGCTGTGGCAACTTGGCTGTTTGGTGGTCAAGTTCGAGAGTTTCAATGGCGCCTTTTTTGGGGTTACGTTGTCCCTGTTGGAAATTTTACCACAGACCAAATTTGGTGGATAGCGTTTAGTGGTAATTTAATTTCAATTTTACTAGGTATTATTGCTATATTAATACTGCCTGTAGTTAAAAAACCTGCATTAAAAGAATTATTTTATACTTTTGCTATTGCTCAGTTAGTTTACTCTTTAATATTCTATCCACTTGTTTCGTTCACTGGTTTTCGAGGAGATTGGTTAACTATTTATGATTTCTCGATTCAACCCTATGCACAAGTTACGCTTGTTTTACATATAGCTTTACTTTTAACTTTATGGCAAGGTACAAAAAAGAAGTGGTTGGACAAGTATTTAATCGATAATTCCAATAAAACACAGACAATTATTGAAACACCACGTTTAATTATACGTGAATTTACAATGTCAGATGTAGATGACTTAGCGTATATTCTAAGTAAACCAGAAGTAATGCATTTTTCTCCTACTGGCGCCATATCTACCGAAGAAACAGCAATCAAAATTAAAAGCTATATAGACTCATATCAACAACATGGGTATGGAAAATGGGCAGTAATTTACCGTAATACAGGAAAATTAATTGGTTACTGTGGAATAGCTATAGAACAAATAGATAATAATTTAGAAAATGAACTAGGTTATCGATTTGACCCAGATTATTGGCGCCAGGGTTTTGCAACCGAAGCGGCTACTAGTTGTATTAATTACGCATTTGATACATTAAACCTCGAATATTTACTAGGTATAGTAGAACCCGAAAACACAGCATCTGTAAGAGTTTTACAAAAAATAGGCATGGAGTTTGTCAAAGAGTCACTATGGTGCGACAAAATAGTTCACATATATAGAAAAGAAAAAGAAAATAATGGCTAGACCAATTCGCATCCTTCTACAAACCACAATTCCTACTACCGAAGACGATTGGAGTATCGCGCGTTTCTCAATGCTACAAAGTTATCTAGCATCGTTACGCGATGAAGCTGGAAATGCTTTGTTTGAAGTATTTGGACGTGATAGGGTGACAGATATTGAAGGTAATGACCCGATATTAAGCTCGCTTGACCAATCTGACTTTGACGAACTTTGGTTATTTGCCTTAGATGTTGGTGAAGGACTAAGCGAAAAAGACATAGCAGGTATCAATGCATTTCGTAAACGTGGTGGTGGTATTTTAACAACACGCGACCATCAAGACATGGGATGTTCAATGTGTGGGTTAATAGACATTGGTGATACTCATTACTTCCATACAAAAAACCCTGACCCTGATACAGCACGTCTAACTCGTGATGACCCATACACAACTTATATTAATTTTCCTAACTACCATTCTGGCGCCAACGGTGACTATCAAAAAATAACCATACTCGAGCCACACGAACTTTTTAAAAACCCCAACTCACCATCAGGAACTATCGAATACTTCCCAGCACATCCACACGAAGGAGGTATTGGGGCGCCTGCAAATAATAAATACGCGCGTGTAATCGCAAAAAGTAAAAGTATAATAACAGGACGCGACTTTAACTTAGTAGTAGCTATCGACCATCATCAAGACAGCGTAGGAAATAACTTAGGACGTGCCGTCACAAACTCCAGCTTCCATCACATAGTAGATTATAACTGGGACATTAAAAAAGGTTGCCCCAGTTTTGTAGATGAACCACCCGGTAACGGAATGAAAAATGAACCGCGCGCACTAGATGACATTCATGCTTATGTTAAAAATGTTGCCTTCTGGCTAGCAAATTGAATTTTTATTGTCTTGTCTTCTCTTGTGGAGCGGGCATCCCTGCCCGCCAAAATCATAAAATACTTTTATAAACCAATATCAATTATTAACTTCTTAAATAAAGATTTTACCACAGAGACGCAGAGGAAGATTCAAATTGGCGCCGCTGTTCTATCAGGACTTACGCATGAAAACCTAGAAACCAGGTTTCTTCGTTGATGACATGTAATAAAAATGACGATTTGTCTGCGACAATGAATGCGTAGAAACCAGGTTTCTTTGCGTAAGTCCTACTTATAATGAATCAATTAAAATAGATATTATAAAACCAATTTAAAATACGCATCCGACTATGCCCTCACCACTAGCTGGTATGAATCCTTACCTAGAAAATCCAGAATTTTGGTCAGAGTTTCATAGTCGTATGATTGTAGCAATTGCTGACGCATTAGACGACTGCCTTAGCAGAGATTACTAGATGACATTCATGCTTATATAAAAAATGTTGCATTGTGGTTAGCCAAGTAGGGTGCGTGAAAGCTAGCAAAAATCACAACGAAAACGCAAAATAAAATGCTTTCACGCACCATCACCAATTTATAGTAAATGTAGAAACGTGATATATTCGGTCTCTACAATTTACAGCAGATTGTGGGTTAATAGGATACATGTAGAGACGCGCGTTCACGGAGTGTACCGCAGGTAAATTTTCCTACCCTACCCTTCGGGAAAAGCTTCGGTTTGCGCGTCTCTACAAGGTTTTGGGTATTATGCATGTACCTTATTTACCTGAAATTTACTGTATATTGTTACGAATGGTTTTAAATCGCTATATAATCATCCAATTTATGTCTAAAAAACTTTAAAATTCACAAACATAATTTAGTAAATAAAGCCTCCCTGCTCAACTACTCTTTGCATCAACTCATAAAAAGAGCGATAACGATATGCACCTGGAAGTTTACTTCCGAAATGCCAAGCTTCCCATTCTCCATCATTAAAAATAACATCAGGGATTAGTAAAAAAATATCACCATCACCACTATCACTACTAATTTCTAATGCATTTTGTAAATACTCAGTTCTTAGATTTATACAGTCTTGTTCTTTACCATAAACAAAATATAAATCATCAACAACGGTTGGTCTTGTTTCAGTATAATCTGGAAACCAACCGTTAATCCAATTCGGATTTTTAGTTGCAAACCAATCTACTTCCTCTGTTGACCAAAGCTTCAACTCAGTCCAGTCAGCATTTCGCCAACCGTTCGAGACTTTTAGAAACTCCCGGTAAGAGGGAGGAAACTTTACACTTAAACGAGTCTCAGCATTAGAAATTTGCTCTTCTGTTGCACCTACATATCCGAACCAGTTTGATTTACGAAGCTCATTATTTAACTTAGGTTGTATAGCTGAACCATCTGCTCTAAGTTTACCACTTTGTTTTATATCATATTCAATAAGTTTTAAACTAAATTCTTCTAGAAGACTTTGCCAATATATAGACATGTTTTATACGTAATACCTTGTAAATAGCTATACTTATTCAATTGCACATTACATTATATTATTAAATTAAATTAGAATAGATATTATAAAACTAACTTAAGATACACATTTGACTATGCCCTCACCACTACCAGGCATGAATCCTTACTTAGAAAATCCAGAATTTTGGTCAGAATTTCATAGTCGTATGATTGTAGCAATTGCTGACGCATTAGACGGTTGCCTTAGCAGAGATTACCGTGTTGCAGTAGAAAAGCGTGTCTACCTTAGTGACGATGGTAATAACGTACTGGTTGGAATTCCGGATGTATCTGTTACTGCTTCTTCACAAAGCACAACACTAACAGCTACTTTAGAACCAATTACTCAACCGCTAAATATTGAAATTCCCATCGCAGAGGAAGTACAAGAGCGATTTTTGGAAATTCGTGAAGGCGCCACTGGAAATGTGATTACAATTATCGAACTAATATCGCCTAAAAACAAGCGTACTGCTGAAGGACGTAGTACTTATTTACAGAAACGCCAAAAAATTCTAATTAGTGCAACTCATTTAATTGAAATAGATTTATTGCGGGGTGGTGAACCTTTCCCGATGGGCGCCGTTATTCCTTCAGATTATAGAATTATGATTAGTCGTAGTTACCAGCGTCCAAAAGCGCAACTCTATGCATTTAATCTGCAACAAATAATACCAAGTATTCCAGTTCCTTTACGCTTTGGTGAAAATGAACCTGTTTTAGATTTACAATCTTTGTTGCATAAAGTTTATGACCGTGCCAGATTTGAATTAGGTATTGATTATAAACAAGCTTGTACGCCTAAATTATCTAAAGAAAATGAAGCTTGGTTACGAAGCATAATTTTGTAGGCGCCAATCTTAAATGTCTCTTTCTCTCCCCTCTGCGTCCTCCGTGTCTCTGTGGTAATTAACATCCACCTATTTGACCACGATGACCATTATTCAACTTAGGAACAGGAGTTGCATTTAATCCATAAACCATACGGATATAATGGTTATTTTTATCTTGGGTAGGAATGGTTTTATCTTCCGTCGGAACAGGTGTATTGTAGTCTGCTTTTTCTAACGGGTTCTTTGGAGCTAGTATTTGGTCTATCGTGATGTTTTTAAGTGATTCAGAATCAACTGTGTGAAATGTAGGTTCGCTCATAAATTTTGTAGTTATATTTGATTGTTAACATACAACTACAACGTTAGATAGAAACTTTTCGGATTTTATAGATAATTTAATTTGAGATTTTTACAATACTAACACTTTACGTTGTTAATTATACCAATGGTTTCTTCTTAATAATTCTTTCTTTGTGTACGAGCATGTCTAAAGAGCGGGAAATGCTCGCTCCTTATGTGGTTCATCCCTTTTACCTCTGTACAGACGCTCCTGAACCGGAGCGTCTCTACTGTGCCTCTGTGATAAATATATATACGATAATATGCTGAGTTTTATAATAGTGCGTGTTATTGAAAATTTTGTAGATGCTACCCTACGGGAAAACTGCGTTAACGTTCACGACTCATGACAATTGAGAGAGAGTGAAAAGTATAAATCTTGTGGGATGGGCTTTAAGAATGCCCTGTCCCATCATACCTTCTTTACTTACGCACTGGCGCCTTGGTCTAAACTTTGGTCTGCACTGTTTAATGCTGAACGCGCGTTGATTGATAGCATTACTCGTGATACACCTGTTGCTAAAATGCTGGCACCTAGACCTGTACCTATTAACCAAGGTGCGTTATATGGAAATTGGAACCATATTAAGGCGCCTAATATTAAAGTGACAATACCGTTACCTAATGCCCATGTCCAGTTTTGTTGTGGACGAATACGGAATGCTAAGATTAACTCGAATGTACCTTCGGTTAGTAAGAAGCTACCAAGTAACAGTGTTAAAGTTAATATTCCTGTTAATGGGTAGACGAATAGCATTATACCTGTTGCTATATATAAAGCGCTGAGTAAAATCTTCCAGATGAAACCACCTTCATGACGGGTTTGGGTGGCATAGACTAATTTGGTAAATCCTGCTGTAATTAAGATTAAGGCTACCCAAGTCTCTGCAAATATTGTAGATACTACTGGTAATGCAATTGCTGCTATTCCCAGAACTGTTAGTACTATACCTGATATGAGGGCACCGTTTACACTTTTTTTAATTTCGCTGGAGTTAGCTACCATAAATACCTTCTTGTTGCTTGAAATTGCTTAACCTTAAGGCTAGGTAATTTCGAGGGTGTTTTGCATCACCCTAGGGTAGAACTATAGGTATGATTTTATCTGCTGAAAGAATTATTTGATATATGTATCCAAAGTTATTTGATTATATGTTCTAGTTTATCTACAAGTTGTTGCGCTAAATTTAATAAGTCTATTCCACTTTTATTGTTGATGCTACTTATGAGCAAATCTTTAACTGCAAATACTCTATTTTCTTCTGTAGAAATGTTCATGCAGTTGTCTAAGTAATCAGATATTTCTGGAATTGATTTGTGGTGAAGCATATCTCGTAAATTTAATGCTACCAAATCATTACTTAGGAGAAAACTAGTTATTAATTCTAATGATGTATCTTCGTCTCCCCATTTTGATAACCAGTCTCCATCTACATCCTCATAATATAGATAAGCGGCATTGATTCCATATCTAAGTATATTATCTTGCAGTTCTTGGGCGGCATCTACAGCTTGCACAAACTTTTCTAGTCTTTGCTGACGGTCAATAGCCTTATTTACCATGATGACTGTTATTCTCTAAGTAATAGTTATGTAATAATTGTTTTAAGTGCTTGAAATTAGAATCAAAAAAATTAGTGTGATGGCATGTGGTTATAAGTTAAATTTTAGATAACTAGCAGGCGCCAAATTATTGCTGTTATATATTATTACATTTACCATTTGACTCACATAGTTACTTGTGGCGGGGTTGTAACTTAAGAATAGCCCTCTTTCTATTGCCCATATACGTAGTGTATTTTCCCATTCATCTGATTTCGATTGTGAGTGTTCATCTGAGAGACTTGTGAGTTGTACACAAAGAGGTTTGAAACGACTACAAACTATTATATCAGTTGCCATCGATAAGTCAGCTATATAGCGTCGAACAATTTCACTATTACGTTTTTGTATCTCCGAACTCACAGATTCTATCAAGGCGCCGTCTTTTTGAGTAAACTCACCCGCCATAATTTTCTGTCTCCAAACATAAAATTTGGGGTCGTTCTCGTTTAACCATTTGGGGAATAAGTCACTATACCAATATCTTAATGCAGAACTGAGTACATTTAACGCAGCAAGTCGTTCTTCTTCGGATGGCATTGATTGAAGTATCAGCCAAGCTTCTGCATCTTGAATTATTTGTAACAAAAGTAAACTTACCAAAGGTTTAGCTGTCAGTAAACCAGGTTTGACATTTTTTACCCAACGATTTAATTCCTCTAACCTCCTTGCTAAATTCATATCTACCTCAAAAGCTGACTCTATCAATGATTTCAGCCTTTCTTTTAACTCTGTTGCTTGCACTCTGCACTTTCCTTGGAGAAATACTCACGCTCGAAAGAGATTTTAAGATTTTTTGGACACATAAAAAAGGGTAGGCTTTTCAACCCACCCTTACAATTTATGTTTCAGCTTTTTCTGAGTCGGGTTTTTCTGGTTTTAGGAGCGGGAATGCGATAACGTCACGGATGCTCGCAGAATCGGTAAGTAGCATGACTAACCTGTCTATACCTATACCTAATCCTCCTGTAGGTGGCATTCCATATTCCAAGGCAGTCAGAAAATCTTCATCTACACCTTGTGCTTCTAAGTCTCCCTCCGCTTTACGTGCTGCTTGTGCTTCTAAGCGTTGACGTTGGTCGATGGGGTCGGTAAGTTCTGAGAAACTGTTTGCGGTTTCTCTTCCGACTATAAATAATTCAAACCGTTCTACTAAACCTGGTTTGGAACGATGCGGTTTTGCAAGAGGTGAAATTTCAACCGGATAGTCTATTACAAATGTTGGCTGAATTAAAGTTGTTTCGACTTTTTCTTCAAATGCCAAATTTAATAACTTACCTATTGATTTACATTCGTCTACACCTGGTACATTTGCACTTTTTAAGGTGCCTTTAGCTTCATCTAGACTGCAAGTAGTGATATCCATACCTGTGGCTTCTTTGACTAAATCATGCATTGTCGCCCGTCGCCACGGTGGTGTTAAATCGATTTCCTGTCCCTGATAGTTGATTTTCAAGGTTCCTAAAACAGATTCAGCAACAGTGGTAATAACCCCCTCCGTTAAATCCATCATGTCGTTATAATCAACATATGCCTGGTAAATTTCAACGGATGTAAATTCAGGATTATGACGAGTCGAAATACCCTCGTTGCGGAAAATCCGCCCCATTTCAAAAACTTTTTCAAATCCACCTACTATCAACCGTTTTAAGTGTAACTCGGTAGCGATACGTAAGTACAACTCCATTTCTAAGGTGTTGTGGTAGGTAATAAATGGTCTTGCATCGGCGCCTCCTGCTTCGCTTTGTAATACTGGGGTTTCAATCTCCAGAAAATCGCGTTCTTCCAAATAGCGACGAATACCCGCTGTAATTTGGGCACGGCGCCGAAAAGTTTGTTTAACTTCGGGGTTAACAATTAAGTCAACATATCGCTGACGATAGCGCTTGGTAATATCTGTTAACCCATGCCATTTGTCGGGCAAAGGCAATAAAGATTTACTCAAAATATCAAATTGCTTGACAAATACCGACAATTCACCCTTTTGAGTTCGTTTAATAGTACCTTTAACGCCAATGATGTCACCCACATCTACAAGTTTGTCAACTGTTTTGAAGGCATTGGGAATTGTTTCTCCCATACCTTCGTCTATAACTTGCTTCTCTATATATAGTTGAATTTTTCCCGAATCATCTTCAAGGGTACAAAAAGCCAGCTTTCCCATAAAGCGGCGCCCCATTACACGTCCAGCAACAGCAACTTCAACATCCGCTTCTTCGCCGCTAGGCAAGTCAACGAATTTTTGCTGTAACTCGACTGTATGGTGCGTTGACTCCCAACGATAAGCGTAGGGATTTATTCCTAGCTGTCTAAACTGCTCTGCTTTCTCTAGCCTTGTGGCACGGATATCTTCTTCCGACATGGTTTACGAACTATTAAGGGCAAGAATTAATTATAGAACCGTCGATACGCCACCAGAATTTAAATTCTTTCTTGGCTATCTAAAGATAAAACTTAAAAGTCTCCAATTAAGTAGGTAAAATAGCTTACAATGATTCGACTTTTAATTGTTAACAAATTTAAAGCAAAATTCCTTTACTCTTCCGTATAACTACGAGTGACATGAGTACTTTTAACAAGCTACAACGTAAGTGAAATTGATGCTGCGGTGGTTCCCTAAATTGTTCTGCTCACGTATTACCTTTAGCTGCTGCTAGAAAATCTGAGCAAAGTTAATAATTTCTTAATAAGTTGAGTAAGTATTTATACATTGTTACTCAGTTAGCATCAAATTTCGACAACCGTAAAAACACGCTTATACTACGTCATCATCAACAAGGTTAAAAAAGGAGAGTTTTGCTGTTATTGCTCTTGGATACTACTGTTTACATACATTTTCAGTAGCATTGCTCACCAAAGCGCGACTGATTATTTATTGTTAACCAGCAAAGATTAACAATAAAATTAACGTATGTTAACCATTAACTATTAACATTTTATAAAGTTATGTTTATTTTATTGCTATAGAATGGAAAATATAGTTAAGGGTTGGCACATAAAATTAGAAAACAGCAACTTTCATCCACAGTTTTTAACTTTTGTTCATGAAATCGGTATGTTTAAGCCGGAAAGTTGACAAAAAGTAGAGAATTTACCGAGTGATTGCTCACTCAACCCTTTACCAACAATCTGTTGCGCGCTTGTACCCAAGGTTACTGAACCTGTGTCTACCGTGTTCGCAGCACTTTTTAATGCGTCTTAAATAGGCGCCCTCTTACTAGAACACAAATACTAAAAATTTTTGAGCGGGACTATGTTTTTACCATCACGTATATCGAATTTCGTTTCTGAATCCACCGCAAGTGCTGCAAACCGTGTGTCTTCAATAGAAGCTTCAGCTAAAAGTGCTGTGTTATCGCCTGTGCAGGAATTATCAGGGAAGACGGTAACATTAGGATTAGCAGAAGTAGCAGTAGAGGTAGTTAGAAAAACTGCTTCGTTACTGAAAGCTCAAAGTTGGAAGTGCGTCCATAATTTTTTGAGAAACTCGCAGGCAGTAGCATTTAGTCCCGATGGAACAATGCTAGCGACTGGTAGTATAGAGATTAAACTATGGGATTTGCAGACTGGTGAAGTAATTCATACAATCAAGCGCAACTCTGGTATTTTGAAGTCACTTGCCTTTAGTCCCGATGGCAAGACCTTAATTAGTACTGGTTTGAGTCAGCGTATTGAGTTGTGGAATACTATCAGCGGTGAGCAAATTCGTGAATATGTTACTCATGCGTATGGAGTAAATGCACTAGTGTTCGGTGCAGATGGTAAAACTTTCGTTTCGGGTGACAGAGGTAAAACAGTTCAAATTTGGAATGCAGACGAAGAACATGCAGCAGCTACTTTTGTCAAGCATGACGATTGGGTAAATGCTCTAGCAATTAGTCCCAACGGTGCAATTCTTGCGAGTGGAAGTTATGACGAAACCATAAAACTGTGGAATCTGAATACAAAAACTGAAATTGCGGCCTTCAACGCGCAGTCCCCAGTATTCTCAATTGCGTTTAGTTCAGATAGACGACTATTTGTTTGTGGTTGTGCTGATGGAAAAATTAAATTGTGGAACTGGCAGACCGGAGAGTTTGTTGGAGTAATTGTTGGTCATAGCGACGAAGTATATTCTGTAGCGATAAACAGTGATAGTACTGTACTTGCTTCTGGATGTGCCGATAAAACCATTAAACTTTGGAATTTACAAACTGGGGAAGAAATTACAACTCTTACCGGACATGAATCCAGCGTTAAAAAATTAGTGTTTAGTCCTGATGGGCAAATGCTAGTAAGTGCTGGTGCTAATGGCGCCGTTAAAGTTTGGCGCCGTGGCTAATTGCTAATTATACTACTAACAACTAGTTCATGCTAATAATAACTTCAAGGGTGTAAAGCTTTGGCTTTGCGCCCTTTACTAATTTTAAACTGTAGAAGAATCCCCCCAACCCCCCGATGATTTGGGGGGCTAAAAATGCCTATTGTTATTAATTAAGTAGGGCTAAAAATGCCTCTTTTTCCCCCCTTATTAAGGGGCTAGGGGGGATTTTTCTATTCTCTAAGAAGGGTCTTGAAGTTGTGCGGTACGTATAGAAAGTTGCTGTGTTTGGTTGCCGCGCTGAACTTTTAATTGTAAACTTTGACCGATGCGACTTTGCTCAACAATATTGAGTAAATCTTCACCTTTGGTTACACGCTTACCATCGACTTGAAGTACAACGTCTCCAATACGAATTCCCGCAGCAGCAGCAGGAGAGTTAGGAACTACACGCGCGACTAAAATACCATCAACTTCTGGCACTTGAATAGGAGAATTAGGATTTGAATTGAATTGTCTTGCCGTTTCGGGAGTTAAATCTTCCATGCCAATACCAATAAACGGGTGAGAAACTTGTTCACCACGTTGAAGTTGAGAGGCAATCGATTTTGCTCTGTCGATAGGAATTGCAAATCCAATACCCATTGCATCACCGCGAATTGCAGTGTTAATACCAATTACTTCACCCTGTGCGTTTAAAAGCGGTCCACCTGAGTTACCTGGGTTAATAGCTGCGTCGGTTTGAATAAATTCAAGTCGTTTATTACCAATACCAACATCTCGACTAGTACGGCGTAAAGTACTTACAATACCTAAAGTTACAGTATTGTCTAGTCCCAGAGGGTTTCCTACTGCAATCGCCCAGTCTCCAACTTGTACATCTGAAGATGAACCTAACGCTGCTACGGGTAAATCGGCGCCTGCATTAACTTTAACTAACGCCAAATCGGTAACTTCATCGACACCTTGGACTTTTCCTTGAAAAGTACGACCATCTTTGAGTCTGACTGTGACTCTATCAGCTTTATCGACGACGTGGGCATTAGTTAAAATTAATCCACTTTTGTCAATGATAAAACCAGAACCTAAACCGCGTTGCTGTTGACTCGGCGCCTGTTGTGGCAAGTTATCGCCAAAGAAGCGGCGGAAAAAAGGGTCATCAAAAAAAGGGTCAGCAGTGCGTCGTGTAACTGTACGTTCAGTATCAATACGAACAACTGCCGAACCAACTCGGTTAACTGCGACAGTTACAAAGCTACTGTTACCAATAGCAGCGTTCGCATTTGATGGACGTTGAGCTACTAATGGCATTAATTCTGGCGCCGTGTCACTAGATACAGGGGAAGCAATGGAAGGAGATACGCTTAGGGTGCCAACTGTTAGCATGACCCCCATAATTATAGCTAATACATGCGTACCAAATTGGCGGAGTGACCGAGGTAGTTTGGAAAATCGCATATCTACAACCTAATTTTTCGTTCAATAAATAAAGTGATGGGAGCGTGAAAACCGCGCGTATTGGTTTAAATCTCTAGAAAACAGACGAAGAAAGGCATCTAATGGTTGCACTTCTCGCTCCAACAAACGGATAAGTTTTCCTAGCAGTACAGCATAAACCACTCATTATCAAAGTTATTTGTAAATGTAACTCTAAAGCTATTATAGACATCCGTACTTGCCCATTCGGGTTTTACACCTAAGCAGTTATCATCTTTGTAATTCCACTTTCCAGGTTGCATCTAGGCTAGGATTGATTTTAATAACACTTCTTGCTTACTAACTCATGAATGGAACCAACCGACTAAAAAAAGAACCTTTGCCTGTTTCTGATTCACTCAAAAATGTCTCGGATAGTTCCTCTCTCAAAATTGGACATGATGAACATGACCATTCACATAACCACTCAGCGCATCCTCATGTACATAGCGAAGAATCTCTCAGACGTATTGTAAACCGACTATCGCGAATTGAAGGACATGTTCGCGGCATAAAGACAATGGTACAACAAAATAGTCCTTGTCCAGATGTACTATTGCAAATTGCTGCTGTGCGTGGCGCCTTAGACCGAGTTGCTCGCATCGTTTTGGATGAACACTTAAGTGAGTGTATTTCTAGAGCCTCGAAGGAAGGTAATATTGAAACAGAAATCGAGCAACTCAAAGCTGCCTTAGATAGATTTTTACCTTAAACGACTTTTTACCAAGGTAAATTATTAGTTATAAATTAAAAATGCTGGGTAGTAAATATCAACTTAATTATATTTTTCAGGGTGATGTAAATAAACCAACAATTCTATTTCTACACGGTTTTATGGGTGACTGTGAAGAATTTGAAGACGTTGTGGCAATAATTTCAGATTTAAATCATTTTTCGTTTTTAACAGTTGATTTACCAGGGCACGGAAAAAATCAACTGTTAGAAAATGATAATTATTACACAATGGAATTCACAGCCCAAAGTATAATCAACTTACTCAACGAATTAAAAATATCTAACTGTTTTTTGATTGGTTACTCAATGGGTGGTAGATTAGCTTTATATTTAACATTAAACTTCCCTCAACGTTTTTTTAAAGTTATTCTAGAATCTGCCTCTCCTGGCTTACCTACAGAAACACAGCGTTTAGAACGAGTCAAAAGCGATAATCAAATAGCCAGAAAGCTAAACCGAATCAATACAAGTGAGGATTTTACAGCCTTTTTATCAGCTTGGTATACTCAATCTATTTTCGGTAATATTAAAAATCATTCTCACTATGAGAAACTAATTACAACTCGGCTTAAAAATATCCCTGCTGAATTAGCAAAATCGTTATGTTGGATGGGAACAGGAACTCAACCATCACTTTGGGAAAAGATAAAGACAAATAGACTGCCAATACTTTTATTAGTTGGAGAATACGATAAAAAATTTATTGACATAAACACTAAAATGGTAGATGCCTGTAAATATTGTAACTTGAATATAATTTCAGGCGCCGGACATAATATTCATTTTGAACAACCACATATTTTTGCAGAAAAAGTTTTAAGTTTTTTAGCCCACATTCCTCACTTCAAAATCTAGTAGCATTTATACCTCCGCCACAAATTCAAGATAAATAAATACTATTCGCACCATACGGGCGCGTGATTTGTAATTGTCAGTCACTACAAGTAACATAAGAATATGATTCAGTCGCGTGAGCAAACTTTATTTCGGCGTAGGCTAACGAGTGCGATTACCTTACCAATCGTCTTGTTGCTGCTTCTTAGTGGTGTTTCCATTTGGCAAATTACCCGATTGTTGTCTGCACTGCGTTGGGTAGACCACACCGACCAGGTGATTTCTCACGCCAACTATACCCAAAAGCTGCTGTTGGATAGGGAAACGGGGCTGCGGGGGTATTTGCTAACCGGAAAACAGAATTTTCTAGCGCCCTACGAGCAAGCGAATGCGGTGATTGATGTCAAGGTGGAAGACCTTAAGCGTCTCGTTGCTGATAACCCAGATCAAGTTCGACAAGTTACTACACTTATCGCTCAATCTAACCAATGGGAACAACTTGCTCCCGCTAGTATTACTCGTCGGCAGCGCGGGGAAAGAGAACCATTAAGCGAGCTGGAACTAAGGAAGCAGCTTATGGATACTATGCGCCAACAGGTTGACAGCTTCATTGCAACCGAAGAGCAATTGCGTTCTGAGCGCAGTCAAACAGCCCAACAAACTACCACTACTGTCATCTTGACGAGCTTGCTTTTAGCATTGAGTGTGGGCGCCGTGCTTGCGTATTTCCTTCGCCGTCAAATTCTTCAGGTTTCTCAAATTTATGAAGGTGCCCTATGCACCGCGCAAGTGAAAACCCAAGAGGCACAGCGAGCAGCGGTAGCCTTACAGCAATATAAAGACATCTTTGAGTTTGCCGAATACGGATTAGTTGTCGGCACAGCAGATAATCAAACTCTAGCTCTAATTAATCCAGCGTTTGCTCAAATGCACGGGTACACCGTCGAAGAACTGTTGGGAACCCCGATACTGAATCTATTTCCATCTCAGTGTCATGCCGAAGCAATTGAATTTATTACGCGCGTCAATGAGCGAGGCTATAATACTTGTGAGTCTTGGCATTGCCGTAAAGATGGTACGGTGTTTCCTGTTTTTCTAAGTGGAACAGCGGTTCGAGATGTAAAAGGCAACCTCCTGTACCGAATTGTTAGCGTCTATGACATCACCCAGAACAAGCAAGCACAAATTGCCTTGCAGCGAAGTGCCCAGCGATTAGCAACACTACATAAGATCGACCAAGCGATTTTGGCGAGTGAGAAGGACGAAACGCTTATCGATAATGCGCTCGCGCGACTGCGGCAAATCGTTCCTCACCAACAGGCATTTGTGGCAGTATTTGACCTGGAGACGTCAATGGCGCAGGTTCTAGCTGGAAGCAGCCAAACTGGAAAATTGTCTCATTCGACGGGCACTCAATTAACCGTTGCGGATTTTGCCCCTCTTCAGAGTTTATTACACGGTATTCGCTACGTAGAAAACTTTGCCACCGAAGAAGCCTGTCCACCTGTACTGTTGCAGTTGCGCTCTCACGGCTTTTCCAGTTGCGTCTGTGTGCCCTTGCTGGTAGAAAACACGCTAGTTGGAGAACTCAACCTGGCATCAACTGAACCGTCTGCGTTTAATGAAGAGAGCATTGAGGTTGCCCATGAAGTCGCACAACAGTTGGCGGTGGCACTGCGACAGTCTCGGTTGCGGCGACAACTTCAAGCCACGAATAAAGAGTTACAACATGAACTAACCCAACGCCAGCAAGCAGAAATAGAATTGCGAGAGCAAGAGCAACTGTTTCGCTCGACGTTTAACCAAGCTGCTGTTGGCATTGCTCATGTGAGCTTAACCGGACAATGGCTACGGGTTAACCAAAAGCTGTGCGAAATTGTTGGTTACACCCGTGAGGAATTGTTGCAGCGAACGTTCCAAGATATTACTTACGCTGAAGATTTGGACATTGACCTCTTCTACGTTCGCCAAATGCTGGCATATGAAATTCAAACCTATTCGATGGAGAAACGTTATATTCGCAAAGACAACTCTCTCGTTTGGATCAACTTAACGGTATCTCTAGTGCGAGAAGCTACTGGACAGCCCAAATACTTTATTTCTGTGGTTGAGGATATTAGCCAACGCAAAGAAGCCGAAGAAGCGTTACGTCAAAGTGAGGTACGGTTTCGCTCTGCCCTTTTCAATGCGCCTCTACCCATCGTCCTGCATACTGAAAATGGAGAAGTGCTGCAAGTTAACCATGTCTGGACAGAACTTACGGGTTATAGCATCCAAGAAATTCCTACAATCGGCGACTGGTTGCAACGAGCTTACGGTGAGCGCTCCTACCAGGTACGAGATGATATTGCCCGTGTATTGCCTTTAAGGCGCCCGACCTCAATGGGAGAATATACCATTACAACGGCTCAGGGCACAACTCGGATTTGGGATATTTATGCCTCTCCATTAGGACAAGTTGCAGATAATAGCCTTATGGTGGTGATGGCAATTGATGTTACCCAACGCAAGCAAGCCGAGCAAGAAATCTTGAACTTAAACCAGGAACTTCAACAACTTAATACCACTTTAGAACAAAGGGTGGCTCTTCGCACAGCCCAATTACAGGAAACCAACACTGAGCTAGAAGCATTTACCTATTCAGTATCTCATGATTTGCGGGCGCCGTTACGGACAATACAAGGCTTTAGTCAAGCGCTTTTGGAAGATTGCGGGGGTCAATTAGAGGAGTTTTGCAGAAGCTACATTAATTCAATTATTGATGATGCGGCGCAAATGAATAAGCTCATCAGTGATTTGCTTGCCTATAGCCGTTTAACTCGCACTCAAATTAATATACAGCCAATTGCATTAGATGAAGTAGTCAAAGAAGCTTTTAAGCAGTTAACTGCTGAAATTCAGGAAAATGTTGCTCAAATTCGTGTGGTGACTCCACTTCCCCAAGTAATGGCTCATCGTTCAACTTTAGTCCAGGTCGTTGTTAATCTAATCAGCAACGCAATTAAGTTTGTTGAGCCAAACATCCAGCCTTCTATAGATATTTTTGCTTCAACCGAGCGTCAAGATAATCAAGATTGGGTAAAATTATGGATTACTGACAACGGAATAGGCATTGCACCAGAGCATCAAGAGCGGATTTTTCGTATTTTGGAACGCCTACATGGTGCCGAAAGCTACCCTGGTACAGGCATTGGTTTAGCAATTGTTCGTAAAGGGTTAGATCGGATGGGTGGGCTGGTTGGCATGGAATCACAATTGGGACATGGTAGCCGTTTTTGGATTGCGCTGCCAAGTGCTGTTGTCTAATAATATAGTATTAGCTTATTTTATGGCACGACTCGTTGGGTAAAAATCAGCAAAACTTTTACTAAAGCTAATGGCGCCACCATAATTGATGGCTTAATAGAAGATATTAATGAACGAAAGCAGGCAGAAGCACAAGTAGAAATTGAAAATCGGCGCTCTAAGTTCTTAGCAGAAGCCAGTCGTCTCTTAGCGACCTCGCTCAACTACCAGACAACCTTAGAAAATTTAGTTAATTTAGCAGTACCAACCCTTGCAGACATTTGTCTAGTTGATGTGGTTGAACCAACATCGCTTGTATTTAGTGAACCAATTGTGGCAGCATCAGAACCAGCGCAAGCAGCCTTGCTCAAAGAAATCAGACGACGTTACCCACCACTTGCCGATGCAAATTATGGTTCTGCCAAGGTATTACGCACAGGACAATCCGAGTTAAGAAGTGATATTTCTAACTCAGTCTTTGAAGAAATTGCCCAAGATGCAGATCATCTGAATCTGCTCCAACTGCTTAGGGTAAAAGCGTGGATGATTGTACCAATGATGATATCTGACCGAAAATTTGGTACGATAGCTTTCGTTATTACTAAGGCAATCCGCCGTTACGATGACGCTGATTTGGAAATGGCTGAAGAATTAGCAATTAGGACTGCGGTAGCGTTGGATAATGCGCGGTTATACCAGGAAGCTCAAGAAGCGAACCGGGTTAAAGATGAGTTTTTAGCAATCGTTTCCCATGAACTGCGAAATCCCCTCAACTCAATGCTGGGATGGTCTCAAATCCTACGAAAGCGGCAATTTGAAGACCCAACTTTAAGTCGAGCTATTGAAATTATTGAGCGCAATGCTCAACTTCAGAACAAGTTGATTGAAGACCTTTTAGACGTTTCTCGCATTATTCAAAATCGACTGCGAATTTCACGGGTGCCAGTTTATTTAATACCTGTGATTGATGCAGTGATTGAGTCTTTACAGCCCAACGCTACGGCTAAAGCAATTGAAATTTTATCCAACCTTGACCCTAATACTAGGCAAGTACTAGGTGATGGTGATCGATTAGAACAAATTGTATGGAATTTACTATCAAATGCCATCAAATTCACTCCCTCTGGTGGGCGAGTTGAAGTTTGTTTAAAGCAAGTGGGAACTCTTGCTCAAATCACTGTCACCGATACCGGGCAGGGAATTAATGCAGAATTTCTACCGTTTATCTTTGAGCGCTTTCGCCAAGCAGATGCCTCTAAAACAAGGGCGCAGAGTGGGTTAGGGCTAGGCTTGGCAATCGTTCGCCAACTCGTCGAACTACATGAGGGTAGCGTTTACGCCACTAGTGCTGGCGTTGGAAAAGGCTCTACTTTTACTGTACAAATACCCACTCAAAAATCTTCAACAGGCGCCTTTGAAGAAAAGGCAACATCTCAAGAATTTTCGACATTAATTGGGCTACGAATCTTGGTGGTCGATGATGACCTGGATAACAGAGAGTTTATTGCTTTTGTTTTGGAGGAACAGCAAGCGCAGGTGACAATGGCAGCATCTGCTGCTGAAGCTTTTGATATTCTTTCCCAATCAGAGATTGATATTTTTATTAGTGATATTGGAATGCCAGACGAGGATGGTTACTCGCTCCTGCGTCGAATCCGGGCACTCCAAACAGTACTTAAGTACCGTATACCCGCGATTGCCCTGACTGCCTTTGCCAAAGAGTCAGACGAGCAGGAAGGTTACTCGGCAGGGTTTCAAAGACATCTCTCAAAACCTGTTGACCCAGATAAGTTAATTAAAGTAGTTGCCAGCCTCGCTAGCATCTTGTCCGGTTGATTACCTATAATGTAGAGACATTACATATAACGTCTCTACAAGGTTTTTATTACGGTTACGCTACCTGATATAATATCAAATATTTAATGTTTTATTATTTTTATTTAATGTTTTATTATTTTTCTTCATAATGCGGATTGGTTCAGTATTTTTTTCTTTCTTAATCATCCTGATTTTTTACTTTTATCTTGACTGTAATCTCTTTGTACTTCAACTTTAAGTGCGGAATGTGGGTTTTTAGTATTCTTTAATTCATCTTGCAACATTCTTTGATAAATACCAGGTAAAGAGCGACTTATGGAGTTATTTTCAATACCATATCCTAAACTAGTCCAAGTCGGAGATAGTCGTTTTAATACTTCGTTAATTTTACCTTGACGTAATAATTGGGGAATGTTGGCGCCCCATACATTTGAATCACTTAACCAGCGATGAACTACCATATCTTGGTACTCTGCCTCAAAGCTATAATTCGTCCAAAACATTAAATTTGATGGATTCGGATGATAGCGAGGAGCAATTCTATACCAAGTTGTATTAATAATTTGGTAGCGACCAGCAGCAGTAGAACAGTTACCTTTATTAGGGCCATTTAGTATTGTGACGCAAATTTGAGGATGACGACTTAGGTCATTAACATTTTTACCACCATATAAAACAGAATAGGGACGCGGTGTATTAGACTCGCTAGCAGAAATCGTTCGCATCAACGCACGGATATATGGGTCTCCCCCCTTCATCACCAAAGGAGGCTGTTGTTGGTTAAAAGTAGGGTCAGAAAACGATGAGCGCAAATCCCCGCGTATTAGCCATTGTACTAAGAACACGAAACCAAGCAGTGCAATAAGTGGGGCAATAAGTTTTTCAACCCCTTTAGCTTCAACGTTTTTCAGAAATTCCGCTCCTTGAACTAGCTTCATTTAAATATCTAGCACAAATATCCGTAAACGATGGGCGCCTCAAACATCAACCTACTTGCTTATATAGCTAGCTGCCCATTCACGGAAAGCCTTTTTAGCAGCTAATTGCCCAATAGTTCGACTTTGAGTAATAAAGCGAGGAATTTCTTCTACTGGTACTGGTTCAAATGTTGGACTAATTTGAACTTCTTCGTATTTTTGACCTTTAAGGACGTAAACCCCTAGCTCGGCACCGTTGAATCGCCAAAATTCAGGGATTCTCATTTTCGCATACAAGGACAATTTATCTACCCTTGACCTTGAGTATTCAACCTCAAGTACTAAATCTGGTGGAGGGTCTTCATCAAGACTAATATTTTCTCTGCCCCTGACCGCTTGTTCGTTTTGAATATAGTAGCTGCTGTCTGGCTCCCCTCCCTTCTCTAGGTCATCGCGCGTTAATGTGGTTGAACCAGTACTTTTAACCTCAAATCCAAACTCTTCGCATAAGGACAGTACAAAACTTTCAATTATACGGTTCGAGTTTTCATGAGGCGCCCTTGGCGTCATAATTTCTAGCAACCCATCAGAATAAGCAATTCGACTAACGCGCGATTGTCCCATTTCCGCTAGCATAGCCTTAAACGTTTGCCAGCTAATGTTTTCTAGCACAGTTCTAGTTTCCGCGCTCTCTGTTGTTACAACCATCGTTTTTATAAATTCATTTAGTTATAACTTAACTTAACCGCGACAAAACAAACTCAGGACTTACGCAAAGTCCAGAATGTCATACTGAGCGAAACGGAGTGTAGCGAAGTATCTCGGAGATTCTACCCTACGGGAAAAGCTCCGCTTTACGTTTCGCTAGCGCTACACTCAGAATGACAGTTTTTCGTTAAAATGCGTAAGTCCTGAAACTATCTCAGGTTGATGTGTCGCTGTGTTGTAATCGATGTGGAGTTTTGATGTAAAAATAGTAAGGTAGTAGGCGATGCCGTGTATGACATCGCTAACACAATTAAGCTATTGCCGCCATTAATTGTTCAGGCATTTCAAAATTAGCTGTGACGTTTTGGACATCATCTAATGCTTCGAGGGTGTCGATTAACTTGAGGAGTGTGCGCGCTTGATGGTCGTCAGTAACTTCGACGCTGTTATCTGGTATCCAGCGCAGTTCAACATCGGCAACTTTAAAGCCTTGATTTTTGAGGGTTTGGCTAAGCGTTTCTAAGTCAGGGACTTCGGTAAATACTTCGGCTGTTTCTTCGTCGGTCATTTCATAATATTCGGCACCACCTTCAATAGATGCTTCGAGTAATTTATCTTCATTTTTAACAGGTTCTACGATACATACGCCCTTTTGGGCAAACATCCAACTGACACAACCAGTTTCACCAAGGTTTCCGCCATTTTTGCTAAACGATACTCGCAATTCAGCAGCAGTACGATTACGGTTATCGGTCAGCGCTTCAATTAAAATAGCTACACCACCTGGGCCATAACCTTCGTAACGAATCTCTTCTAGTTGGGTATTGTCACCAGCAAAATTCCCGGCGCCTTTAGCAATGGCACGCTCAATATTATCATTGGGAATACCAGCAGCCTTAGCTTTTTCAATAGCCGTCCGCAGTTGAAAATTTCCTGTTGGGTCTGGAATGCCACTGCGTGCCGCCAAAATAATCGCTCGTGACATTTGCGTAAAGGTTTTACCTCTTTTCGCATCAACCACTGCTTTTTGGCGTTTAATATTTGCCCATTTACTGTGTCCTGCCATAATCGTTCGTAAGTCAACTCATCTATATATATTAAGTATTTGTCTTATGCCGTTTTTTTTCAACGCTCGCAGTTATAGAAGCACCTTTAGTGGGTTACTAGTAGTACTCCTGTGTACCATATTCTTAATAACAGGGTGTCAGGCGCCTTCTAACACTTCTAACAATAATGGAGTAATACGTTTAACATTGTGGCAAGGTGTCAACCCACCACCAAACCGTGATGTACTACAAAAGCTAGTCGATAAATTCAATCAAACTCATCCAGATATTCAAGTTGAATCATTATATGCTGGGCAGCAAGACCAGCAAATGCCAAAAATATTAGCGGCAGTCGTTGGAAACGCACCCCCTGATTTATTATGGTACAATCCAACTATTGGTGGTCAGCTAGTCGAACTGAATGCGCTGATACCTTTAGATGAATATTTAAATAAGTCTCCTGTAAAAGCAGAAATAGACCCGGCACTGTTCGAGTCGATGGAATACAAACAGAAAATATGGTCTGTACCTTTTGCAACAAATAACGTCGGTGTTTTTTACCGTCCTAGTTTATTTAAAGCTGCCGGGGTAGAAGTACCCAAGACTTGGGAAGAATTTAGACAAGTAGCAAAAAAACTAACGCGCGATACCAATAACGACGGACAAATTGACCAACATGGTATGGTTCTACCCCTAGGCAAAGGAGAATTTACAGTATTTACCTGGTTGCCGTTTATGTGGAGCGGCGCAGGTGATTTAATAAATGGTGAAAGTCAAGTAGCTGGTGCCGTTGAGCTAGCAAATAATAAAGGAGCAGTATCAGCATTAGAGCTTTGGCGAAATTTAATTACAGATGGTTCAGCTGTGCTGTCAGGACCAGAACGCGGATATGAAACCGATGCTTTGGTAGCAGGTAAAGTAGCCATGCAACTAACAGGACCTTGGACACTAGGAGAATTTCAAGCTAAAGGTATAGATTTTGGTGTATTTCCCATACCAGTAGGTCAACGTCCAGCAACAAGTATTGGTGGTGAAAACTTATTTTTATTTAAAACGGCGCCAGAACGAGAAAAAGCAGCATTTAAATTCGCAGAATATGCACTAAGCGAAGAATTTCAAACCGAACTAGCACTTGGAACAGGATACTTACCCATAAACATCAAATCTCGCCAAAACCCCAAATACCTAGAATTTGCCAAAAAACAACCCGCAGTCAAAATCTTTTTAGACCAAGCCAAATATGGACGCTCTCGTCCAATATTCCCAGGTTACAACCGAGTCTCAGAAAACATAGGTCGAGCAGTAGAATCAGTCCTACTAGGCAAAACCTCCCCCACAGAAGCACTAAAACAATCACAACAACGCCTAGACCTAATTTTCAACTAAAGAAACCGGGTTTCCCCAGCACTAAGTATAATAACCTTCAGCATTATTAAAGGAAACCCGGTTTCTCCTATTTTATCTAGTATCTAATGTATCAAATTTTAAACATTTACCTTCTATGATTAAGTATATTAAAACTTTTTGTGCCGATTGGTAACGTTTCTCAGTTTGACAACGCACCATTTTCTCTAATATTAGTGCTAAATTTGGGCTGACATTACATAGATTTTTCCATGAACACCATGTAAATCTACTTTTAATTGTTGAGGATGAACTCCTGTTAATGCTTGAATAGCTGTCATTTTTAAAGCATATATATCACTGGCAGGTTGCAATTGATTTTTATTGCTAAGTTGTTCCGGCGCCGCTATAATAAATCAGACAAATTTTGCCATCTTGCTGGCGCCTAATTAAATTGGAGAGTTTAATATCATCATGAATAATACCTTGCCAATGCATAAAAGATAATACTTTTAACACATCTTTCAGTAGAGCAATTACTTGTGCTTCGCTCCAACGATTTTCTCTTTTTTACTGCTCGCTTAGAGATTATCCTGGTATAAACTTATAAACTAAGTAAAATTATTCATGATATTCAAAATTATCAAAAAGTTGTGGAACCTGTTCATGTAGTTGAATATAATTTTTAACTGCTTGCTTTGCGGTCTTATCGGCTGAATCATATTCAATTATACTATCATCAAAAATATTACTTGCAATAATGTTCTCTATCGCTTCTATGAGATGATTCTTTAAGAAGCTATCCGATAAATAGCTGCCATATATATCTACAAATTTTTGTAAATATTCCAACCCCTCATGAAACTTTTTATATTCGTCAAGTTCAAGATGGTTTAGATGATAACTTGGAAACGCTGTTAATATTAATGATTCAGCCTTGATTAAATGATTTAAAGCTTGAATATGCGAATCAATCTGATCCATTCCTCTAATCACTGGCTTTTGCAGTGCTTCATGATATTGAGCTTTTATTTGACTTAAATATGAGTTGAATTCCTGATATGCTCTCAGCTTTAACCCCAATAAAGGCGTCTGTTTCACTACTGAGTATAATTGCTGATACTTAGTAACAAATTCTTCTGCTTGCGGTGCCGTAATTTTGCTTCTTTCTGCCTGGAAAAATTGATCAATCTCGCTAATTTCGCGCTTGGTTCGATTCTCTACATCTGAAACGATTTGAGTTATAACATCTTCTAGGACTTTGGTCATATTTATAACCTTTTTAGCTAAAAGGGTAATTAAAAAAATAGAGACGTAATAAATTACGTCCCTACTCTAATATGTAGCTATAATATATAGCTGTTTATAAATCATTCGTAATTCCTTCGGGTGGGCAGTGCCCACCTTACTCCTAAAAACTCCTAACTCCTAACTCCGCGCCTCTTACCTTCTACCTGCGAGCTTCTTTGACATTTTACGTAAACGAATTGATTGAGGAGTTACTTCCACAAGTTCGTCTGGACCAATGTATTCAAGCGCGCGCTCTAAACTCATTTCAACAGGCGCCTGTAATTGTACTAGTTCATCACCACCAGATGCGCGGTGGTTAGTTAGCTGCTTGGTTTTACAAACGTTGAGTTCTAAGTCTTGAGGACGGTTGTGTTCTCCAACAATCATACCTTTGTATACTTTGATGCCAGGAGTAATGAAGAATGTGCCTCTATCTTCGGCGTTCTTCATCGCGTAGAAGGTTGATACACCTTCTTCAAAGGAGATAAGTACACCTTTGTTACGTGCTTCAATGTCACCACTTAAGCCACGATATTCTAAGAAACTGTGGTTCATAATACCTTCACCACGAGTCATCCGCATGAACTCACCACGGAAACCAATTAAACCACGTGCAGGAATTACAAACTCAAGCTGGGTACGTCCACCGTTACCAGGTTGCATGTCTTGCATTTCGCCTTTGCGCTGTCCCAAACGTTCGATACAGCTACCAACAGATTCTTGCGGAACGTCTAGTACTAAAAGTTCGTATGGTTCGCAAGGTTGACCGTTAACTTCACGATAAATTACTTGTGGCTGAGAAACTTGGAATTCGTAACCTTCGCGACGCATTGTTTCGATTAAGATACCCAAGTGTAATTCTCCACGTCCTGAAACGAGGAATTTGTCAGGTGAGTCTGTTTCTTCTACACGCAAAGCAACGTTTGTTTCAAGTTCACGCATCAGTCTGTCTCTAACTTGACGCGATGTTACTAACTTACCTTCTTGTCCTGCAAATGGAGAGTCGTTTACCCAGAAGGTCATTTGTAAAGTAGGTTCGTCTACTTTAATTAGTGGTAATGCTTGTGGGTCGTTGGGGTCGGTAATTGTTTCGCCAATGTTCGCATCTGCAAAACCAGCAACCGCTACAATGTAACCTGCGGTAGCTTCTTCCATATCCACACGACGCAAACCTTCAAAGCCCATCAACTTGCTGATTTTACCTTTGATGATGGCGCCTTTATCGTTGATTAATGCGGCTTGTTGTCCCATACGGATTGTACCGTTATGGATACGACCGATAACAATACGTCCTAAGTACTCAGAGTAATCGAGGGTTGTAACTTGTAACTGCAAAGGCTTGTTAACATCACCCACTGGTGGTGGAACATGGCGCAAAATTGCATTGAATAAAGGCGCCATGTCCTTGGATTCGTCTTCTAACTTATCTTTAGCGAATCCAGCCAATCCTGAAGCAAATAAGTATGGAAAATCACACTGGTCATCATCGGCGCCGAGTTCTAAAAACAAATCAAGAACTTTATCGGTAGCGGTGTGTGGTTCAGCTTGAGGACGGTCAATCTTGTTTACAACAACAATAGGACGTAAACCCTTTTCGAGTGCTTTTTTCAACACGAAACGAGTTTGAGGCATTGGGCCTTCGTTAGCATCCACAATTAAGATACAACCATCAACCATGCCAAGTACGCGCTCAACTTCGCCACCGAAGTCCGCGTGTCCAGGAGTATCAACAATATTAATCAGCGTCTCTTTATATTTAACCGCTGTATTTTTAGAAAGAATAGTAATTCCACGCTCGCGCTCTAGGTCATTAGAGTCCATAACGCAGTCCGGAACGTCTTCGCCTTCGCGGAAAATGCCGGACTGTCTTAAAAGGGCATCAACCAAGGTGGTTTTGCCGTGGTCTACGTGGGCGATAATAGCGACGTTACGGATAGGGAGCGTCATAGTGCGCGTTCCAATAATTTTGATGGGGGTTTTCAGATATTGTTTACACGGCTGTGGTAACAGAATACGGATTTTTTGGGTAACTCTGTAAAGAAGCCTTAACAATTATATTCTAACCTTAATACTTCACCATTGTTTGCTTTGACAAGACTTTTTTGAAATTAAAGTAAAGTCGCCGCTAATTACCATCTATTGTAGCATACATGTAATTTTGCAGTACAAGCAAGATGCCTGTGCAGTATAAGTAATTCTCTTTACCACAGAGACACGGAGGATACAGAGAATACTACTTTATTAATCTGAAAATGAATGTAGCAAATTATCTTAGTGTGATTTGGTAGCAAGCTCTGTAAACCTGTCTAAGGGAGTATGTCTTTTATATTACTTAACTAGATAATGACATAATTAACACTAAAATTATACGTAAATTATGTCTTGGCAATCTGGACAGCAATTGAATGACGGAAATTACGTTATCGAGAAAAAATTAGGGCAAGGTGGTTTTGGTATTACTTATCTTGCTAAAAGTAAAACTGGTAATCAAGTAGTTATTAAAACTTTAAAACAAACTAATAGTGACGACTTTGACAAAAGCCAGCAAGATTTTGTCAACGAAGCCCTTAAACTGGCTAAATGCTTCCATCCTCATATTGTTAAAGTTTACGAATGTATAAAAGTGGGTAACTTGTGGGGCATTGTAATGGAATATATTGAAGGAGAAGAATTAAGCAGCAAAAAATTACCATTGCAAGAGTCAGAAGCCTTGTGTTACATTAACCAAATTGGTGAAGCACTGGAAATTGTACATAAGAATGGTTTACTACATAGAGATGTTAAGCCTAACAATATAATTATTAGAACTGGCAAATTAGAAGCTGTTTTAATAGATTTTGGTATTGCTCGTGAATTTAAAGCGAATGCAACACAAACTCATACAGAATTTATAACACCTTTTTATGCCCCACCTGAGCAGTACAATCCTCGTGCAAAACGTGGTGCTTTTACAGATGTATATTCTTTAGCTGCAACTTTATATAAAGTATTAACGGGAAAAGAACCAGAATCTTCTATTTCTAGAGCCATAGGTTGTACTCTTGCATCACCTAAAAAACTAAATACAAATTTAAGTAATAAAGTAAATGAGGCTATTTTGAAAGGTTTGGAGCTAGTTCCAGAAAATCGTCCTCAATCAATAAAAGAGTGGTTACAGTTATTACAGAATGATTCTGCTTATATTCCTAAAAATGTGCTTTCCAATCTTTCAATTTCAACAAATACTTACAGTTATTTAGAAACGCTGTTGGCAAATGGTCGATGGAAAGAAGCTGACATAGAAACAAAAAATCTACTACTCAAGCTGTGTAGTAGAGAAGTAGAAAATTATCTTACCTATAAAAATATCCTCAACATAAACAGCCAAGATATCTGTACTATAGATGAACTTTGGGTAAAGCATAGTAATGGGCATTTGGGATTTAGTGTTCAAAAAAAAATTTGGAATAATAACGGAGGCGATATCGGCAATTTTGATGAAGAGGCTTGGATTAAATTTGGAGAAACTGTAGGCTGGAGAAGTACAAGACAACACCAGATTTTATTTGCAAGTTGGACTAGTAGAGAATGGTCTTATTATTCTCAAATTGAATTTAGCCTTAATGCTCCGAAAGGTCATCTTCCAAGATTATGGGATGAATGGAGAGGTGGGGTAGAGTTAGTAACGATAGCATCAAAAATTGAAAGCTGTACAATTTAAATTTACTTGAATTTTTTATTATAAAACTTGGTTAATAATTTTTGTAGGTTGATGTCGAGGAACGAAACCAAATATAAGTATTGCAAACTAATTTATTACAGGCAATTGTAGGTTTTATTGTTTGCGTTTTCTCTTTATGCCATCTCCCCGCGCGCTTTTACAAACCACGTTCATAATGTTTATTCTGATTCATTTACAAGCCATTCATCTCTCATGTATCCATCTTTGATTAATTCTGCAAATATTTCTTCTAAAAGTTTACGGTCTAAACGCTCAACGAATAAGTCAGGAGGTAATAAATATTTACCTTTTAAAAATTCGTCCATGTCTTTTGCTTTGTGGCAGCATTGCTCTAAATACTTAAATGTCCATACGTTGAGAGCATACTTTTTTCCGTCTGGCAGAATAACGTGCATGTTGAAAAGCAAAATAAGAATTATTAGCCTGCGCTCGTCTGGCTATGCTCGTATAGCTTCACCCTTATAGGGTGTAATATATAAAGTAACCCATCCGTTACATCCGTTGTATCCGTTGCAAGTTAGTCCTTTATGTTTTGTTGAATGCACAGGCGAGACGCCTGTGCCACAAGATGTGATGCTTTGTATAATTTTGGCTTTTCATAAAGCTTGAACATCAATATTCTGGGGATGCTTAGTCTTTCATGCTTTGATATGACAGCAATAACGTTCCAATTTGGTGATGAACACGGATTAGAAAATTATCGTCGTGCTAGATTTTTTGCTGGTTGGCATCGGGAGCGCCTCTGGTGAGGTATATACTGAGAAGACGCTGCGACAAATGAATTGGACAAATTTGGGCTACCGTTTAGGTGCCATTTTTGGGACTGCTTTGGCTGAAGAGATTGATGAGGTTTACCAATGGTGCTTTCGTTTGTGGTGCCAATACAATGGGCATACTTAAAGAAAAGTAAACAAATATGAATTATGAATAAATTCTATACAGTTTTACGTAGATAATTGAGGAAGGGAAAGCAGGAACAAGGTTATTGCCCTTACTTTCCTTGTGCATTAAAGCGTTTTGTTCTTTTTGTAGGCTAGCTCACATACAAAAAGGCTGTTATCGGAACATACTACTTACAGAGCTATCTTCGTGTATGCGCCAAATCGTTTCTCCGAGTAGATTCGCCACTGACAGAACTACGAGTTGTGGGAAGCGTTTACGAAGCGATTCGTGGGAAGTGTCGCCGCTTAACGTAGGAATTGTATTGGTGACGATTACTTCTTCAAATAGTCCGCTTGATAAACGCTCGATTGCTGGTGGTGAGAACACCGCATGGGTCGCACAAGCGTATACTTGTCTCGCGCCTTCAGAGCGCAACAGTTTGGCGCCTTCGGTGATGGTACCGCCGGTGTCTATCATGTCATCGACTAGTACGGCTGTTTTGCCTTTAACATCACCGATTACATTTAATACTTCAGCGACGTTGTGCGCTTGACGACGTTTGTCAATGATTGCCAACGGGGCATCATTGAGCTTTTTCGCAAATGCACGCGCTCTTGCTACACCACCTGTGTCAGGTGATACTACAACTAAATCCTCAAGTTTTTTGCTCGTCAGATAGTCTAAAAGTACTGGCGAGCCGTATACATGGTCGAGAGGTATGTCGAAGTAACCCTGAATTTGAGCGGAATGCAAGTCCATCGCCAAAACCCGATTGGCGCCTGCTTCCGTAATTAGGTTTGCAATCAATTTGGCGGTGATTGATTCGCGTCCTGCCGTTTTACGGTCGGCGCGTGCATAGCCATAGTACGGGATTACTGCCGTGACTTGCCGCGCGGAAGCACGACGACAAGCATCAATCATGATTAGGAGTTCCATCAAGTTGTCGTTGACAGGATTGCAACAAGGCTGGATGAGGTAAACATCACAACCCCGTATCGATTCCTGTATTTGGACATATAGTTCTCCGTCCGCAAAACGTTTGCGAATCATCGGTCCCAAATCCATGCCCAAATAGCGGGCAACTTCTTGGGAAAGTTGTAAATTAGCAGAGCCAGAAAATAGCCGCAGACGATTACTTTCGGTAAATCCCGTTGGCGCTGGCTGCATTTTTAAAGTTGCAGAACTAAGCACAGCAGTTCCTCGATGTGCATTCATGGCAATCTTATCATCAGAGATTTGGCTTTTCTACGCGGAAGTTCCTGAAAAATGAATAGTCTGTTGTTTGAAGTTTTGATGAAAACTTTCACGTATGACTCCGCAAAACATAACTATTAAGTTTTTCAGTCTTAAAATAGTGAAACTACCTTTTTGACAGCTTAACAGACATGAAGTCTGGATATAAGACCTATTTTTGTTTTTTTCTGTAGAGACGGGATTAATTGCGTCTCTATCCTCCTCATTTATACCTGAGACCAACAGTGTTGGATTAATTTTGTGTACAGTTTTTATTTCGGCAATGACAAAAGCACTTATGAGGAGTGCAGATAGGGGCAGTACAATATTCTATGCTATTCGTCGCAAATTGTTTACACTGTTGTAACTCCTCTTATCAAATGCAATGCTGATTTTTACATGTAATGCAAATCACTTTACTTGAGTGTTACCGAGGCAGTATTTTGTATCAAGCACTAATATTGATGACGCAATAGACTTGATTTCGGGTTGCAAATCTAACAATATATCCAAGAAGTGCGGAAAATCATATTTTCTGCTGAAGTAGACTCATGGTAAGTGTAAAAATTGTCAAAATAGAGTTACATAAGCCGTTTAAAGTCTACGGCACTTACTATATTGTGCGTCTGTCTGTCTTTATAGCTTATCCTCGTATAAAGCTTTTATTGGCGTTCTTAAATTAACATCACCATGCAACCACCCATTCCAGCTGGCACTATCCTACAAAATCGCTATCGCATTATCAATATTCTGGGTCAGGGCGGGTTTGGTAGAACCTATCTGGCAGAAGACCAGCGACGTTTTAATGAACCTTGTGCAATAAAAGAATTAATTCCCAATGCTACGGGCACAACTTCTGCTTGGGAGAAAGCACAAGAGCTTTTTCAACGCGAAGCCGAAATTCTCTATCAAATTCAGCATCCGCAAATTCCCCAATTTCGCGAACGATTCGAGCAAGACCAGCGGCTATTTTTGGTGCAAGATTACGTTGCTGGTAAAACTTATCGCGATTTACTCGAAGAACGTAAAGCTACAGGAAGTACTTTTACAGAACATGAAGTTGTCTATATTATACGCTCTTTATTACCTGTACTCGAACATTTACACAATCGCGGTATTATTCATCGCGATATTTCCCCAGAAAATATTATTCAACGTCAAATAGATAATAAACCAGTACTAATAGATTTTGGTGTAGTTAAAGAATTGGCGACTAAGTTACAGTCACCAAGTGGAACTGTTAACGCGACATCAGTTGGTAAGTTGGGTTATGCGCCTGGTGAACAAATGCAAACTGGCAGAGCATACCCTAATAGTGATTTATATGCTTTAGCTGTAACCACAATTGTTTTGTTAACTGGCAAAGAACCAGCAGATTTATATGATGAAAATTTGACGTTGTGGAATTGGCAGCGTTTTGCTAAAGTTAATCCTCGTTTTTCCCAAGTTTTGAATCGAATGCTCAATTACATTCCTGGGGAGCGTTATCAAAGCGCGCGCGATGTTGAGCAAGCATTAGATTCTATAAATGGTTTAACAAATGGTTTAACCCAACCAGACCCCAGAGCTAATAATTTATCCAACGTACAAACTGTTGCTGTCGGTCGGCGCCCAGACCCAGTACCGCAACCAATCGAACAAGAATACCAAGGACGCGCTTCTAACAGACCCGACCGAGTTATTCCTCCTGCCAATAGCAATAACTCGGTATTAGATAATCCTTTGGCAGTTGGAGCTATTGGTGCTGCGGTCGTTGTGCTAGCTGGATTTAGTTCCTGGGCATTAGTTAGTACAATTCGTAACCAGCCTAAACCACAAGCGCCAATAGAAACACCACCGCAAACTTTTCCTTCTCCTGTAATTAGTGAAAGCGCAACGGTAACTCCAACACCAACGTCAACGTCGGAACCTGCTGTATTTAGTAAAAGGTTGAGATTTGACGCTTCTGGTCTTGCTACTGTTCAAGGTAAATTAGGCGCCAATCAAATTGTTTTATATACATTTCAAGGTGAAGAGGGACAGCAACTAACTGCATCGTTGGCTCAACAAGGTCAAATCGAGCTAACGGTACTGGCGCCAAACCGCGAAGCAGTAGATGGGGCAACAAGAAATGTTGCATCATATCAAGGTACGCTTCCATTTACAGGTAGATATACGATTCAACTTAGTCCGGCGCCTGGAGTTACAGAAAGTGACTATAATTTAACAGTTGGGCTAGTCAAACCTTTAATTTCTACACCAACACCATCTCCAGACGTCCCAACACCTACACCAACAGCAACGCTTGAGCCAACTCCCGAACCAACACCTACTACAACAGAGATATTTCCAACACCAACCCCAACTATTGACCCAACAAAACCAGCAGAAGGCATTTTCGAAAGAATTGCACCTGGTAGTTTTCCGACTCCAACACCAGATAGTACTCAACCAGAAAATGCTGCTCCTACTGAGTCTGAAGGTCGAAATAATCGATGAAATTTATAAGATAATAAGTAAGCAAAAACCTTAAAAAAGAAATCAAAGTTGAATTCACTACTAATTACAGCCACAGATACCGAAGCAGGTAAAACAGTTTTGACAACTGCGCTTGCAGCTTATTGGCAAAAATATCGTGCATCTCATAGCTTTGGCATCCTGAAGCCAATACAATCAGGAGAAGGAGACCGCGAAACTTACCAAAAGCTATTTTCGTTACAGCAGTCACCATCCGAAATCACACCACTATATTTTCAGGCACCACTGGCGCCACCAATTGCTGCTGCCAAAGAAAATAGAAATGTCGATTTGGCTCTTGTGTGGCAAACTTTGACGAAATTGCAGCAAAACAGAGATTTTGTGTTTGTCGAAGCATTAGGAGGACTAGGTTCTCCTGTCACTTTTGAGTTAACAGTAGCTGACTTAGCAGCCGAATGGCGTTTACCTACTATATTAGTTGTGCCTGTGAAACTAGGCGCCATTTCTCAAGCTGTTGCAAATGTCGCGCTCGCCAAATTAACCAAAGTTAACTTGTTAGGAATAGTTTTAAACTGTTCTCAACCATATAGCGAAGCAGAAATTGAAGACTTGGCGCCAGCCGATTTGATACAATCACTTACTAACATTCGAGTTTTTGGCTGTTTGCCATATTTTGAAAACCCTAGTGATTTAGAAAAGTTAGCGGCTTCAGTATCTAATTTAGATTTAGAACACCTCTGGCAACGGATGTAACGGATGTAACGGATAAACCAAAGCATAATAGGAATAGAAGTGCATTACTGTTATTAAATTAGAGTTTTAAGATGATTTCTGCTTTTCCAAGTTTAACTTCAGTCGATTTATCTCGAATTCGCCTGTCTATTCGCAACCTTCATCCGCAAATAATCGAATGGCGGCGCCGACTCCATCAACAGCCCGAATTAGGTTTTCAAGAAAAACTTACTTCTTCATTTATTGCGAGTAAGTTGCAAGAATGGGGCATTGAACATCAAACAGGTATTGCTACTACAGGTATTGTCGCTATTATCAAAGGCGAAAAATCAAGTAGTCGAAAAGTATTAGCAATTCGTGCGGATATGGACGCATTACCTGTTCAGGAACTTAATGAAGTAAGTTACCGTTCGCAGCACGACGGGTTGATGCACGCTTGTGGACATGATGGACACACTGCTATTGCTCTTGGTACAGCATATTATTTACATCAACATCGTCATGATTTTGCTGGTACTGTTAAAATAATTTTTCAACCTGCTGAAGAAGGCCCAGGTGGCGCCAAACCGATGATAGAAGCGGGGGTTCTTAAAAATCCTGATGTTGATGCGATTATTGGCTTACATTTGTGGAATAACTTGTCTGTAGGAACTGTAGGTGTTCGACCTGGTGCCTTAATGGCTGCTGTAGAATCTTTTGATTGCACGATTTCTGGTCGAGGTGGACATGGCGCCATGCCACATCAAACTGTAGATTCGGTTGTTGTTGCAGCTCAAGTTATTAATGCACTACAAACTATTGTCTCACGTAACGTTAACCCGATTGATTCCGCCGTTGTTACCATTGGTAAACTTCATGCAGGTACTAAGCGTAATGTAATTGCTGATACTGCTGAGATGAGCGGTACTGTTAGGTACTTTAACCCAGCTTTAGTAGGGTTTTTTAAGAATCGTATCGAGCAAGTTATCAGTGGTATTTGTCAAGCTCAGGGTGCTAAATATGACTTAAATTACTGGTCATTATATCCGGCAGTAATTAACGATGCAGCTATCGCAGAACTTGTTCGCTCTGTTGCTGAAGAAGTTGTGGAGACACCGCTTGGTATCGCACCTGAATGTCAAACTATGGGCGCCGAGGATATGTCCTTTTTCTTACAAGAAGTCCCAGGTTGTTACTTTTTCTTAGGTTCGGCAAATCCTGAGAAAGGTTTAGCATATCCGCACCATCACCCACGATTCGATTTTGACGAAACTGCTTTGGCAATGGGTGTGGAAATTTTTGTACGATGTGTAGAGAAATTCTGTAATTAGTTTGTTCGAGCAGGTATAAATTATTATAAGTTTATTTTTAACTAATTTTATTTATACCAGCTAATTATGACTTCCCAGCTATTAAATCCTACAGTCCTCGGCGCCTTAACAGACTTTGAAAATTCCAAAACTCCCGGTGTATGGGCAAGCGTTGAGAAAAAGCAGCTAGTTACAGAAATGCGGTTGCGTCTAAATGACCCGTTTCAAATTAACCAAGGCGCCCAACCTTTTTGTGGCCCTGCTGCTATTGTATTTGAATTGGTTCGTAAGCAGCCTTTACGGTATGTCCAAATTTGTCGTAGTTTGTTTGAAACAGGTATTTACACTGGTTTAACAACCAAAATAGAGGCATCACGGGCTTTACGACGTAGCAATGGGCGCCTGCGGATGAGTCAGTCCGACTGGATGGTTTTAGCGACGTTGCGAGAGTCTGAAAACTCTATATTTAATATTGAAGCAGAGGCACCGGAGATTGTGCGTAACTTAGCTGGGATGACAAAATCTTGGGAAATGAAAGGTTGGGTAAGAGAAATATTAGGGTATCGTACCTGCACTTACCGTCACACTTATTTATATGGAGAGTTTGACGCATTGCAAGAAGCATCCAAGGCAGTTGCAGCTGGTGGAGTTGCATTTGCTTTAATTACTGCTGATGGTTTGTTACGCGGAAAAACTCCATTCCTTCCACTTCCCACCCATTGGATTAGCATTTTAGGTAATATCTCAATAAAAGGAGGCGACTGGTTTTCTGATCAGAACGGGCGTATTAGTATGGACGTGTATTCTTGGGCTAGACAATATCATATCAATTTAGATGAGGCGCCTTTCGAGGATTATTTCTGGGGTGTCGTAATTGGAATGTAGTACGTAGGTTGGGTGGAGGAACGGAACCCAACATTTTAACAGTATATCTATTTACCAGAGAGACATGAAAAAAGGTGAGCATTAATACTCACCTAAAATTCAACCACAGTAAACACTTAAATTCCAGTAAGCCTTATACTTGAAGCTTTGGCACTGGTAAAAACTTTAAACCTTATTTATATTTTGTTTATTTATTGATGAATCTTAGCTTGATACCTCAGATGATGCCTTCTCTCTATTGGGATAAGCGATGGTCTACTTTAAGATAGATAGTTTGGTTTTGTATAAGCGCCAATAAAATTGGGTAGGGTGCGTGAAAGCTATTACAACCAATCAATGTAACGTATATTAAAATGCTTTCACGCACCATAATATCGTTAAGCAAGTACTAAAAAACCCGATTGTTCAAAATCGGGTTGAGAAACTAATAAGTTTTACTTATTTAATTAATTTAAATTATTAATCTAAAAAGCCCATTATCATGTCGGAATCGTCGATGCTGTTTGAAGCGACAGGACGATTGCCCATTACTGTATAGGTTTCTGAAACAACAAGCGCACTGGAAGCGATAGGACGAATACCAGAAAGGTTGATGCTATCTACTACATCTATTGTATTTGCACCAATTGGACGAATACCCATGATATTCATTGTGTCTACAACATGTAGATGGCTAACCCCAATTGGACGAATACCTGAAATTGACATTGTTTCGGCAATTTCTAAATCACTTGCGGCAATTGGACGTTCACCGGAAACTGCAAGCGAACTGGGTTTTTCTTCACGAAGCTCAAGCTTGCTCGATTTTTCTTTTCCGTTAGATGATTCTGCTGGCACTGGCTTATCCTTTGTTAACTCGACTTTGTTTTCTACTTTTGTTTCTTCTGTTTCAACTGAATTGTTGGTTTCAGATGTGATTTCAGGTTGACCTTGGCTGTTTTCAACATCCACTGTCGCTTCCCCTTTGAGCTTGGCACGTCGCTGCCGAGGACTGGTTGGTTTGCCAGTGCTGCTGATGCCCATGTATTATACCCTCACTTCTTAATTGAATTTTACGATACTTAGGAGTATGAAAAATTTCCCTCTATATGAGAGTTTAACTTCAAAAGGGCTGACATAGGTATAATTATCTTCATCATATACATATAAGTAAACATTAATCGTTACGATTGGTAAAATTTAATTACGAAGTAGAAACCCTAGAAACCCGGTTTCTTGATTAAAGATGGTAACTAAAAGTCATAATTTCTCATAGAAACCGGGTTTCTTTGTTGAAGATTGTAATAAAAAGCACAATTTTGCGTAGAAACCCGGTTTCTGGTTATCCGCAGAAAAATACCGTATTTTTAGCAAGCGCTCTTGGTGGTACATTCGCTACTATTATGTAGGGTATTCATAGTACTTAAGTACGAATGTATGAAAGAGTTTAACCTTCAAGCACCCTTTCAACCGACTGGTGACCAACCGCAGGCTATTGAGCGATTGGTTAAATCAGTAAATGCTGGTAATATGTACCAAACGTTGCTCGGCGCCACTGGGACTGGTAAAACGTTCTCAATCGCGTCAGTAATAGAAAAGGTAGGTAAACCAACGTTAGTTTTAGCACACAATAAGACGTTGGCAGCGCAGTTATGTAACGAATTACGAGAGTTTTTCCCGAATAACGCTGTTGAATATTTTGTTAGTTATTACGATTATTATCAGCCAGAAGCTTATATTCCCGTCAGCGATACGTTTATAGAAAAGACAGCTTCGATTAATGACGAAATAGATATGTTACGACACTCAGCGACTCGTTCGCTGTTTGAACGGAACGATGTTATCGTTGTGGCTTCGATTAGCTGTATATATGGTTTGGGTATCCCTAATGAATATCTCAAAGCTGCAATTCCGTTTCAAGTCGGGATGGAAGTAGACCAACGAGAAATTTTGAAAGACCTTGTGTCTGTTCAATATACCCGTAACGATATCGAAATGGGTCGAGGTAAGTTTAGGGTTAGGGGTGATGTTCTCGAAATTGGGCCTGCATACGAAGATAGAATTATTCGCATTGAGTTTTTTGGGGATGAAGTTGATGCAATTCGTTATGTTGACCCAGTAACAGGGGAAATATTACAGAGTTTACAAGCAGTAAATTTGTATCCAGCACGTCACTTCGTTACACCCGAAGATCGATTAGAGGTAGCTATTAATGATATAGCGGCTGAACTCAAAGCACGTAAACTGGAACTAGAAGAACAAAATAAGTTGTTGGAAGCACAGCGCATTGACCAGCGTACTCGTTACGATTTGGAAATGTTGCGCGAAGTTGGTTATTGTAACGGTGTCGAGAATTACTCACGTCATTTAGCTGGGAGACTTGCAGGAGAACCACCTGAATGTTTAATTGATTATTTTCCTAAAGATTGGTTGCTAGTAATAGATGAGTCTCACGTTACAGTACCTCAGATTCGCGGTATGTATAATGGCGACCAAGCGCGTAAAAAAGTACTAATCGAACACGGGTTTCGTTTACCAAGTGCTGCTGATAACCGTCCTTTAAAATCAGAGGAATTTTGGCAGAAAGTCAACCAGTGTATTTTTGTCTCAGCAACTCCTGGGGAATGGGAGTTAGGAATTTCTGAAGATAATGTCGCTGAACAAATTATTCGTCCGACTGGAGTGCTTGACCCAGAAATTGTTGTCCGTCCTAGTAATGGTCAAATTGATGATTTATTAGGCGAAATTAAAGACCGTGTAGACCTGAGTGAACGGGTATTAGTTACAACTTTAACTAAACGAATGGCTGAGGATTTAACCGAGTATTTGCAAGATAATAGCATTCGGGTTAGATATTTACACTCAGAAATTAATTCCATTGAACGTATTGAAATTATTCAGGACTTACGTGATGGAAAGTTTGATGTATTGGTAGGTGTAAACTTACTGCGGGAAGGTTTAGATTTACCTGAAGTTTCGTTAGTGGCAATTTTAGATGCTGATAAAGAAGGATTCCTTCGTGCGGAACGTTCTTTAATTCAAACAGTAGGTCGAGCAGCGCGTCATATACGTGGGCAAGCGATAATGTACGCTGATAACCTTACTAACAGCATGTTAAAAACCATTGAAGAAACCGAACGGCGCCGTGGTATTCAAATGGCACATAATAAGATGCACGGCATTACACCGCAACCAATAGCTAAGAAAAAATCGAGTAATGCAATTTTATCATTCTTAGAAGTTTCGCGGCGCCTGAATTCCCAGGAGTTACAGATAGTCGAAGAACACATCGACGAAATACCGTTAGAAAGCATTCCTGATTTAATTACAAAATTAGAAGCGCAAATGAAAGATGCTGCTAAGAACTTAGAATTTGAAGAAGCAGCTAAGTTTCGCGACAAAATTAAAACCTTACGCGACAAGTTAGTAGGACGGTAACTGGCAACGGATGTAACGGATGGTTTATTAATGTTATAGTGTTATATTGTAAATTGGGTTCTGCTGTGCGGAATCCAGTATACAATATCAAATAAAATGAATATCAAATAAAATGAATATTCAGGCGCAAAAATATATGGATATTATCACATTAAATATTCCACATTTAAATAGTGAAGCGTTTAAGGAACTTTGCCAAGTTAATAAAAACTTACGCTTGGAACGTGCATCGACCGGAGAAGTTTTAATTATGCCACCAACATATCCGTGGACAGGAAGGAAAAATTCGGGTATTGTAGCTCAATTATGGACATGGAACGATAAAACAGAATTAGGTATAGTCTTTGACTCATCGACAGGATTTACTTTACCTAATGGTGCTGTTTATTCACCTGATGCTTCTTGGGTTAGCAACGAACAATGGGATACTTTAACTCCAACTCAGCAAGAAGAGGAATTTTCTCCCCTCGCACCTGAGTTTGTAGTTGAGTTGCGTTCGAGTAGCGACTCGCTTAAAAAACTTCGAGAAAAAATGGAAGAATATATTGATAATGGGATACGTTTAGGTTGGTTAATAGAACCAAAGAATAAAACAGTCGAAATCTACCGTAACGGTCAAGATGTTGAAGTGTTAAAATCACCTACTACTTTATCTGGTGAAGATGTTTTACCTGGATTTGAGTTAAATTTAAATAAGGTCTGGTGATGTTGTTTAATAATATCAGCAGCTTTTTCCGCAATCATCATAGTCGCTGCTTTCGTGACCGACACCTGGTAAATTATGAACTACTGGAATGTTTAAGGATTTGAGGTGTGTACTGTCCCCAATTCCTGATAACATCAATAGTTGAGGTGAGTTAATGGCGCCTCCACATAAAATAATTTCTTTAGATACTTTTATTTCTTTAGTAACACCATTTTCAATATAAGTTAAACCAATAGCTTTTTTATTTTCAATAATAATACGTGTGACTTGACAATTTGTTTGAACTCTTAAATTTATACGATGTATAATTGGCTTCAAGTAAGCAGTCGCAGCACTATGGTGCCGACCATTTTTTTGCGTAACTTTTAAAACTCCAACTCCTTCTCTTAGAAATGCATTAAAATCATTATTCAATGGTAAACCCGCTTCTAATGCAGCCTGAACAAAAGTACTAGTTAATGGATTGATGTAGCGTAAATCTGTAACCTTTAAATATCGACCTACAGCGTGGTAGTCATCACTGCCTCTTGTTTGATTTTCGGCTTTTTTAAAGTATTTTAGGGCATCTTGGGCGCCCCAACCAGGATTACCATTATTTTCCCACTGATTATAATCTTGCCAATCTCCACGAATGTATATCATGGCATTTATGGAACTGCTTCCACCCAAACATTTACCACGGGGGAAGAAAACGGAGCGATTATTTAAGTGTGGTTGTTTTTCTGTAAAGTAGGCCCAGTCGTATTTTGTTTGAAATAATTTTGAAAACGCGACCGGAATATGAATTTCCTTATTGTCATCTCGGTTTCCAGCTTCTAACAATAGTACGTTAACATTTGATTCACTTAACCGATTTGCTAATACACACCCTGCCGAACCGACGCCAATAACTACGTAATCGTACATTTATTTTATATATAGAGTAACTATTTACGTTCCGTTCTTAGTATAGACTGCTTTCTCGTTTAATCTCTATCTCACGATATAACCGTTATCATCCTTGTTAAAGAGGTAAAGAATTGGTAAATCGATAAATATATAAAAAGAACATAACAAGCAAATATTCATTGCAGGTGAAAGTGATGTTACCCACCTTTTTAACAGTCTTGGCTACCACATTGAGCCTACTGATTGTAGATATTATTTTTCGTGGCGTTGTTATCGCTAACTTTCCAGCAGCTTTAATCGCTGGCGCCGTAATCGGTTTTCTTAATGGTTCGCTTAAGCCAGTTTTATCAGCATTGTCTTTACCATTGAACTTTGCCACTTTCGGCGGTTTCTCATTAATTGTCAACGGATTCTGTTTTTGGTTGGCAGCAGCATTAGTTCCTGGGTTTGGTGTACATGGAATTGCAGCATTTATTGTAGGACCTGTAATTCTGTCGTTAGGAAATACCTTTATTAACAACTACTTCGTTGAAAAGAATCTTGCCCTCAAGGGTAGCGATAATAACGCTCAATTGCCTTCCAGCTAATTATTCAACTAAATCCATCTGTACAAACAACTAACAAAACTATGAAAGCACTTCGTTATATCCTCGGTATTGCAATACCTCCTTTAGGTATTTTCCTCACATACGGTGTAGGTCAAACTCTAATTATCAATGTTCTGTTGACTTTATTAGGTTGGCTTCCTGGTAGTATTCATGCGCTTTGGGCAATTTCCAAGTACGAAGAAGGTCTCGACCCCCGCAGAAGTGTATAACAGTTTATCTAGGTAAGTAAGGATAAGAGTGGTTTTCAAAAGGTGTAAGTTAAGCTTACACCTTATTTTTTTGAATATACAGCAGATTGCGGGTAAATGAGGTACAATTATAATTGGTGCATCAATTACGATAATGAAAGCTTACTCCATCGACTTCCGGTTAAAAATTGTTCAAGCCTACGAGCAAGGGGACACTTCAAT
>JAESFJ010000205.1_pt1 | contig 43358 bp, 40 predicted proteins | sample 9266161 | NCBI WGS metagenome assembly JAESFJ01 (sample SAMN14506165, study PRJNA617096) | algae metagenome | isolation source: Calothrix sp. FI2-JRJ7 and co-occurring heterotrophs from granitic desert soil | place: USA: Red Pass Lake area, Fort Irwin, California | collected 2000-06-01
ACCTTGTCGGGCGACAACAAGACGATAAGCCTCACCCTCGCCAAGCCGCTGCCCAAGGGAACCTACGAGGTCCGGTGGCAGGCCGCCGGTGCCGACGGCCACCGTGTTGAGGGCACCGTCGGCTTCACGGTGCGCTGAGGCCCGCAGTCGTTCGGGAGCGCCGGCGCGGCCGGCTCGGGCGAGGCGAAAACGGGCGGCCCTCCAAAAGGAGTGCCGCTCTCGCCGCGTGCCGGGGCCGACGGCCGGCTGTGTCGGGAAATGGTGCGGTCGAGAAGACTCGAACTTCCACGGGCTTTCGCCCACAACGACCTCAACGTTGCGCGTCTACCAGTTCCGCCACGACCGCACTCGGGGTTTGCCGGGGCAGACCAGGTGTCGGCCCCGCGGTAGGAGCGCGCCCCTAGCAAGGGGTTCTGGCTCGCGCAAGCTCTTTGAAGAGGTGCCGCGCGAAGGCCCTGCCGATGACCTAGCGCGGTGCCCAGCCGATCGCCGCGCCGGCGGCACCCGGGGGGATGTTGGCGATCGCCGCAGTGACGGTGACCGTCTCGCCCGGGGCGAGGCGGCGCTTGGCGGGCTCCACCACCCAGTCGCCGATGTTGCGCTCGCGCGCATCGCTGAACACGACCAGCACGTTGGGCACGTCGAGGCTCTCGCGCGAGGTGTTGGCGATGGTCCCGCGCACCCGGAAGATCACCTCGCCGCTCTCAAGAGTCTCCTCGCGCTGCTCGGCGGGCGGGAAGGCGAGCGTGAGGCCGGGGCGGCTGACCCCGAAGGTCGGACGGCTGATCGGCACCCAGTCGGGCAGCCCGTAATAGTTGACCGCGGCCACCGTCCCCAGCGCCATCGCCGCGAACAGCGCGGCGGCGATGGTCCACATCCTTAGCGTGTTGCGCCGCCGGGTGAAGGGCGCGCGGTATTCGAACTGGGAGCCGTCCTGCTCTTCCTCGCCCTCGTCCTCGAAGGGGGGATCGGCCAGCTCCTCGCCGATTGCGGACTGCTCGGCAAAAGGCGGGGCCAGCTCGCTGGCGCCCGACTCGCGCGCGGCGAGACCGCGCCGCAGGGCACGGATCGCGAGCGAAGGATCATCCGCAGCCTCGGACGGTGTCGGCACGGGCGGGCGCCAGTGACTGACCGAGGGGCCTTCGACCTGCGGTTCTGGCGCGGGGCCGGGCACGGGCGGGGCGGGCGGCGGCGGGGGCGGCGCTGCGGCTTCGGGTTCGGTCGCCACTTCGGGCGCAGGTGCCGTTGGTGGGGCAGCCGGCGGGTCGGCGGGGGACGCAGGCTGCGCTGCCGGGGCCTGCGCGCTTCCCGCGGCCGGTTCCGCGGCATCCTGGAACCAGCTGTGCTTGCACTTGGCGCAGCGGACAGTCCGCCCTTCGATGCCGATGGCGGCATCGGGCACGGCATAGCGGGTGCCACAGGCTGGGCAAGCGATGATCATGTCACAATCGCAATAGGCCTCGCACCTTGCCGCACAAGAGCAAGCGCGTCCAAGCCGGGCATTTACTCGGTGTTTTCCACATTGCGGGGCCGAAATCGGGCATAGCGCGGCGCCCCCGGCGATCTGCCGCTTTCCCCGTGCCGCCCCCCCTGATAGGTGCGCGGCATGAGTGAGCGTCACGCCGAGATCGTGAAATTCGACAATGTCGGGCTGCGCTACGGCACCGATCCCGAGGTGCTGAGCAACCTCACCTTCACGCTCTATCCCGGCAGTTTCTACTTCCTCACCGGCGCGAGCGGGGCGGGCAAGACCAGCCTCCTGAAGCTGCTCTACCTCGCCCAGCGGCCCTCGCGCGGGGGGATCAGGATGTTCGGGCAGGACCTCATCACCATGCCGCGCGCGCGCCTGCCCGAGGTGCGCCGGCGGCTCGGCGTGGTGTTCCAGAACTTTCGGCTAGTGCCCTACCTCACCGCCTTCGACAACGTCGCCCTGCCGCTGCGGCTGGCCGGTGCCGACGAGAAGAAGGTGGTGAAGGCGGTCGGCGGGATGCTCGAATGGGTCGGCCTGTCGCACCGCGCCCACGCCATTCCCGCCACGCTCTCGGGCGGCGAGCAGCAGCGCGTCGCGATCGCGCGGGCGGTGATCGCGCGGCCGCGGATGTTGATCGCCGACGAGCCGACCGGCAACGTCGATCCCGACATGGCCCTGAAGCTGCTGCGCCTGTTCGAGGCGCTCAACAACCGCGTGGGGACGACGGTGGTGGTGGCGACCCACGATGTCCATCTCCTCAAGAAGGTGCCGGATTCGCTCATCATGCGGCTCCACAAGGGCCAGCTGTCCGATCCGACGGGGGCACTGCGCTACCCGCCGCGGCCGGGCACGACCGCCGCTGGGGGAGGGGCGGCATGAGCGCCTTCCCGCCGCTTCCCGCCGATAGCGAGCGTGACGAGGCGCCGGCGGTGCCCCCGCGCGGGCGGGCGGCGGCGCGGCTGCTGCCCCCGGCGCGCCTCGGCGGACCGATCCCCTGGGTGATCGCGATCCTCATCGCTCTGGTGGTGATCGCCGCCGCGGGCGGGCTTGCGCTCGACAACCTCGCCTCGCGCGCCCGCGCCGATCTCGCCAGCGCGCTGAGCGTGCAGGTGATCGAGCCCAATCCCGACCTGCGCGAGGGCCGCGCCGCGGCGGCCGTCACCGTGCTGACCGGGATTGAGGGCGTCGCGTCGGTGCGCCTGGTTCCCGAGGCCGAGCTTGCCGCGTTGCTCGAACCCTGGCTCGGCGAAGGCGCGGCCAATGCCGAGGTGCCGATCCCCGCGCTGATCGATGTCGAACTCGCCGGCACCGCCACGCGCCGGGACATCGCGCGGATCGAGGCGGCGCTCGCCGCCAAGGTGCCGGGCGCGCGGGTCGATGCCCAGAGCGACTGGCTGCGCCCAGTCTACGACGCGCTCGCCGCGCTGCAATACCTCGCGCTCGGCCTCATCGCGCTGGTCGCGCTGGCGACCGCGGCGGCGGTGTGGCTGGCGACGCGCAGCGCCTTCGCCGGAGCGCGTGAGACGGTCGAGATCATGCACCTCCTCGGCGCCACGGAAGGCCAGGTCGCCGCGGTGTTCCTGCGCGATGTGCTGCGCGAGGCGGCGTTAGGCGCTGTGCTCGGCGCAGCGCTCGGGGTGGCGGCGGTGTGGCTGCTCGCCGCGCAGTTCGCCGCGCTCGGCAGCGAGCTGGTGAGCGGCGGCGGGCTCGGCCTTGCCGACTGGCTTGTGATCGCCGCGATCCCGCTCGCCGGGGTGCTGCTGGCGCTGGCGACCGCGCGCATCACCATTGCGCTCGCCCTCAGGGACATGCTTTAGGGCGCATCGCGATGATCCGGCGTGCGCTTTCCCTTCTGTTCCTCGCGTGGGTCATCGGCTTCCTGTGGTTCGTGGTCGCGCTTCCGCGCCCGGCCTCCGAGGCGGTCACCACCGATGCGGTGATCGTCCCCACCGGCGGGGCGGGGCGGATCGCGCGCGGGCTCGAGGTGCTCGACCGGAAGCTCGCGGGCAAGCTGTTGGTCAGCGGGGTCGATCCCGAGGTGCGCCCGGGCGAATTCGCCGCCGAGTTCGGCGTGTCACCGAGCCAGATGGCCTGCTGCATCACCTTGGGCTTCGCCGCCGTCGACACCCGTTCCAACGCCGCCGAGACCGCCAAGTGGGTGGCGCAGAACGAGGTCCGCTCGCTGCGGCTCGTGACCACCGACTGGCACATGCGCCGCGCCGCGGGCGAGCTGGACCGGATGCTCCCCGACCAGGTCACCGTGGTGCGCGACGCGGTGCCCTCGCAGCCCGATCTGCGCACCCTGTTCCTCGAATATCACAAGCTGATCGCCAGCCGCGCGGCGGGGCTGGCCGACCTTTGAGCACGCTTCTTGCCGCCCTGCGCAGCGCCGCCTTCTACGTGCTGTTCTACGGCGGCAGCGCGCTCCTCGTGCTGGCCTCGGTGCTGGCGATCGTGGCGCAGCGCCGCTGGCTGCGCCCGGTGGTGGCGAAGTGGGGCGCCTGGCACCTGTGGTGCGTCCAGAACCTCCTCGGGATCGAGGTCGTGCTCGACGGGACCCTCCCCGAAGGACCGGTGCTGATCGCGGTCAAGCACGAGGCCTTCTTCGAGGCGATCGACACGCCGCGCCTGTTCACCGACCCGGCGGTCTTCGCCAAGCAGGAGCTGTTCCGCATCCCCGGCTGGGGCTACTCGGCGCTCGCCTACGGGCTTATCCCGGTGGCGCGTGAAGAGGGGGCCAAGACCCTGCGGGCGATGATCGCCACCGCAAAGGAGCGGGTCGCGTCGGGCCGCCCGCTGGTGATCTTCCCCGAAGGCACCCGCGTCCCCCACGGCACCCGGCCGCCGCTCCAGGCGGGCTTTGCCGGGCTCTACAAGCTGCTGCGCCTGCCCGTGGTGCCGATCGCGGTGAACAGCGGGCGGCTCTACCACCACGCGGTCAAGCGGGCGGGGCGGATCACCTACAAGGTCGGCGAGACCATCCCGGCAGGCCTCCCGCGCGAGGAGGTCGAGGCGCGGGTGCACCGGGCAATCAATGCGCTGAACGGGTAGCTCCCGGCCCGGAACCTCGGCCGGAAACCCGCCGGGAATGTTGCGCTCTCCCCGAGGACAGGCGGCGCCCGGGACATCCCGAGCGCCGCTCGCGCCTTACCGGCCTTGCCGGCTCCCCCTACATGCCGGCAGAGGTCGGGCGGACGATCACTTCATTGATGTCGACGCCATCGGGCTGCTCGAGCGCGAACCGCACCGCCCGCGCGATGGCATCGGGGGTCAGCGACTGCTTGCGCCACTCGGCCAAAGCTTCGGCGATGGCCGGATCGCTGATGTCGTGGCCCAGTTCGGTCGCCACCACGCCGGGCGAGATCAGCGTGGCGCGGATGTCGTCGTGTTCCAATCGCAGGCCCTCGGTGATGGCGCGCACCGCGTGCTTGGTGCCGCAATAGACCGCGGCCGTGGGCAAGACCATGTGTGCCCCGATGGAAGCCACGTTGATGACGTGCCCGCCACCCTGCCCGACGAAGCGCGGCAACACCGCTGCCATACCGTTGAGCACGCCGTGGATGTTGACGTCGATCATGCGCTTCCATTCGTCTCGCTTCAGCGCGGCAAGCGGAGCGAGCGGCATGACACCGGCATTGTTGACCAGCGCGTCGATCCGGCCGAAGCGCGCCTCGGCCGCGGCGACGAAGGCATCGAAGCTGTCGCCATCAGTCACATCGAGCGCGTGCCATGCGACGTTGCTGCCGAGTTCCTCGGCCAGCGCCGCAAGCCGATCGGTGCGCCGCGCGCCGAGGAACAGCCTGGCGCCGGTCTGCGCGAGTTCGCGCGCTGTCGACTCGCCGATGCCGCTCGAAGCCCCGGTGATGAGGATGGTGCGTTGGGTAAGGTTGGTCATGGGTTGCTCCTTGTTGTCGGTGGCAACCCTATGGTCCAGGACAGCGCGGGAGGGTTAGACCGATTGCCCGGTTTTCTTGCACGATTCTCCAAATCCGTGTCCCCGAAGCTTGCATTGCGGCCGGATATGGCGAAACGGGGGTTCATGTTCGACATGGCAGAGATGGCGCAGATCATTGCACGGCATGTCCCGGTGCAGATGATGGAGCAGAGCGCGATCGACGGCCTGTGGCTCATCCGCACAGACTGGCCGAGCACACCTGTGCCCACCGTCTACGATCCCTCGCTTTGCATTATTGTCCAGGGCGCGAAGACCGTCTCGATCGGCGGGCGCGATCTTCATTACGACGCGTCGCACTACCTTGTCGCGTCGGTGGATCTCGCGCTGGTCGGCCATGTCGTGACCGCAAGCCCCGAAGAGCCCTACCTGTGCTGCAAGATCGATCTCGATCCCGTGGTGATGGCGGAACTCATCACCGGCGAGGGGAAGGCCTTGCCCCCCGGAGCGCCGCCCGCGCTGGCGGTGCATCCCAGCGACCCCGCCTTGCTGGATGCGGCCTGCCGGCTGCTGCGGCTGCTCGATACGCCGCAGGCGATCCCTGCGCTGGCACCGCTGATCCAGCGCGAAATCCTCTACCGGCTGCTCACCGGGCCGCACGGCCCGATGTTGCGCCATGCCGCATCGGCCGACAGCCACCTGGGGCAGATCAGCCGCGCGATCGCCTGGATACGGGGCCACCTGCGGGAACAGCTGCACATTGCCGATGTTGCGCGTGCCGCGCGGATGAGCGTTTCGTCGCTCCACCATCACTTCAAGGCGATCACCGGCCTCACGCCCCTGCAATTTCACAAGCAGCTGCGCCTCCATGAAGCGCGGCATCTGATGATGGTCGGCGGTCTCAATGCCGGATCCGCTGGATTTGCGGTCGGATACGAAAGTCCCTCCCAGTTCAGCCGCGAATATCGGCGGCTGTACGGCGCGCCGCCGAAATCGGATGTGGTCCGCTTCGGCCTTGCCGCCGGTGCCGTGGCGGCGTGACGGGGACTAGTGATCGCGCCCGAAGTCGGGCCGCTCGTCGTCCTGCCCTTGCTCGATCACCGCGCGGCGGATGGCGCGGGTGCGGGTGAAGAGGTCGAACAGCGTGTCCCCGTCGCCGGAACGGATCGCCCGCTGGAGCGCGGTCAGGTCCTCGGTGAAGCGGCCGAGCATCTCGAGCACCGCGCCCCGGTTGGTTAGGAACACGTCGCGCCACATCACCGGGTCCGAGGCGGCGATGCGGGTGAAGTCGCGGAAGCCGCCCGCCGAATACTTGATGACCTCGCTCTGCGTCACGTCCTCGAGATCGCTGGCGGTGCCGACGATGGTGTAGGCGATGAGGTGCGGGATGTGGCTGGTGACGGCGAGGACGAGATCGTGGTGCGCGGCGTCCATGATCTCGACCTTCGAGCCGAGCGCCGTCCAGAAGTCGCCGAGCGCCGCGACCGCCGCCGGATCGGCATCGGCAGGCGGGGTGAGGATGCACCAGCGGCCCGTGAAGAGGGTGGCGAAGCCCGCCTCGGGCCCGCTCTGCTCGGTCCCCGCGACCGGATGGGCGGGGATGACGGTGATGCCAGGTAGCGCGTCGGCGAGCGCGGTGGCGACCGCCTCCTTGGAGGAGCCGACGTCGCTGACGATGGCATGCGGAGCGAGGCCGGGGGCGATTGCCCGCGCGGCATCGCCCATCGCACCGACCGGGACGCACAGGATCACCAGATCGGCGTCCGCGACCGCGTCCTCGGGCGTGTCGCACACCTCGCCCACCAGCCCGCGCGCCGCGGCGCGCTCGCGCACGGAAGGGTCGCGGTCCCAGCCGCGCGTCGCGATGTCGGGCGCGCGCGCCTTGACCGCAAGGCCGATCGACCCGCCGAGAAGGCCAAGGCCGATGATCGCGACCGAGCGCACGCTCATGCCGCTTCCCCGCACAGGGTCCGCAGCGTCGCGATCACGCGGGTCATGTCGTCCGACTTGCCGATGGTGATGCGCAGGGCATTGGGCAGGCCCTGGCCCGGCAGGTGGCGTACGGCGTAGCCCGCGTCGGATAGCGCCTCGAGCGCCTGCGTGGCGGTGACGGTGCCCTCGAAACTGACTAGGAGGAAGTTCGCCTCGCTCGGCGCGGCGGAGATGCCGTGATTGCCGAGAGCCGCGATGGCCTCGACAAGGCGCGCGCGTTCGCGGGCGTTGTGCTCGCGGGCAGCGGTGACGAAGGCCTGGTCGCCGAGCGCCGCGAGCGCCGCCTTCTGCCCGCTCACCGAGACGTTGAACGCGCCGCGCAGCCGGTTGACGAGGTCGATGAGGTGCGGCGCGCCCGTCACCCAGCCGATCCGCTCGGACGCGAGACCATAGGCCTTGGAGAAGGTGCGGCTGACCAGCACGTTCTCGTGGGCCTCGGCGAGATCGAAGGCGGCGCGCTGGTGGGCGGGATCGACATATTCGCCATAGGCCTCGTCGATCACCAATAGCACGCCCGAAGGCAGGCCGGCGTGGAGGCGGTCGACCTCGCAAGGTGGAAGGAAGGTACCCACCGGGTTGTTGGGGTTGTCGAGCAGCACCACCCGGGTTCGTTCGGTCACTGCGGCGAGGAGGTTGTCGACGCTCGCGCCGTATCCCTCGTCCTCGGCCAGCACCGGCACTGCGCCGACCTTCTGGGCGAGCAGCGGGTAAAGCGAGAAGGAATAGCGTGACATGACGACCTCGTCCCCCGGCCCCGCCAGTGCCTGCACCGCGCAGTGCAGCAACTCGCCCGATCCGGTGCCGCACACGATCCGCAGCGGATCGAGGCCGTGGACCTCGGCAATCGCCTCGCGCAGGGCGCGGGCATCGGGATCGGGGTAGTCGGCCGGGTTGTGCCCCTCCGCCAGTGCCGCGCGCGCTGCCGGGCTGCAGCCGAGCGGGTTCTCGTTGGCGGAGAGCTTGACGAGCGGCTTGCCGCTTGCCGACCGGGACTTGCCGGGGACGTAGGCGTGGATCTGGGCGATCCAGGGCTTGGGTTCGGGTCTTGCCATGGTCATCGTGATGTGCCGCTTGAAGAAAAGGCAGTGCTTCGACAAGCTCAGCACGAACGGAATTGCGAGAAATCTCCCCTAACCGTTCGCCCCGAGCTTGTCGAAGGGCTGTTTTTCGGCTTTGCGCTTTGGCGCAATGGCTTCCGCTGTCTCCTCGCCCGTCTATCGCGTCCCCCATCCCCTGCCACTCGACAGCGGACAGGTGCTGGAGGGAGCCGAGATCGCTTACGAGACCTACGGCACCCTCGCCGCGGATGCCTCGAATGCGGTGCTGGTGTGCCATGCGCTCACCGGCGACCAGTATCTCGCGAGCCGCCATCCCATCACCGGCAAGCCCGGGTGGTGGGAGCGGATGGTCGGCCCCGGAAAGCCGATCGACACCGACCGGCATTTCGTGATCTGCGCCAATGTCATCGGCAGCTGCATGGGATCGAGCGGCCCCGCGAGCCTCGCGCCCGACGGTCAGCCTTACGCGATGCGCTTCCCCGTCATCACCATCCGCGACATGGTGCGCGGGCTCGTCGCGCTGCTCGACGGACTCGGGATCGCGCAGCTGCACGCCGTGGTCGGCGGGTCGATGGGCGGGATGCAGGCGCTGAGCCTTGCCGCCAACTGGCCGGAGCGCGCCGCGCGGGTGCTGGTGATCGCCTCGACCGCGCGCCACTCTGCGCAGAACATCGCCTTCCACGAGGTCGGGCGGCAGGCGATCATGGCCGATCCGGCCTGGGCCGGGGGCGATTACTATGCCGCGGAGGCCAAGCCCGACAACGGCCTCGCTGTCGCGCGCATGGCAGCGCACATCACCTACCTGTCCGAAGCGGGCCTCACCGAGAAGTTCGGGCGGCGGCTCCAAGACCGCGAAGCCAAGGGTTTCAACTTCGACGCCGAGTTCCAGGTGGAAAGTTACCTCAGGTATCAGGGCAGCGGCTTCACCCGGCGCTTCGACGCGAACAGCTACCTCTACATCACCCGCGCGATGGACTATTTCGACATCGCCGAGGAGCACGGGGGCAAGCTGGCTGACGCCTTCGCGGGTACGAGCGCGCGGTTCTGCATCGTCAGCTTCGACACCGACTGGCTCTACCCCACCGCAGAGAGCCGCCACGTCGTCCATGCCCTGAACGCCGCTGGGGCAAAGGTTAGTTTCGTCGAGCTTTCCGCCCCCCACGGGCACGACAGCTTCCTCCTCGAACACGACCAGCTCGACCGGGTGGTGAAGGGATTCGTGGAATGATCGCGCTCGCGCAAGGCTATCGGCTGGTGACCGATCCGTCGCGCTTCGACCGGGCGCTGATGCACGAGATGCTGGCGAACAGCTACTGGGCGCAGGGCCTCACCCGCGAACGGATGGACCGAGCCGTCGCCCATTCGCTGTGCGTCGCTGCCTTCCACGGTCCGGCGCAGGTCGGCTTCGCCCGCGCGGTCAGCGACCGGGCACATTTCGCCTGGATCGCCGATGTCTTCGTGCTCCCGGAGCATGGGGGCAGGGGTCTTACGCGGGCGATGGTCGGCCACCTCCACGATCACCCGGAACTCGCCGGGGTGCGGCGCTTCCTGCTCGTCACGCGGGACGCCGGGGGGGTCTACGAGAAGCTTGGCTATGGTGTGCCCGACGACCTTTCGTGGTTCCGCCAGTATCGCCCGGAAAGCAGCTGGCGATGACGCGCCCTGTGTCCTTCCTTCGCCCCGACCTTGCCGCGATCGCAGCCCACGTGGCGCCTGGCAGCCGGGTGCTCGACATCGGCTGCGGCGACGGCGCGCTGATGGCGGAGCTCGAGAGCGCGAGCGGTTGCGATGCGCGGGGGATGGAGCTGGACGGCGCGCTGGTCGAACGCTGCGTGGCGCGGGGGCTTTCCGTGGTGCAGGGCGATGCCAACCTCGACCTTGCGAACTATCCCGACAAGGCCTTCGATTACGCGATCCTCAGCCAGACGCTCCAGACCGCGACACGGCCCGACCTGATGCTCGACGAGCTGCTGCGCGTGGGGAGGCGTGCCTTTGTGTCCTTCCCCAACTTCGCGCACTGGCGCACGCGGGCGGCGCTCATGTTCGGGGGACGGATGCCGGTGACGCGGGCGCTGCCGGTGAGCTGGTACGAGACCGAGAACATCCACCATGTCACGGTCGAGGACTTCCGCGACCTCGCCAGGATGAAGGGCGCTAAGGTGGAACGCGCCTGGTTCTTCTCGAACGAGAAGCAGATCGGCGCGCCAGCAGCAAACTGGCGCGCCGAATTCGCGGTGTTCGAATTGAGTCGTTAGCTTTCGGCCACCTCAGGTGGGGCGGGAGGTCCGTGGGTCACGACAGTAACCCCCTCACCACATCACCCCGCCCTGTGCAGCATGCACAGCTTGTGGCCGTCGAGGTCGAGCACGTAGCCGAGGTTCAGCGTCCCCATCGCGCCGGTGCGCGGGCCCGGGGGGTCCTCGATCGACGTGCCGCCGGCGGCCACCGCCGCGTCGTGGAAGGCCTGCACCTGTTCAAGGCTGTCGCAGGCAAAGCCGATGGTCGCGCCGTTGGCGACGCAGGCGGGCGCATCGTTGATCGGTTGGCTGATCGCGAAGATCCCGCCATTGTGGAACCAGAAGGCGCGCTTGTGGCCGGTCGCGGCCTCGTTGATCATGCCGGGGCCCGCGCCGAGCGTGGCGAGCACGGAATCGTAGAACGCCTTGGCACGGTCGAAATCATTGGTGCCGACCATCACGTGACTGAACATGGAACTGCCTCTCCTCTCGTAAGGTGGGTTGCGGATTAGGACGGATTTGTCCGCCCGGCAATCGCCAATCCTTGCGCGCTTTGCGGTAGCCATGGGTTCAGGTTCGGGGCCATAGGGAAGGCCATGCCCAGCCTGCTCCTTGCCGCCGCGCTCGCGCTGCAATCCTCCCCCGAGGCCGCGCCGCCCGAGCCGGCCCCGCTTGCGCAGGAGGACCGCGCCCTGCTGCGCTGCGCCGCCGCCTTCGCGCTGGTGGCGCGCGGACAGGCCGAGGGCGAGCCCGCCGCCAAGGCGTGGCCCGACCTTGCCACCCGCGGGCGCGAGTTCTTCGTGCGCGCGCTGGCGCAGATCATGGACACCACCGACCGCGATCGCGCTGCCATCGCCGCGCTCGCCAGTGCCGAGGCCGAGGCGCTCGTCGCCGGGGACGAACTGCCCAAGGTGATGCCCGCCTGCCTCCTGATGCTGGAGGCCTCGGGGCTCTGATTGATCCCCCGCCATCGGCCCGGCCGCGCTGGATTCCCCGGGCCGTTTCGGGCATTGCCCAGGGCCTTATGTGGATCCTCTATCAATTCCCGCTGTGCCCCTTCAGCCGCAAGATCCGGTTGCTGCTGAGCGAAAAGAACATCCCCTTCACCCTCGAGCGCGAGGATCCCTGGGCGGCCTCCGACATGTTCTTCAACCTCAATCCGGCCGGGCGCACCCCGGTGATCGTCAATCCCGAGAAGAACATCACCATTCCCGACAGCCGCGCGATCGCGGAATATTTCGAGGAGACGGTGGATCGCAACCCGATGATCAACGGCACCGCCACGCAGCGCGCCGAGACCCGCCGGATGGTGGCGCTGTTCGACGAGAACTTCTACGCCGACGTCACCGCCCCGCTGCTGTCCGAGCGCATGAAGAAGCGCATCCTGCGCCAGCCGCCCGACAGCGGTGCGCTCAGGAACGCGATGAAGATGGCGCATGGCCACCTCGACTATCTCGACTGGCTGATCGACAACCGCCCCTGGGTGGCGGGCTCGACCATGAGCCTCGCCGATCTCGCGGCGGCGGCGCAGATCTCGGTCGCGGACTATCTCGGCGGGATCGACTGGGCGGGGCACGAACAGGCGCGCGGCTGGTATGCCGTCTTCAAGAGCCGCCCGAGCTTCCGCCCCCTCCTGACAGAGCGGATGGACGTCATCAAGCCGCCGGCGCACTATGCGCTCCTCGACGAGTAGGTAACGAAAGCCCCACCCGCTTGCGAATTGGCTGCCGGGCGCCGATATTGGCGCCGAGCAGAGAGGACGAGCCATGGACGATCCCGATCCCCGCAGCCTGACCGACGCCGAGTGGCGCGCGAAGCTGACCCCGATGCAGTATCACATCCTGCGCGAGGCCGGCACCGAGCGCGCCTTCACGGGCGAATACGACAAGTTCTACGACGAGGGCGAATATCACTGCGCCGCCTGCGGCACGCAGCTGTTCTATTCGACCGCCAAGTACAATTCGGGCTGCGGCTGGCCCGCCTTCACGAAGCCGGCCGACGAAAGCGTGATCGAAGAACACCGCGACGTGAGCTACGGCATGATCCGCACCGAGGTGCGCTGCGGCAAGTGCGGTGGGCATCTCGGCCATGTCTTTCCGGACGGGCCGCCCGAGCAGGGGGGCTTGCGCTACTGCATCAATTCGGCTGCGCTGATCTTCACCCCTGCGGAAGGCTGATCCGTTCCGGCATGACACCGCGCGGGTCCTGGCGGAGGTGCGGGTTCACCCCCGGTTACAACTTGTCCGTGCATGGGCGCGCGTTTCGCCCCGTCCGGGGCATCGAATGGGCAGGATGAATGTCGACCAGGGGTGAGCGGTTGAAGAACAAGGGCGCGCGCGGATCGCGCCGTGCCGCGGCGGAGCGTGCCGGGTCGCCAGCCCCGGACAAGCCGCCGGCCGGCTCCGGGTTCTGGCGCTGGGTGCGCCGCCTGTTCGCGTGGGGTGCCGGACTGGCGGCGCTGGGCCTCGTGGTGCTCGCCATCGCGGTCGGCTTTGCTGCGCAGGCGCTGCCCAGCTACGCCACCCTGCAGGCCACCCAGCCCGGCCAGACGATCGTGATCCGCGCGCGCGACGGGCGCGAACTGGTCGAGATCGGACCGAGTTTCGGCGAATGGCTGGAATACGGCCAGATCCCCGAGAACATGACGAACGCCATGATCGCGGTCGAGGACAAGCGGTTCCGCTCGCACTTCGGGGTCGATCCGGTGCGTCTCACCGGCGCGCTGGTCGAAGGGGTGACGGGTTCGCGCAAGCGGCTCGGCGGCACCTCGACCATCACCCAGCAGCTCGCCCGCAACCTGTTCCTCAACAACAACCGCTCATTGGACCGCAAGGCGCGCGAGGCGGTGCTGGCGATGGCGCTGGAATGGAAGTTCTCCAAGGAGCAGATCCTCGAGCTCTACCTCAACAAGGTCTATTTCGGCGGCGGCGCGTGGGGGATCGATTCCGCGTCGCGCAAGTTTTTCAGCCACCCCGCCGATGACCTGAGCGTCGGCGAGGCCGCGATCATCGCCGGGCTGGTCAAGGCGCCCAGCCAGTATTCCCCCACCGCCGACGTCCAGGCTGCGGTCGACCGCGCCAAGGTGGTGCTGCGGCTGATGAACGAGCAGGGCTACATCAGCGCCGACCAGGCCAGCGTCGATGTCGATGCGGTCCAGCTCAAGCAGCAGGCCGGGCAGAACTCGGTGCGCTACTTCACCGATTGGGTGCTGCCGCAGCTCGACATCATCCTGCCCGAGACCTACGAGCCGATCGAGGTCTGGACCACGCTCGACATCGGGATGCAGCGTGCCGCCACCGCCGCGATTGAGGCGAACACCCCCAAGGGCGCGCAGGGCGCGCTGGTCAGCCTCGACCGCGACGGGGCGATCCTCGCGCTGGTCGGCGGCACGGATTACGTCGCGAGCAATTTCAACCGCGCCACCGCCGCGATGCGCCAGCCGGGCTCGGCGTGGAAGCTGTTCGTCTATCTCGCCGCGCTGGAAGCGGGCTACGTGCCCGAAGACAAGGTGGTCGACACCCCCGTCACCATCGACGGGTGGAGCCCGCGCAACGCGAACGGCCGCAACGTGGGCGAGACCGACCTGCGCACCGCCTTCGCCTATTCGATCAACACCGTCGCGGCGCAGCTCGGCAACGAGGTCGGCTTCGGTACCGTCGCCGGGATGGCGCGCCGCTTCGGGGTGAGTTCCAAGATCGACACCTATCCCTCGATGGTGCTCGGCTCCTCGGAGGTGCGGGTGATCGAGATGACCCAGGCCTTCGCCGGGGTCGCCGCCAAGGGCGCCGCGATCGAGCCCTACGGCATCACCAAGGTGACCGGCGCAAGCGGCGAGGTGCTCTATCGTCGCGAGGCTTCTCTCAATCAGCCGGTCGTTCCCGACTATGTGGTGGCCGGCATCACCGACCTTCTCCAGGCCGCGGTCCAGACCGGCACGGGGCGCGCTGCCGACATCGGTCGGCCGGTGGCGGGCAAGACCGGCACGACCTCATCGAACAAGGACGGCTGGTTCATCGGTTTCTCCTCGGGCATCACGACGGGGGTGTGGATGGGCCGCGACGATGCCAAGGCCGTGCCGGGCCTCCAGGGCGGGCGGGCGCCCGCGCAGGCCTTCGCCGCCTACATGCGCTTTGCCGTCAGGAACCGCCCGGTCGAGGAATTCGACGTCGCGCTCGAACTGCCCGACTGGCAGCTCGAACCCGACGAGGAGGCGCTGTTCGGTAGCCCCGACGACTATTACTACATCGACGAGGAGGGCAATCTCGTCGAGCCGGGACGGCGCGAACCGGGCGCGGACCCTTTCGGCCCCGAGGGCGAGCGGGGGCGCGAAGCGGCACCTCCGGCCGCCAGCCAGGACTTCCTCGAGGAAGCGACCGGCGGCGCCCTGCCGCAGCAGGCCCCGCGGCAGCCGCCACCACGCCGTGCCCCGCCCCCGCCCCCGCAGCAGCCGGGGTTGAAGCCCTTCGACGAATAAGGGGGCAAGGCTCCGCCGCCGAGGGCCGGGAAAGCAAGAAGGGGCGCCGGGATGTCCTCCCGGCGCCCCTTCTGTTCTGGCCGAAGCTCCCGGCCCGCCCGCGCTTGCGATCAGCGCAGGCGGATCGGAACGAACTGCGGCGTCTGGGTGCGGCGCTGGACGCGCAGCAGGATCGCGTCGCGGTTCTCGGCGATGGCGGCGTTGACCTGCGCCAGCAGCGCCTCCACCGAAGCGACCTCCTGGTAATTGGCCGAGAGGATGATGTCCCCGCGCCTCAATCCCTTGCGCGCCGCATCGCCGTTGGGATCGACCGCCGCGATGACCACGCCCTGCGTGTCGACCGGCACGCCGAGCGAGCGGGCGATCCCCGGGGTCATCGGCGTTACCTGCATGCCGAGCTTCTGCTCGATGGTCTGGTCCGAGGTGCCCGGCGCCATCGGCTCCTCGGCATCGGGATCGAAGGTCTGAGCCTGCGCCTGGATTTCCTGTTCGCTCGGGCGCTTGCCGAGGGTGACGGTGAGATCGATCCGCCGGCCTTCGCGCAGGATCTCGATCGGCACGCGGGTGCCCGGCTGGAGGTTGGCGACGAGGAAGGACACGGTCTGCTCGGCGGTCACGTCCTTGCCGTTGACCTTGGTGACGACGTCGCCCGGCTTGAGGCCCGCACGCAGCGCCGGGCTGTCGTCCTGCACGCCCTGCACCAGCTCGCCACGCCGCTTCGGGAGGCCGAGCGAGGCGGCGAAGTCCTCGTCGATCGGGGCGAGGGTCACGCCGAGATAGCCGCGCTCGATCTCGCGGCCCGAACGCAGTTGCTCGACGATCGGGGCGGCGATCTCGGCGGGTATGGCGAAGCCGATCCCGACGCTCCCGCCCGAGGGCGAGAAGATCGCATTGTTGATGCCGATCACGTTGCCGCGCATGTCGAACAGCGGGCCGCCCGAATTGCCGCGGTTGATGCTCGCGTCGGTCTGGATGTAGCGGTCATAGGGGCCGCCCTGACCGGTGTTGCGATAGACCGCCGAGATGATCCCGCTGGTCACCGTCCCGCCGAGCCCGAAGGGGTTGCCGATCGCCACCACCCAGTCGCCGACTCGCGCCGCGCTCGAATCCCCGAACTGGACAAAGGGGAAGGTGCGGTTGGCGCGGATCTTGAGCACCGCGAGGTCCGACGCCGAGTCCGCACCGACGAGGTCGGCTTCGTATTCGGTCCCGTCGGGCAGGGTCACGGTGATCGCCTCGAGCTTTGCCCGGGTGTCAGGCGGGGAGATCACGTGGTTGTTGGTGACGACATAGCCGTCGGCCGAGATGATGAAGCCCGATCCCAGCGACTGCGCCTCGCGCGTCTGCGGCTGGCCGCCGCCGCCCTGGCGCCGGTTGAACAGCTCGGCAAAGGGCGTGCCGGCGAAGGGGTTGTTGGCGACCTCGACCCGCTGGCGGGTGGAGATGTTGACCACCGCCGGCTGGAGCTGCGCGGTCAGATCGGCGAAGCTCGCGGGCGCGCCGGCGACCGGCACCACCCGGTCCATGACCGCGTCGTCATTCTGCGCCACCTGCGCGCCCAGCGGCGAGCCGGTGATCAGCGAGATCGCCGCGCCGCCCACCAGCAGCGCGCTCGTCAGTCCATACACATAGCGCACGTTGTTCACGTCCTCTTGGTCCTTATCCATGCAGGAATGCGCGGGGGAAGCCCTGCGTTCCTCGATCCGTCGACGGGGCGAGCCGGGTGCCGACTCTCGTGCCCCAAATGCCCTTCGCGGGGCTGAACGCCAATTGAACGTCCATGCCATCGAGCGCCGCCCGTCGACGCTTCATCGATGGCTCAGTTCTCGCCCTTGAACTGGCGGAAATATTCGCTGTCGTCCGACAGCACCATCGTGCTTTCGCCCTCGCCGGCCAGGAAGGTCTGGCGGTAGCTCTGCATGGCGCGGTAGAAGTCGTAGAAGCCGGGGTCTTTCCCGTAAGCGTCGGCATAGATGCGCGCGGCTTCGGCGGAGGCCTCGGCCTGGATGATCTGCGCATCGCGCTGGCCCGCGGCGCGGATGGTGGCGGCTTCCTCCTGCCGGTCGGTCTCCATGCGGGTGAAGGCGGCATCGAGCGGGCGGCCTTCGGGCAGGTCTGCCGCCTTGATCCGCACGTCGAGCACCTGCGCGCCGTAATTGCGCGCCTGCTTGTCCAGCGAGGCGGTGATGTTGGCCATCGCCGTCCCGCGCTCGGCGTTGATAAGCGCGGTGAAGGGCCGGCGCCCCAGTTCCTGGCGCAGCACCGAGGTGAGGATCGGGAGCAGCTGGCTTTCGAGCTGGCGTTCGGTCCCGGCACGCTCGACCAGCTTGACCGGGTCGATGATGCGGTAGCGCGCATAGGCATCGACCTGGAGTCGCTGCTGGTCGTTGGAGAGCACCTGGGTGCGCTCCATGTCGAGATCGAGCACGCGGCGGTCGACCATCTGCACCTGTTCGACGAAGGGGATGCGGAAGTTCAGCCCCGCCCCGGTCTGGCCGTAGGGCACGTCGGGGCGGAACAGGTTGAACACCCTGACGGGCTTGCCCGCCTGCACCACCACGCCCTGATGCGTCTCGGGGACGATCACGATGCTCGAGACGAGCGCGATCAGCACCAGGACGGCGCCGATCGCGAGCGCGCGGTAATTCTGAAGGAGCGCGTTCATGGCCTCATTCCCCCTGCTGCGGCTGCTGCCGCGACGGGGCCTGCTGTGCGCGGCGCCGGAGTTCGGGCAGCGGCAGGTAAGGCGTCACGTTCCCGGATTCGACGATCGTCTTGTCGGTCTTGGACAGGATCTGCTCCATGGTCTCGTAATAAAGGCGGCGGCGCGTCACTTCGGGCGCGAGCTTGTATTCCTCGTAGATGTCGTTGAACTCGCTCGCATCGCCCTGCGCGCGGGCGAGGAGCTGCTGCGCGACGGCGCGGGCGCGATTGATCGCGGCATCGGCATCCTGCTGGGCGCTGGAGACGTCCTTGAAGGCCTCCTCCACCCGTCCGGGCGGGTCGACCTTGTTGATCTCGATCCCCTGCACCGCGATGCCCGAGCGATAAGCATCGAGCCGCGCCTGCATCGCCTCGCGCACATCCTGCTCGATTTCCGCCCGGCCCTCGCCGGTCAGCACGGTGTCGAGCTTCTGGCGCGCCACCGCTGCGCGCATCGCCGCCTCGCCGATTTCCAGCAGCGCGTTGCGCGGATCGGACAGCTGGTACTTGTAGAGAGTCAGGTCCGAGATGTTCCAGCGGATCAGGTAGGAGAGGTCGACGAGGTTCTGGTCGCCGGTCAGGATCAGCTTCTCCGCCTTGGTGCCGGGCACTTCCTCGAGCCGCACCTGGGTCACGTTTTCCTTTTCGACCATGTGGATCGGCCAGGGCGCCGTGAAGTTGGTGCCGGATTCGAGATCGTGCGAATACTTGCCGCCGAGCCATGTGACGACGGCCTGTTCGCCGGGCTGAATGAAGTGGACGCTGGTCACCCCGACCCACAGCAGCGCTGCCCCGCCGATGATCACCGGCACCCAGCTCTTGCCGCCGGGCCGCTCGGGCAGGCGGAAGCTCGGTCCGGCGGGGCCGCCGCCACCGGAGCGGCGCGGGCCTTCGGGGCCGCGGTTCTTGAAGATGTCCTCGATGCTGGCCGAGCGGCGCCGGCCCGGATCGCCTCCGGGCAGCCACGGATTGCGCGGACCGCCGCCATTGCCGCCGCCCTGACCGCCGTCTCCCGAAGGGCCGTCCGCGCCGGGTTCGTCGCCGCCTCCTGCGCCGCCCCAGGGGTTGTTCTTGCCGGCCATGGCTAGGCCCTTCAGCCCTGCGCCAAGACGCTCTCTCCAGCCGTCCATTCTCTGCATAGGCCATTTATAGGCACGCGCCCGCGCGAAAAACAGGGGTTCGCTGCGTGATTTTGGTGGTAGAGGCGTGCCGCCATGAGCGACCCGTCCGAACCGCCCCGCCAGCCCCACGCCGAAGAGGCGCTGATCCGGGCGGCCCTCTCTGCGCCAATCAACCATCGCCTGCGTTCCGCGCGGATCGCCGCGCGCCGCGCGGTGATCGTCGCCGAGGCCGGCGACCTTTCGCAGGAGGGGCGCGCGGAGCTCGAGCGCGCCATCACCGGGGCGCTCATGCCGCTTGCGGAAATCGACGAGGTGCGCGTTGCGCTGACCGGCGAGCGGCGGCGGCGGCGGCTGATCGCGGTGGGATCGGGCAAGGGCGGGGTGGGCAAGTCGACGCTCACCACCAACCTCGCGGTCGCGCTCGCCCGGATGGGTCGCCGCGTCGGCGTGATCGACGGCGACATCTACGGCCCCTCGCAGCCCAAGCTGCTGGCGACCGAGGGGCAAAAGCCCGCCGCCACGCCCGAGGGCGACAAGCTGGTGGCGATCGACAGCCGCCACGGAGTCAAGGTGCTCTCGATGGGCCACATCGTCCCCCCCGGCAAGGCGCTCGCCTGGCGCGGGCCGATGGCCGGAAAGGCGCTCTCGCAGCTGATCGATGCCGATTGGGGCGAGACCGATCTCCTGCTGGTCGACCTGCCGCCGGGCACGGGCGACGTCCAGCTTTCGATGCTCTCGGCCCACAAGCCCGACGGGGCGGTGCTGGTCTCGACCCCGCAGGATCTCGCGCTGATCGATGCCGCGCGCGCCGGCCAGCTGTTCGAGCAGGGCGAGGTGCCGATCATCGGGCTGGTCGAGAACATGGCGGGCTATGCCTGCCCCCATTGCGGCGAGGTGAGCGACCCCTTCGGGCAGGGCGGGGTCGAGAAGTTCGCCGCCGCGCTCGATATCCCCTTCCTCGGTCGGGTGCCGCTGACCCTCGCCACGCGCATCGCCGGGGACCGGGGCGAGCCGCCCGCCGCCGGCGACGACGAGGCGGCCGCGCCCTTCGTCGCCATCGCCGAGCGGCTCGCGCGCTGGCTCGACACCGGGAAAATTTGAGGCATGCAGGTCTCGCGGCGCGGCGTGCTGGCGGGGGCGGCGGCGGGCGGGGGCCTGCTCGTTGCATGGTGGCTGATGCCGCGCAGCTATGCGAGCCCGCTGGTTCCGGCGAGCGGCGAGCACGTCTTTGGCGCCTGGCTCAAGATCGCCACCGACGGCGTGGTGACAGTTGCCGTGCCGCAGCTCGAGATGGGGCAGGGGATCACCACACTGCTCCCGCAGATCGTCGCCCATGAACTGGGCGCCGACTGGCGGCAGATCGCGGTCGAGCCCGCACCGGTCTCGGGCGCCTATGCCAATGTTCCGCTCGCGAAGAAGTGGATGCCGCTGTGGGACCCGGCCTTGGCGGGGCTCTCGCCCGCCACCGACGACCTGATGGCGCGGCGCTTTGCCGGGGCGCGGCGGTTCAACGCCACGGCGGAAGGCACCGCGCTCGCCGCCTACGAGATGCCCTGCCGCGAGGCCGCCGCTGCGGCGCGGGCGATGCTGGCGCAGGCGGCCGCCGCGCAATGGGGCGTGGGCTGGGAGGAGTGCGAGGTCGCGGCCGGTTTCGTCACCCACGGCGAGAGGCGCGCCGGCTTCGGCGAGCTCGCCGAGGCGGCGGCGGGCTACATCCCGCCCGATCCTCCGCCGCTGCGCCCCGAGCCCCCGCGCGAGAAGCCGCTTCCCGCCGATGTCGATGCCGCCCCGGCCATCCCCCGCATCGACCTGCCCTCCAAGGTCGACGGCTCTCACCGCTTCGCCGGCGACGTGCGCCTGCCCGGCATGGTGTTCGCCTCGATCCGCCACGGCCCGGCGGACGGATCGGAGCTGACCGGGTTCAACCGGGGCGCCGCCGCCGGGATCAGGGGGATTGCGGGAATCGTCGAGAGCAAACGCTGGCTGGCGGTCGCTGCCGACACCTGGTGGGCGGCCGACCAGGCGCTCTCCGCGATGAAGCCGCGCTTCGCCATCGCCGCCCCGGTCAACAGCGCCGACATCGCCGGGCGGCTGGGCACGTCGCTGACGGTGGGGGAGGCCCATGTCATCGCCGAGACCGGCTTCGGCGGCGCGGCGCTCAAGAGGGTGGATATCGGCCGCCGCTACGAGGTCGAGCCCGCCTATGCCGCGCCGGTCGAGACCGCCACCGCCACCGCCCGCTACGAGAACGGGCGGCTCGACCTGTGGATCGCGAGCCAGGCCCCCGAACAGGCGCGCCTTGCCGCCGCCCGCGCGATCGGCCTCGCGGTCGAGGAGGTGGCGCTCTATCCCATGCCCGCGGGCGGCAGCTTCGATGCGCGGCTCGAGCACGATCACGCCATCGAGATCGCCCTGATCGCGCGCGCGCTTGGCCGCCCGGTGCAGCTCACCTGGCCGCGCCGCGACGAGCTGATCCGTGCCCGCCCGCGTGCGCATTACTGGATGCTGCTCGGCGCGCAGCTTTCCAAGGGCGGCGCCAAGGGGGAGGGCGGCGCGATCGACGCGATGCGCGTGCGGCTGGCGACGCCGCCGTCCGCGCGCGAGTTCGGCAAGCGCCTGTTCGGCAACCTGACCAGCATGGCGGCGATCCGCGAGACGAGCGGCACGCCCGATCCGCTGGCCTGCGCAGGCGCGGTGCCGCCCTATCAGCTGCCCGCGCTGCTGGTCGAGCACGTGCCCGTCGACATCGGCATGCCGGTCGGGCGGGTGCGCGGCAATTCGCACGGGCCCGCGATCTTCGCGATCGAGAGCTTCATCGACGAGATCGCCGCGCTCAACGCGCGCGAGCCGCTGTCCTACCGCATGTCGATGCTGGGGAGCGACGTGCGCCTCGCCGCCTGTCTCCAGCGCGCCGCCAGCCTCGCCGGGTGGGACGGGGGCGCTGACCAGAGCGGGCAGGGCCTTGCCTGCGCAAGGCTCGGCGAGGGGCCGGAGGCGGCGCGGATCGCCTGCGTCGCGACCGCGCGGCAGGGCGAGGGCGGGGTGCGTGTCATGCGTCTGTCCGCGGCCGTCGACATCGGCCGGATCGTCAACCACGACATCGCGCTGCAGCAGATCGAGGGCGGGCTCGTGTTCGGCATCGGCATCGCGCTCGGCAACCCGGTGCGGCTGCGCGGCGGACTTCCCGAGGCGGCTGACGACGCCGCGATGGGCCTGCCGGGGCTGGCCGACTGCCCCGAGATGCGGATCGAGTTCCTCCCCAGCGAGGCCCCGCCCGCCGATCCGGGAGAATTGGGCGCGGTGGTCGCCCCGCCGGCGATTGCCAACGCGCTGTTTTCCGCTACGGGGTTGCGGCTGAGGCGCCTGCCCCTACTTTCGGACGGCATATGATCCCGACATTTCCGCCACAGCGCGCGCCGGCAAGCGTCGGCGCCCGGATACGAAACGGCGCCTGCGCGTTGGCCCGTTCATGACCTGGCAGACCCAGCGCCTTCCGGGCGACCATCCTCCCGCCAAGAGCGGCCGCATCGGCGTACTGCTGATCAATCTCGGCACGCCCGACGGACCGGACCCGGTTTCGGTCAAGCGCTACCTCAAGCAGTTCCTGTCCGACACCCGCGTGGTCGAGATCCCGCCGATCGTGTGGCAGCTCATCCTGCGCGGCATCATCCTCAACACCCGGCCCAAGAAGAGCTCGGAGGCCTACAGCAAGATCTGGACCGAGCGCGGCTCGCCGCTCGCCGACATCACCGCCCGCCAGGCCGAGGCGATGGCGGGCCGTTTCGGCGAGCACGTGGTGGTCGACTGGGCGATGCGCTACGGCAATCCTTCGATCGAAAGCCGTTTGCGGGCGCTGATCGCGGAAGGCTGCGACCGCATCCTCGTCGCGCCGATGTATCCGCAATATTGCGCTGCCACCACGGCGACCGTGTTCGACGAGGTCGCCCGCGTGATGCGGACGCTGCGCTGGCAACCGACCTTGCGCTTCGTACCGCCCTATCACGACGATCCGAACTATCTCGGTGCCCTCGCCGAGGACCTGGCCCGGCAGGTGCGCGGGCTTGCCTTCACGCCCGAGGTGATGCTGCTCAGCTTCCACGGGATGCCGCAGCAGACCCTGGAGAAGGGCGATCCCTATTACTGCCACTGCATGAAGACCGCCCGCCTGCTGCGTGAGGAACTGGCGCGCCGGCCCGAATTCGCGGGCGTGCGCTTCGAGACGACCTTCCAGTCGCGCTTCGGCCCGGCGGCTTGGCTCGAACCCTCGACCGATGCGACGCTCATCGCCGAAGGCGGCAAGGGCACCAAGCGGCTGGTCGTCGCCGCGCCGGGCTTTGCCGCCGACTGCGTCGAGACGCTCGAGGAACTCGCGCTCGAGGGGCGCGACGAATTCGTGGAAGCCGGGGGCGAGGACTATGCCGTGCTCGAATGCCTCAACACCTCGGGCGACGGCCTCGCCATGATCGAGACCATGTTGCGCCGCGAGCTTGCCGGTTGGATTTGACGCAGGCGCATATTCACATAAGAGTCAGTAGCGAATCCGAACCCGCACCGGAGCATCGATCCTATGGCCACCCTTGCCGAAGCCCCGCGTTCCGCTGAAACCCGCCCTGCCGATGCCCCCCGCCACTGGAGCGAACGGCGCCTGACTGAGGCCGACCTCGCGCATATCCCGGGCGAGGCCGGCTGGCCGCTGGTCGGCAACACCTTCACCATGCTCGCCGATCCCCATGCCTTCGCCGAGCGGATGATCCGCACCCACGGCAAGGTCTACAGGAACCGCGCCTTCGGCGGCTGGCAGGTGGCGCTGATCGGCGCGGAGGCGAACGAGCTCCTCCTGTTCAACAAGGAGAAGATATTCTCCTCCGAACAGGGCTGGGGCCCGGTGCTCGACCAGCTTTTCCCGCGCGGGCTGATGCTGATGGATTTCGAGCATCACCGGATCGACCGCCGCGCGCTCTCGATCGCCTTCAAGCCCGAGCCGATGCGGCACTATTCGGGCGCCCTCAATCGCGGGATCGCCCGCGAGGTGGCGGGCTGGGCGGGGCCCCGGCAGTTCTACCCGGCGATCAAGAAGCTGACGCTCGATCTTGCCGCGGACAGCTTCATCGGCCTGCCCTGGGGTTCGGAGGCGGACCGGATCAACGCCGCTTTCGTCGACATGGTGCAGGCCTCGGTCGCCCCGGTGCGCAGGCCGCTGCCCTTCACGAAGATGAAGAAGGGGGTGGATGGCCGCGCGTTCCTGGTCGACTACTTCACCCGCGAGACGCTGCGCCGCCGCGCCGAGGGGGGCGGGCAGGACATGTTCAGCCAGTTCGCCACCGCCACCCGCGAGGACGGGAGCCTGCTGCCGGTCGACGAGGTCGTCGATCACATGAACTTCCTGATGATGGCGGCGCACGACACCATCACCTCCTCGGCGACGTCTCTGGTCTACTACCTTGCGATCAATCCTGCCTGGCAGGAGCGCCTGCGCGAGGAAGTCTTCGCGGTCACCGGCGGCCCGGACGGCGCCGGCGAGCCGCGCCCGCTCGACTACGACGATCTCGCGAAGCTCGATCTCACCGAGATGGCCTTCAAGGAATCGCTCAGGATGATCCCGCCCGTGCCCTCGATGCCGCGCCGGGCGCTGCGCGCGTTCGAATACGGCGGCTACCGCATCCCGGCCGGCACCATGGTGGGGATCAACGTCTACTGGACGCACCATTCGGAGGAATACTGGGACAGCCCCTTCACCTTCGATCCGCTGCGCTTCACCCCCGACAAGGTGCGTGAGCGGCACAAGTACGCCTGGGTCCCCTTCGGCGGGGGCGCGCACATGTGCCTGGGCCTGCACTTCGCCTATATGCAGGTGAAAATCCTGATGGCGCAGCTGCTCCAGCGCTACCGGATCGAGGCCGCACCCGGCTACAATCCTGACTGGCAGGCCTGGCCGATCCCCCAGCCCAAGGACGGGCTGAAGGTGACCTTCGCGCCCCTCTAGTGTTTCACGTGAAACATCGGCGAACAGGCCCGCTGGAGGGGGGCAACAGCGGCCAGTTCGAGGGGGCAACCACGCCGAATTCGCCGTCATCGCGAGCGTCGCAAGGCAAGCCACGGTTCGAGCTTGCGACCGACGCGGCCTTGCATGGATCGCCGCGGCGCCCCTGCGAGGCACCCCGCGATGGCGACGCCTCTCAGAAGTCGACCGCGATGCCGTCCTTTTCCCAATCGCCGTAGCGAGTGGGACTGAGCTTTTCGTCGACCTCGACGGGCCTGGCTACAGGCACCGGATCGTTGGTCCAGTGGGCGGGCTTCCTGAAGTTCTTGGCGGCTTCGGACTTCTCTCTGGTCATGCCTCGGAAATGCGCGTGCTGGCGCTTTGTTTCAAGCGGGGTTAGGGGCGGGCCGATGGCCTTACCTTCCGGACTTCCCGTACGCCGCGCCGCGCTCCGCCTGCTCGATGCCGTGTTCCGTCGGGGCGAGACACTGGAGCAGGCCGAGGGCGCGGCCCTTGCCGATATCCGCAAGGCCCCCGACCGCGCGCTCGCCAAGGCGATTGCGGGGGAGACGCTGCGGTGGCTCACCGATCTCGATGCGCTGATCGATTCCGCGACAAAGCAGCGCCTGCCCGAAGACGCCAAGGCGCGCATGGTGCTGCGGCTGATGCTGGCGCAGACGCTGCGGCTTGACACCCCGCCCCATGCCGTGATCGCGACCGGCCTCGCGCTGCTCGACGGCGGGCCGCGGCGGCTCGCGCATGGCGTGTTCTCGGCGCTCGACAAGCAGGGTGTCGCTCTGCCCGAGGCCCCGACCCTGCCAGAGCGGGTGACCGAGCGCTGGGGCGCAGACAAGGCCGCTGCGATAGCGCCCGGCCTCGCCTTCCCGCCCGAGCTCGATCTGGCGCTGAAGGACGAAAGCGAGACCGCGACCCGCGCGGTGAAGATGGGCGGCGTCAGCCTCGCCCCCGGCCATATTCGCCTGCCGCGCGGCGCGGCGGTGGAGAGCCTTGCGGACTTCAAGGCGGGCGACTGGTGGGTGCAGGATCTCGCCGCGCAGATCCCGGCACGGCTGCTGGGCGATGGGGCGGGGAATAATGTGCTCGACCTGTGCGCAGCGCCCGGCGGCAAGACGATGCAGCTTGCCGCCGCAGGGTGGAAAGTGACAGCGCTCGACATGTCGAAGCGGCGGCTCGAACTCCTCAAGGACAACCTCAGGCGCACCGGCCTCACAGCCTCGCCGGTGCGTGCCGATGCGCTGACCTGGGAGCCGAAACACCGCTTCGACGCGATCCTGATCGACGCGCCCTGCACCGCCACCGGCACCTGCCGCCGCCACCCCGATGTGCTCCACCGAATCGGCAAGGGGCAGATTCCGGAGATGGCCGAACTGCAACGGGCGCTGGTGGCGCGCGCGGCGGGGTGGCTGAACCCGGGGGGCGTGCTGGTCTATGCGGTGTGCTCGCTCGAGGGCGAGGAGGGCGAGGCGCAGGCCGCTTGGATCGACGCAGAACTCGGCCTTGATCCGAAGCCGATCGCGGCGGAGGAGCTTCCGCCGGGCCTCGCGCCCACTGCGCAGGGCTGGCTGCGGACCCATCCGGGGATGCTGGCAGAGGTGGGCGGGCTCGACGGGTTCTTCGTGGGACGCTGGGTCACTCCCTGACATCCCGCACCGGGGCGGGGAAATCGAAAGACGCTGTAACCTTCGCAGGCGATGCCGACGAATGGCGCCCGACAGTCATTCGAAAGACCATTGCCATGAAGAAGATCCTCGTGCTTGCGACCACCCATGTCGCGACCCTTGCCCTGGGCTTTGGCCTCGGGGTCTATTTCCTCCCGATCCTCGTCGCCGAGCGCGCGCCCGATGCCGCCGAGCTCGCCGCCGCGGCCGAGGCCGCCGCCTACACCACCACTTTCAGGAAGGACCTGCCCGGCAGCGACGCCTTCCACTGGGGCGAGGGTACTGTCAGCGTCACGCCCGGTCGGATCGTCCACCAGGGCAGGCTCGCGCCGGGGCCGGACTACAAGATCTACCTTGCCCCGAGCTATGTCGAGGACAAGGCGGGTTTCCTGGGCGTCAAGGCGCAATCGGTGCAGCTGGGATCGATCAAGACCTACGACGGCTTCATCACCGAGGTGCCCGCCGGCGTCGACATCGCGAAATACGACACGGTGGTGATTTGGTGCGAGGCCTTCGGGATGTTCATCACCGCGGGAAAGTACCGCTAGGCACGGCTCCCCCGCCCCGAACCGGGTCCGGGGCGGGGGCTGCCTTCACGCTTTCACGTATTTCTGGAAGCTCTTCCTGAGCTTCATGAGCTTGGGTGGGATCACCGCGAGGCAGTAGGGATTGCGCTGGCCTTCGCCGTCCCAGTATTCCTGATGGTAGTCCTCGGCCGGATACCATTCCGCCGTCTGCACGCCGTCCGAAAGGCCTTCGATCGTCGTCACGGCGGTCTTGCCGTTCTCGGCATTCCAGCGCGCGATCGCCGCCTCGGCCTCGGCGGCCTGTGCGTCGGACAGCGGGAAGATCGCGCTGCGGTACTGCGTGCCGATGTCGTTCCCCTGGCGATTGAGCTGCGTCGGATCGTGGGTGCCGAGGAATACGTCGTAGATTTCGGTCAGGGTGATGACGGCAGGGTCGAAGATCACCCGGATCCCCTCGGCATGGCCCGTGGTGCCGGTGCACACCTCCTTGTAGGTAGGGTTTGCCTTGGTGCCGCCGATATAGCCGCTCTCCACCGTGTTCACGCCGATGACATCGCGGAACACAGCCTCGGTGCACCAGAAGCACCCGCCGGCGATTATCGCCGTATCTTGATCGCTCATCGAATTCTCCGTTGCTTTGTGCCAGAGATAGGCCAGCAGCCCGATATTGCCACCACGGCTGCCACAGGTTCTTTCACGTTCCCGGGAGAGTTTCGAGACATGAACAAGCTGATCCTTGCCTTCGCCGCTGCGAGCGGGCTTGCTATCGCCGCGCCCGCGCTCGCCGACGGGCATGCGCCGCCCGCCGACGCACCGTTCCTCACCCGCCACGCCGAAGCGCTGTCGGGGGCGATCAACCATCCCACGCGCAAGGAGGATTCGGCGCGCGACGCGCATCGTCACCCGGCCGAAACGCTCGCCTTCTTCGAGGTCGCGCCCGACATGAAGGTCGGCGAATATGCCCCTGGCGGCGGGTGGTATTCGCGGCTGCTCGGGCATTATCTCGGCGGCCAGGGGCAGCTCGTCGGCCTCTATGTGAATCCGCTCACCGCCACGTCCGAACCGGCGCGCCAGCAGCGCATCCGCGACATGGCCGCCGGCTTCGGCAAGGAAGTGGCGGGCTACACAGGGCTTCCGGCGGAGCGGTTCTCGGGCATGACGCTCGATGCCATCCCCGATGACCAGAAGGGCACCTTCGACCGCATCCTCGTGATGCGCGCGATGCACAATCTCCTGCGTGCAGGCACTGCCGACAGCGAGCTGGCCGCGCTGCGCGGCCTGCTCAAGGACGACGGCCTGCTCGGCATCGAGCAGCACCGTGCCAAGCCGGACGCCCCATGGTCCTACGCCAACGGCTCCAAGGGCTACCTCAAGCAGCAGGACGTCATCGACTTCATGCGCATCAACGGCTTCGAGTTGGTCGCCGCGAGCGAGATCAATGCCAATCCCAGGGACACCGCCGATCACGCGGAAGGCGTGTGGGAGATGCCCCCGGTGCTCGCCACCAAGCGCGAGGACCTGAAGGGCCTCGGCGAGAGCGACCGCATGACGCTGGTGTTCCGCAAGGCCGACTGAGGCCCTCGGGCCGGGATTGAGCGGCAATCCTGCGCGCGGAGTGCTTTGCTCGGGGCCTTGCCACACGTGAGGCCCCGATGACCCGATTGCCCTCCTCAGGCTTGCTGGCAGCCCCGCCGCCGATCGTCGCACCCCCGATCGCGGCCCGCCCCAAGCTGGACGGTGCGGGCCTGATGGTGGGCACCATCCGCTCGGACGTGACGATCCAGGTCGACTTCGCGCTGCGGGCCAAGTAAGGGCGCGGGCCATGACCGCCATCACCGTCGCCGCTCTCCAGCTGCCGCTTGCCGCGCCTGACGAGGCCGCCAACATCGCCGCCGTCGCCGCGCTGGTGGAGGAGGCCGCGGGCATGGGGGCGCAGCTGATCCTCCCCCCTGAGCTGTTCAGCGGCGAGTATTTCTGCCGCGACGAGGACGAGGCGCTGTTCGCCCTCGCCCGCCCCGTCGCCGAGCATCCCAGCGTGATCGCCATGCAGGCGCTTGCGGCCAAGCTGAAGGTGACGATCCCCACCAGCTTTTTCGAGCGTGACGGGCACCACTATTACAACACCCTCGCCATGATCGGGCCCGACGGCGCGCTGACGGGCACCTACCGCAAGAGCCATATCCCCGACGGGCCGGGCTACGAGGAGAAGTACTATTTCCGCCCCGGCAACGACGGCTTCAAGGTGTGGGACGTGCCCGGCGAGGGCGGAGCGAAGGTCCGGGTCGGCGTTGGCATCTGCTGGGACCAGTGGTATCCCGAGGCCGCCCGCGTCATGGCGCTGCTCGGCGCGGAGCTGCTCATGTATCCCACCGCGATCGGCTCGGAGCCCTATGACGCCGCGCTCGACACCAGCCGGATGTGGCGGCGCGCGATGCTCGGCCACGCGGTGTCGAACTGCATGCCGGTGGTGGCCAGCAACCGCATCGGCCTCGAAGGCCCCGCCGAGCGCGCCCAGAGCTTCTATGGCCACTCCTTCATCTGCGACGAGTGGGGTGACGATCTCGCCCTCTACGGCGCGTCCGAGACCGGCGTGCTGGTCGCCCGGCTCGACCTTGCCCGCGCCGCCAGGCACCGCGCCGGCATGGGCTTCTTCCGCGATCGCCGCCCGCAGCTCTACGGGCGCATCGTCGAGGATATCTGAGGCCCCGGACGGCGCGTGAGCAGCACCTACCTGATCGCGCTCGGAGGCAACCGGCGGCACCGTCTCTACGGCCCGCCCGGGAGCGTTGTCCGCGCCGCGATGGAGGAACTGGCGGCCTTCGGCAGTGTCACCGCCCGCTCGCGCGTGTTCGCGACACCCCCGCTCGGTCCGGCGCGCCGCCGCTTTGCCAATGCCGCGCTGGTTCTGGAAAGCGAACTCGCGCCGCCTGAGCTGCTCACCGCGCTCAAGCGCACCGAGCGCGCTTTCGGCCGCCGCCGCGGGCGGCGCTGGGGCGACCGGGTGCTCGACCTCGACATCGTGCTGTGGAGCGGCGGGGATTGGATTTCGCCCGGCCTCGCGATCCCGCATCCCGCCTTCGCCGCGCGCCGTTTCGTCCTCGACCCGGCCCGCACCATCGCCCCAGGATGGCGCGCGCCGGGCGGTCGGACGCTTGCGCAGGCCCATGCCCGCTTGACCCGCCCGCGCCCCCTGCCTAGGTGAGCCAGCCTGCCGCCCGCGCGGCAGACCCGTGTGGGCCCGTAGCTCAGTAGGTAGAGCAGCTGACTTTTAATCAGCGGGTCACAGGTTCGAATCCTGTCGGGCTCACCAGAACTTTTGCAGGCTTCGGTTTTACCCCCCGCACTGCTGTCTGTCACGGATGATCCCATGGACCTTCTCGCCCTGCTCTCCGATCCGGCCGCCTGGCTGGCGCTGCTCACGCTGATCGCGCTCGAGGTCGTGCTGGGGGTCGACAACCTCATCTTCATCGCGATCCTCTCGAACAAGCTGCCCGAGCACCAGCAGGAGCGCGCCCGCAGGCTGGGGCTGCTGCTGGCGCTGGGGATGCGGATCGGCCTTCTCATGCTGATTGGCTGGATCGTGACGCTCCAGCAACCGATCTTCGATCTCGGCATCACCGGCCCGCCGGTCGAGGGCACCAACAAGGCGAGCTTCGAGACCGCCTTTTCGGGCCGCGACCTTATACTGCTGGCAGGCGGTCTGTTCCTGCTTTGGAAGGCGACCAAGGAAATCCATCACTCGATGGAGCCCGAGGACGCCTCGGGCGACCTGCTCGACAAGACCCCGGGTGTCGCTGCTGCCGCGGCCGCCAGCTTCGGCGCGGTGATCGTCCAGATCATCGCCATCGACCTCGTCTTCTCGGTCGATTCGATCCTGACCGCAGTGGGCATGACCGACGACATCCCGATCATGGTCGCCGCGGTCGTCATCACAGTCGGCATCATGCTCTTCGCCGCGACGCCGCTGGCGCGCTTCATCGAGACCAACCCGACGCTGGTGATGCTGGCGCTCGCCTTCCTGGTGATGATTGGGCTCGTCCTGATCGCCGATGCCTTCGGCTTCCACGTGCCCAAGGGCTACATCTACGCGGCGATGGGCTTCTCGGTGGGGGTCGAACTGCTCAACATCATCCAGCGCAACCGGCGCCGCCGAGCCGGACAGGCGGCCGCGGCCCGCTGATCGCTCCCCCGGGGCGTCAGACGCCCCGGGGGACAGCGACCTTGCGGCAGCTCAGCGGCGCCATCCGGCCGACGGTCCAGGTCGCCTCGTCGCCCTTGCTCCAGAACTGGTGGGTCGGGCTCATGTACTTCGCGCCCGAGGCGGCGCGGTCGGCTGGGATGGTGACGGGGGCGTTGTCGTTCATCTGCACCGACACCCGGTTGCCGGAGAGATGGTCGACCTTGAGCCGTGTCCCGCCGCCGCAGTCGTAATAGGCGCTGGCGCCCGGCCCGCCGACCGCCTCCATGCACCCGGCCAGCGCCAGTGCGCCGGCGATCAGACTGATGGTTCCCGTTTTCATCGCGTGTCTCCCTCCCGGTGGAGGTGAGGAGACTACTGCCAAATCAGGGCGGATCAATGGCGCGCGCGGGCCCCGCGGCGATCGAGCCAGCGCGCGGCCCTCACGCCGAAGGTGATGAGGAAGGGCACCAGCACGAGGCTGAGCACCACCTTGGCGAGCACCTGCCCGATCAAGAGGTTCATGATCGGAAAGAGGCCGTAGAAGGCGAGCGTGATGAAGATCAGCGAATCCACCGCCTGCGACAGCGCCGAGGCGACCGCACCGCGCACCATCAGCCCGATCGTTGATTCGGCCCCGCTCCCCCGCAGCCGGTCGAAGATCCAGATGTTGAGCAGCAGGGAGGTAATGTAGGAGGCAGGTCCCGCCAGCCACACGCGCGGCGTGGTCCAGTGCACACGCTCGAAAGCGGCGAGGTCCTTCAGCCGCTCGGGGTTTGACAGCATCTCGGTCGAGGCCGGCAGCAGCAGCACCAGCGGCAGGAGCAGCGAGGAGATGCCGAGCGGCAGGAAGCCCCACCACACGATCTGCTGTGCCATCGGCCTACCGTAAAGCTGCGCGAGCGTGCTCGAGATGACCACCAGGACGAGGAAGGGGAAGATGCCGCTCTCGACCGCGAGGGGCGTGGGCCACAGTTGCACCTGCTTGAAGGCCAGCACGCCGGCCAGAACCGTCATCCCCCCATAGAGCAGGGTGAACACGAACAGGCCCTGCGGCATGTTCGGCGGCGGGGCGGAATCCGAGGCGGCCGGGGTGGCGGCGGCGGCGATCGTGGTAGCGGTCATCGCGTCGGTGCTAGCCAGCGCGCGGCCAAAAGGAAAGCGGCGCATGGGGGCTGTCAACGGGCCGCGGCGCGGGTTGGCCCGGGACAGCGGCGCATCGCCGCTTGCAAGCCCTCGCGCAAACTGCCACGCCGGGGGACGCACGCCGGCACCTGTCGGCGCCGCACCGGTCCATCGCTTCCCACTGCATACAAGGGCAACCCGCTGCCGTGAACGAGAGTATCACGCCCACATTGCTGAGCCTCGGCGGCGTGTTCGCCATCCTGGCCCTTGCCGTCGCGCTGTCTTCCGACCGCCGCAGGATCAATCTCAGGGTGGTCGGCTCGGCCTTTGCGCTGCACGCGGTCACGGCGCTGGTGGTGCTGCGCAGCGATGCGGGCGTGGCGGTGATCGGCGGCCTCGCCGGCGGGGTCAGCGCGCTGCTCGACTATTCCAAGGTCGGGATCGCGACGCTGTTCGGCCCGATGGACGCCAACCCCTTCGCGGGCGCTTTCGTCATCGCCGGGCTGCCGGTGATCGTGTTCTTCGCGGCGATCGTGTCGATCCTGTATCACCTCGGCATCATGCAGCGGGTGGTGCGCTGGGTGGGCGGGGCGATCGGCTGGATCACCGGCATCCACCGGGTCGAGGCGCTGGCGGCGGCGGCCAACATCTTCCTCGGCCAGTCGGAGAGCCCGTTGGTGGTGCGACCCTATCTCGCCCGGCTCAGCCCCTCTGGCCTGTTCACGCTGATGACGGTCGGGATGGCCGGAGTGGCGGGCACGATCCTTGCGGTCTATGCGAGCTTCATCGGCGAGGCATCGCTGCCGTTCCTGCTGGCGGCGGCCTTCATGTCGGCGCCCGGAGGCATCCTGATGGCCAAGATCATGATGCCCGACGATCTGCCGCAGCCCCGGGGATACGATAGCTCCATCGCGGCGGCGGCCGTTGCGCGGGCGCGTGGCAAGCCCAATGCACTCGCCGAGGCCACCCGCGTGGTGATGTACGACGAGAACGGGCAGGAGGTCGAACTGCCCCAGGTGCGGATCAGCGCGGTCGGCCCGGCCTCGATCCTCGAGGGCGGCGCCAAGGCCGACGAGGTGATCGCGGCGGAAACCTTCGAGGACGGCCAGCGCCCCGCCAACATCATCGAGGCGGCCGCCCAGGGCACCCAGACCGGCGTCAAGCTGGCGGTGGCGGTGGGGGCGATGGTGATGGTGTTCGTCGCGCTGGTGGCGCTGGCGAACGGGTTGCTGGCGGGTTTGGGCGCGGGCGTCGTCGATCTCGCCAACCAGGCCGGCACCCCGTTCGCTCCGGACGTGGCCGCGTGGCTGCGGACGATCAGCTTCCAGAAGCTGCTCGGCTATGTCTTCGCGCCTGTCATGTTCCTGATCGGCATTTCCGACTGGCAGCAGGCGCAGGTGGCGGGCGGGCTGTTCGGCACCAAGATCGTGCTCAACGAATTCGTTGCCTTCATCGAACTGGCCCAGATGCAGGGCGCAGGGCTCACCGAGCGCAGCCGGGCGATCGTCACCTTCGCGCTGTGCGGCTTTGCCAATTTCTCCTCGATCGCGATCCAGATGGCGGTGACCGGCGGGCTCGCCCCCAACCAGCGGCCGGTGATTGCACGGCTCGGTCTCAAGGCGCTTGCCGCCGGGAGCCTTGCCAACCTGATGAGCGCGGCGCTCGCCAGCCTGTTTTTGCCGTACTGACGCTTGGCAGGCGCGCCGGCCAGCGTGTAAGGCCGCGGGCATGATCGACATTGCCTCCGTCTCGCTCGCCCAGCCGCTCGACACCATCGCCGACGAACTCGGCCGAAGCTTCGGCGAATACGGCTTCGCCGTGGTGCGCGACCACGGGATTCCGCAGGACCTGATCGACCGCGCCGAGGCGGCCTCCAAAGCGTTTTTCGCCCTGCCCGACGAGGTGAAGCGCGCCTACCGGATCGCCGGCAATGGCGGCGCGCGCGGCTACACCCCCTTCGGCACCGAGAAGGCCAAGGATGCCGACGTCTTCGATCTCAAGGAGTTCTGGCATGTCGGCCGCACCTTGCCTGCCGGCCACCCGCTCGAGGCTTTCATGGCCCCCAACGTCTGGCCCGCAGAGGTCGAGGGCTTCCGCGAGACGATGAGCGCGCTCTACGATGCCTTCGAAGCGGCCGGCGCCCGCGTGCTCGAGGCGATCGCGTTGCACCTCGGCCGCCCGCGTGATTTCTTCGCGGCGAGCATCACCGACGGTAATTCAGTGATGCGCCTGCTCCACTATCCGCCGCTCGGAGAAGGTGCGCCCGAGGGTGCGATCAGAGCCGCGGCGCATGGCGACATCAACACCATCACGCTGCTTCTGGGCGCGGAAGAGGCGGGGCTCGAACTGCTGACCCGGCAGGGCGAATGGCACGCCATAGACGTGCCGCCGGGCGCGCTGGTGATCAACGTCGGCGACATGCTCGAACGCCAGACCAACGGGAGGCTGCGCTCGACCACGCACCGGGTCGTCAATCCGCGCGGCGAGGCGGCGAAGCGGGCGCGCTTCTCTATGCCGTTCTTCCTCCATTTCCGGCCCGATTTCCTGATCGAGCCCCTGCCCGAATGCATCGACCCGGACGCCGTGACTCCCCCGCCCGCGCCCATCACCGCGCACGATTTCCTGATGCAGCGCCTGCGCGAGATCAACCTCGCCTGACAGCCGCCCGCCGGAGTCCCGAGCACCTCCCCTCGGGAGCGCGATTCCGCTTCCGATCCCGGGGCTGAAATGGCCCGCTGGACGGGTTCGAGAAAAGGCTTCAGGCGTTGCTGCGATGCAACACCGACGCGCAGAACGCTCGCAAATCTGCGGGTTTTTCGATGGTGCACCCGGTCTACCCGCGGGATTCTGCGGAGGGGTCCGGCGGCTTTCATGAAAATGTCACAGAACAGTCGCTTTTCCGCAAGCGAGCGGCCCTAGAGCCGCGCGGTTTCCTCCTCTCCACTTCGCTATCAGGGGCACATCCATGAAGCTCAAGTACCTCCTTGCGGCAAGCGTCGTCAGCCTTGCCGCGACCACCACGATCGCCACCCCGGCCTTCGCGCAGCAGATCGTCACCGACATCGAGGGACGCGTCGCCGATGACGCCGGCAACCCGATCGCGGGTGCGAGCGTCACCGTGACCAACACTGCCACGAACGCGACGGTCACCATCACCACCGGCAGCGACGGCAGCTTCCGCGTCAGCGCCCTGCCGCCGGGCGGCCCCTACGAAGTGACCGCCAATGCCGGCGGCTTCGAAGGCCAGACCGTGCAGAATGTCTTCACCGCGCTTGGCCGTCCGACCAACTTCAGCTTCGCGCTGACCTCGACCGAGGCTGGCGCCACCGACGGCGTCATCATCGTGTCAGGCGCCCGCGCGGGCGTGAGCCAGGTCGCGGTCGGCCCGGGCCAGGCGTTCGGTGCCAACGTGCTCGGCAACTTCCCCTCGATCACCCGCGACATCCGCGACATCATCCGCCTCGATCCGCGCGTCAGCCTCGAGTTCAACGGGACCGAGGGCTTCGACCGCATCTCCTGCCTCGGCGGCAATGACCGCGCCAACACCTTCACCGTCGACGGCATCGTCCAGGCTGACGTGTTCGGCCTCAACGGCACGCCCTTCGCCGCGCGCAACTCGCTGCCGCTGCCCTTCGACGCGATCGGCCAGACATCGGTCGAATTCGCGCCCTTCGACGTCGAATATTCGGACTTCACCGGCTGCCTCATCAACGTCGTGACCAAGGGCGGTTCCAACGAGTTCTCGGGCTCGGCCTTCATCACCTATTTCGACAGCGGGATGCAGAACGACGAGGTCACCCTCGCCAACGGCACCACCCAGCCCTTCAATGCGGGCGAGGAAAAGCGCTGGGGCGCGACGCTCTCGGGTCCGATCATCAAGGATCGCCTGTTCTTCAGCTTCGCCTATGAAGAGACCGACCTCGTCGAGGGCGCGACCAACTCGCCCTTCGGCTTCGGCGTCGGCAACGCCGAACTCGGCGTGACCGTCGCCGACTTCGAGCGCTTCCGGGAGATCGCGCAGCGTCGCTACGGCCAGGACACCGGCCCGATCGCGACCTCGCTGGCCAACACCAGCGTGCGCTACTTCGGCCGCCTCGACGGCCAGATCACTGACGATCACCGCGTCGTGCTGACCTACCAGCGTCTCGACGAAAGCAAGATCGAGGACGATTCGGGCGCGGCCTTCTCGGGCATCAATTCCTTCGAGAACGAAGGGACCGTGTCCGACTATTACTCGGCGCAGATCTATTCGCGCTGGAACGACATGATCTCGACCGAATTGCGCGTAAGCCGCGCCGACGTGTCGGACGTGCAAGGCCCGCTCGGTTTCGACGAGGCCAACGGCGCCAATCCCGTGCCGCGTCTGATCGTCGGCACGCCCAACGCGGCCAGCGGCGCCATCCCCGGCGGCGTGAACGGCCAGCTGCTCTCCGGCCCCGGCTTCTCGCGCACGCTGAATCAGCTCGAAAGTCAGGTCGATCAGGCCCGCTTCATCATCAACATCGATGCGGGTGGCGGGCACAACATCAAGCTCGGGACCGAATACAACGATCTCGAGGTGTTCAACCTGTTCCTGCAGAACGCCACCGGCACGCTCTACTTCCAGAATCTCGACGATTTCGAGGCCGGCCTGATCACCGGCGGGGTCAACACCAGCGTCAACTCCGACCGTCTCGTGGCCAACCAGACCATCGGCGCGGACATCAACGTGCCGCGCGGCGTCGATTTCAACAACGCCGCGGCGCAGTTCTCGCGCCAGATCTACTCGTTCTTCGCCCAGGACGACTGGCAGGCGACCGATCAGCTGTCGATCAACGCGGGCGTGCGCGTGCAGCTCTACGACGGCGGCGCGCCGACCACCAACCCGCTGTTCGCCCAGCGTTTCGGCTTCAGCAACTCGGTCGGCTTCTCCTCGCTCGATCCGGTGATCCTGCCGCGCCTGTCGGCGACCTACGAGTTCGACAACGAGGGCTTCCTTTCGAACACCCGTCTGACCGGCGGCGTCGGCATCTTTGCGGGCGGCGATCCGGTGGTGTTCTTCTCGAACGCCTTCTCGAACACCGGCAACAACTTCGCCACCTCGAACACCAACCTGTGCCCGGCCGGTTCGCTGACCCGCGGTGCGGGCGGCAAGATCAGCGTGTTCGACGCTGCCGGCAACTTCACCGGGGTTCCGCAGTGCCTGACCACGGCCGGTTCCGAAATCGCTTCGCGCGGCAATGCGGCCGTCCAGTCGATCGATCCGAACCTCGACATCCCCACCGCGGTGCGCGCCAACATCGGCCTCGCCACCGAGTTCGGGACCGAAACCGGGTTCTTCAGCAATTGGCGCCTCAACCTCGACTACATCTACACCCGCTTCAACGACACGTTGACGGTGGTGGATCTCGTCCAGCAGGTCGATCCGAGCCAGGGCCTCAACGGTCGCACGGTCGATGGGCGTCCGATCATCCGTCCGATCGATCCGTTCAATGCGGGCTGCAACGCGCAGTTGGTCGGCACCGGCGGCAACAATCCGCAGTGGACCGGCCTCACCCCGGCCTGCTTCAACTCGGGCAACACGGTTCTGCAGGAGTTCCTGCAGCTCACCAACGGCCCGAGCTTCGACGCGCACAACCTCTCGGTGATCCTGAGCAAGCGTTTCGACGGCGGCCTCATCACCGATGGCGGCGCCGTGAACGTGAACTTCGGCTATGCCTTCACCGACATCCAGCAGTCGCCGAACGCGCGTGACACGACCGCCGGTTCCTACTTCGACGGCACCGCCTCCTTCGATCCGCAGAACCTCGGCGTGTCGCAGTCGGGCTTCGAGACCCGGCACAACTTCACCCTGGCGCTGAACTTCGAGGAAGAGTTCATCACCGACTACAAGACCAACCTCGGCCTGTTCTTCCGCGCTTCGGAAGGCCGTCCTTACAGCCTCACCTTCAACACCGCCACGGGGCCCGACAGCTTCTTCTTCCGTGGCAACTCGTCGGCCGAAGAAAACGCGCTGGCCTACATCCCGACCGGGCTCAACGATCCGAACCTCTCACCGTCCAGCAATCAGGCGGCGGTCGCAGCCTTCCTCGACGCGCTCGAAAACGGCGTGCAGCTGCCCAACAGCAACGTGCGCCAGAAGCTCAACTGCGACTTCACACCGGGTCAGACCATCGGTCGCAACACCTGCCGCAACCCGTGGCAGTTCGATCTCGACCTCAGGATCAGCCAGGAGTTCCCCTTCCTAGGGAAGATCACCGGGATCAAGCAGGACCGCATCGAGCTGTTTGCGGACGTCGTCAACGTGCTCAACCTGATCGACAGCACTTGGAACAACGTCGACGTGCTCGGTGGCGGCGACGGCCGTGTCGCGCTGATCCAGGGCACCTACGATCGCCAGGGCCGTTACGTCCTCCGGAACTTCCAGGCAGCTGGGCCGCAGGGCAACCCCGGCAGCGGCGGCTACCCCGAGACGGTCGCCCAAGCTTCCGCCTGGCGCGTTCAGATCGGGGCGCGCTACGAGTTCTGAGGCGACGTACGCGTCACCTTCGCGAAGCAACAGCAGCGGCGGGGCCTTCGGGCTCCGCCGTTTGCTTTTGGGGGCAGGCCGCGGCGGCGGCCGACGCTGCGGGGGACCGAGCGCGATCAGTGGCCGGTGCGGGCCGAGGTCGGCTCGGCCGATGCGGCGGCGATGTCGAGCAGGGCTTGGGCGAGGGCGGGGAGGCTGCCCTCGGTCACAGCAGGGGCCTTCAGCGCGCGCTCGAGCGCGGCGGCCGCTTCGCCAAGGCGCGGCTCGCCGAACATCGCGGCGGTCCCGGCGAGCTTGTGGAGGCTCCGTGCGAGGGCGCCGGCCTCGGGCTGGGGCAGCGCGTCCTGCGCGGCAAGCCAGCCCTCGGCGATCGCGGCGCCGACCGCCGCGATCGCCTCGCGCCGCCGCGCCTGCCAGCGCGCCACCAGCCGCGGCGAGCGCGCCAGCGCGGAGACGCGCGTGGCGGGATCGGGGTGGCGGCCGGGGAGCGGCGCGCCGGGCTCGTCGGCCTCGATGATCCGGGTCGGCAGCCAGCGTTGCAGCGCGCGGGCGAGCTGCGCGAAATCGACCGGCTTGGCGAGGTGTCCCTGCATTCCTGCCGCCCGCGCCGAGGCGACATCCTCGGGATAGGCGTTGGCGGTGAGCGCGATCACCGGGAGCAGCCCCACACCGATGCCCTCGGCACGGATCGCGCGCGTCGCGGCTAGGCCGTCGCAATCGGGCATCTGCACGTCCATCAGCACCAGATCATAAGGCCGCGCGCGCATGATGCTGTCGATCACCATCGCGATCGCCTCGTTCCCGTCATGCGCGGCCTCGACCTCCAGCCCGCAGCGTTCGAGCATCTCGGTCACCAGCATCCGGTTGATGTCGTGATCCTCGACCAGCAGGATGCGCGAGGGGCCGAGCAGCTTGGGGATCAGCCCTTCGCCGAGCGGCGGCGCGGCGGGCGGCGCCTCGGGCTCGGGCGGGGCGAGGGTGGCGGGCAGCACCAGCATGAAGCGCGACCCCTCGCCGGGCTCGCTCTCCACCTCGATCCGCCCGCCGAGCAGTGCGGCGAGCTGCCGGCTGATCGACAGGCCGAGACCCGTCCCGCCGAAGCGCCGCGCGGTGGCCTCCTGCCCCTGGGTGAAGGGGTGGAAGATCGTCTCGAGCTGGAGCGGGCTGATCCCGATGCCGCTGTCCGCGACCGTGACCCGCACCTCGTGGGCCCTGACCCGGTAGCTCACCCGGATGTGCCCGGTTTCGGTGAACTTGACCGCGTTGCCGATCAGGTTGAGCAGGATCTGGCGCAGCCGCAGCCCGTCGGTCAGCACCCAGGGCGGGCGGTCTGCGCCGAAGCGGCATTCCGGGTCATCCCCGCAGTCGCAGGCCAGCTCGAGCGTCAGCCCCTTGCGCTCGGCCGCGGGGCGGTGCAGCGCCGCGCACTCGGCGAGGCTGGCGTGGAGATCGACCGGCGCCCGGTCGATCGCGAACTGCCCGCTCTCGATCTTGGATAGGTCGAGTACGTCGTTGAGCAGCATCATCATCGACCGGCCCGACTGGACGATCATCTCGGCGAAGCGGCGCTGGTCCTCGGCAAGGTCGCCCTGCAGCATCAGCTCGGCAAAGCCCAGCACGCCGTTCATCGGGGTCCTGATCTCATGGCTCATGTTGGCGAGGAATTCGGACTTGGCGCGCGCCGCGTTCTCGGCGTGGCGGCGCGCGCGGGTGAGCAGCAGCTCAAGCTCGACCCGCTCGGTCACGTCGCGCGCCACCACCACCACGCCCTCGCCGAACCCGGTGAGCGGATCGCGGACCACGGTGCAATCGGCCTCGAGGAACACCGGCTCGCCATCGACGCCGTCGGCCAGGCGGCGATAGGTGAGGCGCTCGTGATCGGAGATGCCGTCGAGCAGCCGCTCCATCGCCTGTATCGCCCGGTCGCGGGCATCGGGATGCAGCCGCTCGGCGGCGTGGCGGCCGAGATAGGCTTCGGGAGCGACGCCCATGACCTCGCGCACCGAGGGCGAGGCATAGGTGCAGATGCCCGCCATGTCGAAGCGCAGGATCGCGTCGCTGACGTTGTCGGCGAGCAGTTCCACCTCGCGCTTGCCGGCCTCGAGCCGCGCCATCATTCGGTCACGCCCGGCGAGGATCGCCGAGACCGGCAGGCCGGTGAGGAAATTGGCGGCGACGAAGGCCTGCAAGAGATGGAGCTGCGCCACGCCCGTCCCGCTCGCGGCGGCGATCGGACCCTCGCCCGCCCAGGTCATCGCCCCGGCCACCGCGGCGACCCCAGCGACATGGAGCGCGCTGCCGAGGCTGCCGAGCCGGAAGGCATGGAGCAGCGTGATGGGCTGGATCAGGAACAGCAGCGGATAATGCGTCTGGTTGAAGACGAGGAAGGCGCACACCATCCCGCCGCTCATCAGCGCGGCCGTTTCCGCCGTCCGGGTCGGCGCGGGCGGCAGGCAGCCTTTCAGGCGGTCCGCTACCAGCAGGCTCGCCGGCACGATCAGCACCATCGCCATGCTGTCGGTCAGGAACCAGGTCATCACCCCGGCACGCAGCTGTTCGAGCGAGGTGCCCATGGCGGGCGCCGTCAGCACCGCCGAGACGAGCGGTCCCACCAGCCCGCCCGACCAGACGAAGCGCGCCAGATCGCCGAGCCGGCTCATGTCCGGCGGCGCTCCGCCCGGGACCCGGGTCAGCGCGAGGACGAGGGCGACCTCGGCGAGATTGCCGAGCGAGAACAGCGCCGCGACCGGTCCGGGAACCCCTACCGCGACATTTGCGGCGAGGCTTGCCGTGAAGCAGGCGAAGAGGAAGGGCCCCTCGTTGCCGAGCCGTGCGCGCAGCAGGAAGGCGACCGCGCAGGCGTTGGGCAGCCAGATCGGGCTGACGGTGTCCCCGGCCCCGCCGAGCACGAGGCTGATCGCGGCCAGAGCGAGATAGGCAAGGCCGCCCACCAGCGCCGCCCCAATGCTGGCGCGGTCGAGAGGCCCCGTGGCGATCCCGTGCTGGGCGAAGCGGCTGAGCCTCGCGGCAAGGCCCTGCCCCGCGGCCACCACCACCCGGCCGAAGCGCGGCGTCGCGGCGCCCCGCGAAGGGGCCGAGGCGCCTGCGGTCGTCCGGCCCGTCCCCGTGCCGGCATCCCCGCCCGTCTCCTTACGCATCTCCGCGCCAGGCCGGGTGTCTGCGCGGACCTCCTGGTCCGCGATCGCGTCCGGCGCCGTGCACGATCCGGCACCCGCACCGGCCTCGCTCCGGTCGGCAACCGCGCCGGAAGGGACCGCGTCCCCAGGGGCGAAGTCGGCTTCGGCATCCGGCGCATCGCTGCCGCCGTGCCGGTCGTGATCCAGTGCGCGCTCGATCGCTGCGCTCCATCGCCTATTGCTGCGAGGGTGATATACAGTCCGCCCGGGAATTGCGGGTCCAACCGCATCCGGAACGGAGCAATCGCGAGGCCGCGCCTGTGGAGATGCCGACACGCCAGAGCTTCGAGACGCGCTCGCGGCGGGTGAGCTGGCCGCTGGTTGCGGCGATCGTGCTGCTGCACCTCGCTGGCCTTTACGGTCTGGCGCGCGCGCTCGCCCCTGATCTGGCGGTGGCAGTGGAGCGCGAGGTGGTCGCCGCCTTCTCGGTGGAGGCGCCGCCGCCTCCGCCACCCGCGCCGCCGCCGCCCGAAAACCGCTCCGAACCGGACGAAGGCGAGCGGGGCGCGCCCGGGCGCGAGGCGGTGGCGCGGCCGGTCACCAGTCCGCCGCCACGCGGCCGGATCAGGGAGGACGACCCGCTCCCCCGCGCCGCCTCGACAGGGAACGCGAATCGCTCGGGCGGGGCGGCGGCGGGCGAGGGCACCGGCACGGCGGGGGTCGGCAGCGGAACCGGCAGCGGCAACCGGGGGAGCGGGCGCGGCGGGGTGGCGGTGACGAAGCCCGTCCACATCTCCGGCCGGATCGACAACGCCCGTGACTTCCCCGTGCCGCCCGAGGGGCGCGCGGCGCGGCGCGGCACCCAGGTGATCGTCCGGGTGATCGTCGGGATCGACGGCCGGGCGCGCGACTGCACCGTCTATCGCCCGAGCCCCGATCCCCAGGCCGATCGCATCACCTGCCGGCTGGTCGAGACCCGCCTCGGCTTCCGCCCGGCGACCGACGCGAACGGCGATCCCGTGGCCGCCCCCTTCTACTGGCGCCAGCAGTGGTTCTGATCGGGTGGAACATGGAATAAACGCCAGATCGGACTCGTTTCCGGGGCGCTTGCTGATATAGGCAAGGGCAGACAAAGGGGTAAGTGCGTGAGCGCCATTCATCCGGTCATCCTGTGCGGGGGCAGCGGCACGCGGCTTTGGCCGGTGAGCCGCAAGGCGATGCCTAAGCCGTTTCTTCCGCTGGTGAGCGAGGAGACGCTGTTCGAGCAGGCCGTGAGC
>JAESFJ010000206.1_pt1 | contig 43109 bp, 47 predicted proteins | sample 9266161 | NCBI WGS metagenome assembly JAESFJ01 (sample SAMN14506165, study PRJNA617096) | algae metagenome | isolation source: Calothrix sp. FI2-JRJ7 and co-occurring heterotrophs from granitic desert soil | place: USA: Red Pass Lake area, Fort Irwin, California | collected 2000-06-01
TGCGGCGCATCACGCTTTCGGCGCTGTTCTGCTCGTTGTCGAAGTTGTAGGAGAAGTCCCATTCCTCGGCCAGGTACTTGCACAGCAGGCGTCCGGCGTTGATGTGCAGGGCCTCTGACATCTCGCTGCGCTGGTCGGAAATGTTCGGCAGGATGCAGATGCCGCTGGTGAAGATCGGCTCGAAGACGAAACCACGTTCGCGCTCCGCTTCGCCATCGTCCGGCGTCTTGCTGTCGAAGGTCTTGCTCATGTAGGCGAACTGCTGCGCCAGGCCGAACTCCGAGGCCATGCCCGAGCCAGTGCCGCCGCCAGCGCTGAAGATGTAGAAGTACAAGCGCGACTGGTTGGCCTTGATGCCGCAGGAGTCGATCAGGTAGCTGTGGATGAACTTCCAGTCTTCGTTGGAGAAGCGCTGGGTATCCTTGTTGAGGATGATCTTGGCCAGGTACTGACCTAGGATCGGCGCGTTGCCGGCACCGCCGGCATGCACCTCGGACAGGTCCATGATCTTCATCTTGCTGTAATCGTCGAGAAAACCGCTCATCTCGCCCTTGCGCGAGAAGCGGATGCGCCCGGCGATGTCCTTGTCCAGGTCGCCGAGCATCACCAGCGGCTCGATCAGGAATACCGGTTTGCTGCTCTTGCGCGGCGCGCGCAGCAGGTTGCTGCGAATCCAGCGACTGGGGCGCGAGGCCTGCTCGATGGTGGCAGTGGCTTCGCTGTGAAACTCTTCCAGATAGAACTGGCGCGCGTTGTAGACCAGGGAGGCGACGTCCAGGGCGATGTTCGAGCCGCAGCGGCCAAGGCCGATCAGGCACACCGAAGGAAATTGCTGGATACGGCTCGACTCGCCTTCGTCCAACGGCTCGCCCAGCGGGAACACCATGTTGCGCAGGCCATCGAGGTTATCGAGGATGCGCTCGATATCGCGTTCGGTGAAATACAGATACTGCTCGCCGCTAACGCTGTGCCCCGGCAGCGCGGGCGGCGCCAGCAGGTTGTCGGCGATATCGGCCAGGGTGGCTTCCTTTGCGGGGGCTACGGCGTCTTTTTTAGTTTTCATCAGTGACAGTCCGGCGAGTCAGTGGGGTATTGGCCATTGGCCATAAAATGACCAATCCCATAGGTTCTAGCACGGAAAAAAGTACTTTGCCTTATTCCTCACAGATATGAGCTGCTTTGGCTGAGCAGCTTCGCGCTGCGCATAAGCAGGCGAATGGCAGTGGCACTGCCCTGCACAGGGCGTACTCGCCGCAGGCAGTGCGCTGCTGGGGGCGGTAGGAGAGAGGGCGCCCCATGGGGACAGGGGCGCCGGGTGCACTTCGGAGGCAGGCTGCGCTGTCAGTCTCAGGGCACCAGCAGAATTTTGCCGTCACGCTCGCCGCTGGCGGCTGCCGCCACGGCGTCCTTGATGTGCTCCAGGTCATAGGTCGCCGCTACGCGGGTCTTCAGCTTCCCGCCGGCAATCAGTTGCACCAGTTCGCCGAACACCTTCATCTGCTGCGCCGGGCTGGCCTGCTGGAACCACTTGGCCAGCCAGAAACCGCGCAGGGTCACGTCGCGAAACACGAAGGAGGCGGGAGAGACCTGGCAGGCCTGGCCGCTCATCATGCCGTAGTTCACCAGTACACCGCCGTTGGCCAGCACTGCGGCCAGGTTGTCGGTGCTGACGCCGCCGACCGCGTCGATCCCCAGGCGTACTTCGGCGCCGCCAGTGGCTGCGCGCACACGCTTGGCCAGGTCCGGTCCGTCCACCAGCACCAGATCACCGCCCTCGGCCTCGACGCCGGCAACGGCCGAATCACGGCGTACCACATTGATGGTCTTGAAACCGCGCAGCTTGGCCAACTGGATCAGGTAGCTGCCGACGCCCGAGTTGGCGGCGTTCTGGATCACCCAGTCGCCCGGCTTGAGGTCGACGAATTCGCTGAGCAGCAGCGAGGCAGTGGGTGGGTTGACGGTAAGCATGGCCAGTTGCAGTGGGTCGGCATCCGGCAGCGGGATGAGTTTTTCCGCTGGGGCATTCAGAGCCGTGACCCAGGTACCGCAGCCGACCGGCAGCAGCACGGTCTGGCCGACCTTGAAGTTGCTCACGCCTTCACCGAGCGCCTCGACCTTGCCGACGCCTTCGTTGCCGCCCACGGCCGGCAGTGGCGGCAGCATGCCGTAGGCGCCGGTCAGGGTCAGCACGTCGGACGGGTTGATCGGTGCTGCCAGTACCTTGACCCGCACTTGTCCGGCAGCGGGTTCCGGCAACTGCAGTGGCACCGCGCTGATCACGTCCTGCGGCACCGGGCCGCGTTGTTGGTATTCGGCTTTGAGCATGGTCTTGATCTCCTGAAGGCAGGCGCAAAATGCGTGCAGCCAGTCTAGCCGCGATAGGGCAAAGCGGAATGAATCGGCCGGCATCCACTCTGGTTATGAAGGCGGCCAGGCGTCTATGCTCTGGCGGGACCGATAGTGGGGTAGAAGATGCTCAGATGGTGGCTGGGGGCGATGCTGGCATGCCTGAGCCTGACGGTTGCGGCCGAGCTGCTGCATGTCGGCTTTGGCACGCACAAGCCGCCTTATGTCTACGAAGGTGAGCCGCGTGGCCTGGAATATGAATTGGTGGAGCGTGCTGCGCACAACGCCGGTTTTGAATTGACCGCCTATTACGCGCCGATAGAGCGCTTGCACCTGATGCTGCGCCGCGGCGAGATCGACGCCATTACCACCACTCACGAGCGCAGTGGCGTGCAGGCCTTCTATTCGGACGTCTACATCCATTACCAGAACGTGGCGGTGGCGCTGGCCAAGCGCGGTTATCGCATCGAGCAGATCGCCGACCTCGGCCAGTACGCGGTCAGCGCCTTTCAGCGTGCTCGACTGCTGATGGGGCCAGAGTTCGAGCGCATGGCCATGAACAATCCGCGTTATCGCGAGGAGGCGCTGCAGATCAATCGCAATCGCCTGCTCTACAGCGGTCGCACCGATGTGGTGGTGGGCGACAGGCGCATCATTCGCTACCTGGACCGCGAGGTGGATGATCAGGTCGACGTGACCCAGCCACTGGCCTGGTTCGATATTTTCCCACCGACGCCATACCGTGTCGGCTTTCGCCGCGACGAACAGCGTCGGCGTTTCGACGAGGGCCTTCGTATGCTCAGAGAGAGCGGCGAATACCAGCGTATCGAGCAGCGCTACCTGACGGACTGAAACCTGAGGAAACTTTTGTGGGGCTGCCACGGCTCAGGGGCTGTTGCACTATGGCCGCTTGTCTGACGCATGGAGACGCCACGATGCCGCGCCTGAAACCCCTCGCAGCCCTCGGTCTGCTCGCACTGTTCGGTTATCAGTACAGCTTCGCCGAAGACCGGCAACTTAGTTCGGAACTGGGGCCATTGAACGTTCACACCGTCGCCGAAGGTCTGGCCAACCCCTGGGCCGTCGCCTTTCTGCCGGATGGCCAGGGTTATCTGGTCAGCGAGCGGCCAGGTGCCTTGCGTCGGGTAAGCACCGATGGGGAAGTGTCCGAGCCGCTGCGCGGCGTGCCCAAGGTCTTCGCCGTCGGCCAGGGCGGCTTGCTCGACGTGGTGCTGTCGCCTGACTTTGCCGAGGACCGCCTGGTCTATCTGTCCTACGCCGAGGAGGGTGACGGCGCGGCAGGTACGGCTGTCGGGCGCGGCAAGCTGTCGGCTGACGCCACGGCGTTGGAAGGCTTCGAGGTGATCTTCCGCCAGCAACCCAAGCTGTCCAGTGGCACGCACTTTGGCTCGCGCCTGGTGTTCGACCGCGATGGCCATCTGTTCATCGCCCTGGGCGACAACAACAATCGCCCCACCGCGCAGGATCTCGACAAGCTGCAGGGCAAGCTGGTGCGCATCTTCCCGGACGGGCGCATCCCCGAGGACAACCCCTTCGTCAGCCGCGACGGCGCGCGTGAGGAAATCTGGTCCTACGGCCATCGCAACCAGCAGGGTGCAGCGCTCAATCCCTGGAGTGGCCGCTTGTGGACCCATGAGCATGGTCCGCGTGGCGGCGACGAAATCAACGTTCCCGAGGCAGGCAAGAACTACGGCTGGCCGCTGGCGACCCATGGCGTCAACTATTCGATGCTGGCGATTCCCGAGGCCAAGGGCAAAACCGTGGCTGGTACCGAGCCGCCGCATCACGTCTGGGAAAAATCACCGGCCATCAGCGGCATGGCGTTCTACGATGCCGAGCGTTTCCCGGCCTGGCAGCACAACCTGTTCATCGGCGCACTTTCCGGTCAGGCGTTGATCCGCCTGCAGCTCGATGGCGACAAGATCACCCATGAGGAGCGGTTGCTGGAATCGCTGAACGCACGGGTACGCGACGTACGGCAGGGGCCGGACGGCTATATCTACGTGCTGACGGATGCGCCGAAAGGGCAGTTGCTGCGCCTGGGGCTGGCGAGCGAGTAAAGCAGGAGGGGGAGAGGCTGGGTGCGCATCGCGCACCCGAGGCGATCACTTCTTGCTGATGGTGATCTGGCGCGTGCCGCCGTAAGTCTGGCCGCTGACGCCCTTGGCGATCTGCTGGATCTCGCCACCGCCCTGCAGGAAGGCAGCAATCTGCGCCTCGATGGACTCGCGGGTTTCCACGGCTGGGGCGGGTTTGCTGACTTTGCTGGAGGAGGACTTCACGCGCAGGGTGGCCATGACCTTGATCTCTTTCAGAAGGGCGGCCGGCCATTATGCCTCAAGCAGCCCCTTTCTGCTTGGTTAATCGCCCAGGTGAATAGCATAAGGCTGCGCCTGGCCAGCTTTTCGCGGCAACTTATGGCTTGTTTCCCAGTCACTTACACCACCATTCGACCGGCCGTCGATTCGCTACGACGCCGGCCCGGTCGCGGATTAACTCGGGTAGAATGGCCGGCTGTTTTGGTGAGGTGAAACGCGATGGCCTTGATTGGGCGGATGAATTCTTTGCAGGTGGTCAAGCACACCGACTTCGGTCTGTACCTGGACGGTGGTGCGGATGGCGAAATCCTCCTGCCCAAGCGCTACATCCCCAAGGACACGCCGAGCGAAGTCGATGACTGGCTCAACGTGTTTCTCTACCTCGACAGCGAAGACAAGCTGATCGCCACCACCCTGAAACCGAAGATCCAGCTCGGTGAGTTCGCCAGCCTCAAGGTGGTGGATATCAACCGCGTCGGCCTGTTCTTCGACTGGGGCCTGCCCAAGGACCTGCTGCTGCCGCATTCCGAAGAGAAGCGTCCGCTGCAGATCGGCGACTACTGCGTGATCTACCTTTACCTGGACAAGCGCACCCGCCGCCTTACCGCCACCGCACGTCTGGATCGCCACCTGGACAAGGTGCCGGCCAACTACCAGGTCGGCCAGGAAGTCGACCTGCTGGTGGTCGAACGTACCGACCTCGGTTTCAAGGCCATCATCGACGGCAAGCACTGGGGCCTGATCCACAAGAACGAGCTGTTCAAGTTCATCCGCAGCGGCATGCGCGAGAAGGGCTACATCAAGGAGCTGCGTGCCGATGGCAAGATCAGTCTGAGCCTGCAGCCCATCGGCCATGAAGCCGCCAGTGGCCTGGCCGAGCAGATCATCGAACGCCTGCGGGCGCAGGGCGGTGTGCTGGCACTGGGTGACAAGAGCCCGCCGGAACTGATCTCCGAGCATTTCCGGGTTAGCAAGGGCAACTTCAAGAAGGCCATCGGCGGCCTCTACAAGCAGGGCTTGATCCGTATCCACGACGACCGCATCGAACTGCTCGACAACTGACGTCGCAGCGACTTGAGCGCGAGCGTGGCAACTCGCATAATGCCGACGTTTTCCCGCCGGTGTAGCTCAGTCGGTAGAGCAGCGCACTCGTAACGCGAAGGTCGTAGGTTCGATTCCTATCTCCGGCACCATTTCCAGCAAAGGGTCAGCTTCGGCTGACCCTTTGTCGTATCAGCGCTGAAAATTCCCTCGCGTTGCTGTCAAAGCCGGTGTGATGATGATTTTCGGCTCAGGCGCGTGACGTCTGGCCCTGACTCAGATGGGAGTTGTTCATGTTCATTCGTTCCCTCGTATTGATCCTGGCGACGGCGTTCGTCGGCGCTGCGTTCGCCGATCAGCCGCAGACCATTCGCGTCATTCCCAAGAGCTACGTCAGCCCAGGGGCCAGTGGCAGCGTCTCGGGCTCGTCGAGTTATCAGCAGCACAACCTCTACGGTGGGCAGCGTCTTCCGCAGGGCAGTGTGCGTCAGGAAAGCAGTTATGGCAGCTATTCCAGCGAAAGCCGTGGGGGCATTCGCCAGAGCACCGAATATCCGGGCGGGCTGATCATCGAGCGCCAGCCCGGCAGTGGCAGTTATCAGCAGCAGCGCAGCCGCTGACGCCTCAGTGGCTAGCGGCAGTCTTGTTTGGGCCGCTCGGGGCATCGGCGATCACTGCGCGATTGCGCCCCTCGCTCTTGGCGCGATACAGGCATTCATCGGCGCGCTGCAGCCAGCTCTCCCAGTGCTCGCCACTTTGCAGAATGGCGCCGCCGATGGAGACGGTCACCGCGCCGCCTGGGCTTTTGAGCTCTTGCGCCACCCAACTGAGCAGATTCTGCGCCGCCGCCTGCAGGCCCGTCAGCTCGGTGTTGGGCAGCAGCAGGAGAAACTCCTCGCCACCAAAGCGGAACAAGCGATCTTCCTTGCGTGAGCAGCGTTTGATCAGCTCGACGAAGGCCACCAGCACCTGGTCGCCGACGTGATGACCGAAGCGGTCGTTGATCTGCTTGAAGTGATCCAGATCCATCACCAGCAAGCCGTAGCTGTCGCTGTGGCGGCGATGGCTGGCCATGGCGATCTTCAGCTCTTCGTTCATCGCCCGGCGGTTGCGGGCGCCGGTCAGCGGATCATGAATGGCCAGCGATTGCAGTTGGTCGCGCTGGTTGCGGGTGCGGAAGGCGAAAATGAAGCTGAGCACGCTGGCCATCATGCAGGTGACCAGGAACGACACCATCTGGTAGTGGCTTTCGAACACGCTGCCAGGTACCAGCAGAGCGTGGCTGACCAGGCTGACCAGCACCAGCGCAGTGGCCAGCAGGGCCTTGCCGGGGGTGACCATGAAGAAGTTGAAGAGGATCAGCGGATAGATCCAGAACAGGCCGTTGACCCCCAGGTTGATGGCGATCAGCGTGGCGCCGACAGAGAACACGGCCGCCAGGTAGATACCGGGCTTGACCGTGTCGCGGGTGACCCAGGCATAGAGCACGGCGAACAGTGTGGAAAAGACGATGACGGTGTCGGCGATACCGACCAGGTAGTTGCCATGTAGCAGGCGGTAGACGGCATAAGGCGAGATGCCGATGACCCCGAACAGCCCCATCAGGGTGATGATCGATAGCTGGAAATCGTTGCGCAGGCGCTTCAGCAAGCGAGCGGTCTGGGTAGCCATAGCGTTTCTTTTCGTTGTTATGGACCAAGCATGCAGAGCTTTGACCGCTAATGGCAAGGGGCATTCCTGAGCAAAGTGCCAGTATTTTCGCCCAGACCGACAGGCTGCTCAGTGGATGCGCAGCGAGACAAGCGATTTGTTGCGCTGATAGCGGGTCAGCCGCACGGCCAGCTCGGTCGGCAGGCTTGGACAGTCCTCGAAGCCCAGGCGCTGATAGAAGCTGCGCAGCTCGGGATGACAGAACAGCCAGACGGGCTCGGGATGCAGCGCCAGGCTGTGGCTGAGCAGCGCTGCCGCCACGCCCTGGCGTCGCAGCGCAGGGGCGACGAACAGGCCGGTCAGCCACTGCCCACCCGCCATAGGGCGAAGGCTCAGGGCGGCGACGATCTCGCTGGCGCTTTGCGCCACCCACAGTTCATCCCCCGCCTGGCTGCGCATCGGCGAGCGGTGGTCGCGGTAGAACTTGTCGACCAGCGGTCGCAACTGGAGGGGCAGATGGCGAAAGCGCGGTGTGATCATGGGGGCATGCGGGAAGGATCTGGCGACTTATTTAAGCATCGCATTTTGGTTAACGGTTGCGCATTTGCGGCCTTGCGGGCGGTGACAGCCCGTCCGCGTCGCCGCATCATGGGCAATCGCATTTTGCTCAAGGATTCGCCGCGTGTCTCAGCCTTCCCCTGTATCCGTGGTCTTCGCTGCGCAGAGCGTTGCCGGCCAGGTACGCACGCATAACGAGGATGCCCTGGCCTGCCGTCCCGATCTGGGGCTGTGGGCGCTGGCCGATGGCATGGGCGGGCACGCGCGTGGCGAGGTGGCCAGTGCCCTGGCGCTGGAGGAACTGGTGGGCGCCGTGCAACAGGGCGAGGAGCTGCCTGCTGCGGTGCAGGCCGCCCATCTGGCAATCGTAGCGGCGGCGCAGCCCGTTGCGGGCGAGGCTGGCATGGGCAGCACCCTGGTTGCCGTGCGCCTGGACGGGAATGAGTTCGAACTGGCCTGGGTCGGCGACAGCCGCGCCTATCGCATCGGCAGCGAACATATCGAGCAGCTCAGTCACGACCACAGCTGGGTCCAGGCCATGGTCGACGTTGGCCGGATGAGCGCCGAGGAGGCGCGTGAGCACCCGCGCCGCAACGTGATTCTGCAGTGCCTGGGGCAGGTCGGGCAGGCGCCTGAAGTCGGTCTGCTGCGGGGCCGACTGGCGCTGGACGAACTGCTGCTGCTGTGCAGCGACGGGCTGACCAACGAGCTGGACGACGCTGCCATCCAGCGCTGTTGCGCCGAAGCGGACACGCTGGAGGCGATGGTCGAGCAACTGGTTGGGCTGGCAAATAGCCATGGCGGCAGAGACAATATCAGCTGCATCGTCCTGGGCCTTGGCCCGACGACCGAACCCCGCGAAGCGCCGCCCCCCGGCCTGCTGCGCAAGCTGTTCAAATCCCTTCAACCTTGAGCGCCAGTCGAGCCGCATGAGTCAGCCTCCCATCAGCGTACCCGGTTACAGCATTCATCACCGCCTGGGCAAAGGCGGCATGGCCGAGGTCTATCTGGCTACCGAGCAGGCGCTGCAGCGCCAGGTGGCGCTCAAGGTGCTGCTGCACCGCGAGGACGCAGCCTTCACCCAGCGCTTCATCAAGGAAGGCCATACCGTCGCCTCCCTGCAGCATCCTTCGATCATCACCATCTACCGTATCGACCAACTGGACGACGGTCGCCATTTTCTCGCCATGGAGTACCTGGCGGGCGGTGATCTGGCCCAGTACAAAGGCCAGCGCCTGGAGCCGGCGCGTGCGCTGCGTATCGTCCGGCAGATCGCCAGCGCCCTGGCACTGGTACACGACAAGGGCCTGGTGCACCGCGACATCAAGCCCGGCAACATCCTCTTTCGCGACGATGGCACCGCCGTGCTCAGCGACTTTGGCGTGGCCAAGGAGCTGCAGCTCGACAGCGAACTGACCCAGTCCGGCATCGCCGTCGGCAGCCCGGCCTACAGCAGCCCCGAGCAGGCGCAGTGTCAGGCGCTGGACGCACGCAGCGACATCTACAGCCTGGGCGTGATCCTGCTGGAGATGCTCAGCGGGCATAACCCCTTTCGCGGCGGCAACTACACCCAGACCCTGATGAATCAATTGCAGCTAGAGGCGCCGCCGCTTCCGGAGTCGCTGGGCGAGCTGCAGTGGCTACTCGACCGCATGCTGGCCAAGGACCCGGAAGATCGCTTCGCCGACTGCCACGTGCTGCTGGCCAGCCTCGATGAGCTGCAGGACGCCGATCAGGGTCAGACCCGTCTGAGCCCGGCTGTCAGCCTGCCGCCTCGGCCCTCCCGGCGGCGCTGGCTGCCCTGGGCCGTGCTTGGCTTGCTATTGCTAGCCATGAGTAGCGCAGGTGGTTACTACTGGCAGCTGCAGCAGCGCATCGCCGGGTTGCTCGCGCTGGCTGAAACGCGCTTGAGCGAGGGGCACCTGCTGACCCCGGCGCAAGACAACGCCGACTACTATTTTCGCCAGACGCTGGCCCTGGACGAGGACAACCAGCAGGCCAACGACGGTCTGCAGCGCGTGCTGCAGGCACGTATCCAGCAGTATCTCGACCTGGCCGAGCAACGCCTCGCCGAGGGCTTGCTGATCCTGCCGGAGGACGACAGCGCGGTGCATTACTTCCGCCAGGTGCTTGGCTGGGAACCGGACAACCTGCTGGCCCTGGCCGGCATCAACCGGGTGGCGCAGCGTTTCATCGAACAGAGCGAGGCGGCCTATGCGCGGCGCGAATATAACCTGGCGCTTGAGCACATCAAGCAGGGTCTCGAGGCCGAGCCGGACAACGAACGGCTGCTGGCCCTTTATGACAGCCACGAGCAGCGCGTGCGTCAGGCGGCGAGCCGCCCACGCAGCGCGCAGCCGGCCCAGCAGAACCCGATCAAGCGCTTGCTGAACAACCTATTCGACTGACCCGAGGCGACCACGATGCTCAGACTGCAGTTCCTGGATAACCGCCAAGCGCCGGTCTGGCTGACCGACGAACGCTTGACCATCGGTCAGGACAGCCGCAACCAGCTGGTGCTTGGCGACGCCGGAATCGCCAGCTTCCACGCCGAGATCCGCCAGGATCACGGTTACTACTACCTGAGCGATGCCGGTCAGGGCGCCACCTGGGTCAACGACCAGCGCGTCGGTACACGCTTTCAACTGCGCGACGGTGATCGCCTGCGCCTGGGGGCCGTCGAGCTGCAACTGGTCGACCCGTCGAAAAGTGTGGCCAGGCCCGAGGCTGCCGCGCCGCGCTGGTTTCTGCAGGTGATTCAGGGCGAGCACCAGGGGCGCAAGTTTCATATCCACGGCTCGATGACCTTCGGTCGTTCGAGCAAGTGCGAGCTGTGCTTCAGCGATCTGGAGCTGTCGCGCCGGCATTGCGAGTTCTTTCTCAAGGACGACGTGCTGGAGGTCAAGGATCTTGCCTCGGCCAACGGTGTACTGGTCAACCAGCAGAAGGTCAGGACCGCGGTACTGCAACCGGGCGATCAGTTGAAGATGGGTACGGTGACGCTGCTGGTGATCGGGCCGAAGGTGAACGTGAGTGATGCGCCCGACGAGGATGCCACCCAGTTCATGCGTGTGGCGGACCTGCCGCCTGCATTGGCTGCCAAGGCGGCTGGCGGCGCCACGCAGATCGCCCCTGTGCCGCAGCCGGCGCGTGCCAGCGCCAAGGCAGCGCCGGCGGCGGCCAATCCGCTGCGTGCGGCTCAGGCCAAGCCTGCCCCCCTTGCCGCGCCGCCTGCGGCCAGTGCGGGCAAGCTGTGGCTGGGCGGAGTCGTATTGCTGCTGATCGGCGTGGGTCTTGGCGCCGTCTCGATGCGCTTATTGGGTTGAGGTATACGCGGGTTGGTGCGCACGGCGCACCCTACGGGTGGTTGCCGTACGGTGACGTTTGACGCGACTCTGCCGTAGGGTGCGCCGTGCGCACCGAATGCCCCGAAACTCGCTGAATCTCAGGCCGGCGTCAGGCGACGCCGCTCGGCACGGATCTCCGGCAAGTCGCTGCGACGCAGATAGACGCGCAGCGGCTCGCTGAGGTTGACCCGGTCATCGATGCGTTGCTCCTGCAGCCAGGCCAGACGCTGGCGATCCAGGCGCATCAGCTCGCCGTCGTCAGCGTGCCAGACGTATTCGCAGGTAGGCGTTATGGTGTCGGCGGGTACGTCGAGGCCGAAGCTGTCTTCGGAAAAACGCAGCAGGTACTGCTCGGTCTTGGTGTTGTAGCCGACGAAGCCCTGCAACTGGTCGGCGGCCTGGCAGATCTGGGCGGACGTGATACTCATGGCAAACCTCGTTTCCTGTGGGGTTTGCAGGCAAGGCGAATGGTTCTGTTTATCGGCGCAGCCTAATCGCTGGCGTTGTCACCCGCGTTGTCGTGGATCAAGAAACTGCCGGGAGCGGTTCTTGATGTCGCTGGCGACGGTCCTACAGGGACGGCAGACGTTGCAGAGCCGGCAGCACTTGTTCACGTAGCAGCGGTGCCAGGTCATCGGGCAGGGGCAGGGTGGTGTCGAGCCAGCGCAGCTCTTCCAGCTCGGCGGCCGGTTGTACGGCGTGGGGCAGGGCGGCGCGATAGATGTCTGCCTGCACCCAGGTATCGGCCTCGTTGGCCGCGGGCGCCTGGAACTGGCCGAGCGGTTGCAGGGCGTCTGCGCCCAGTTGTAATTCGAGCTCTTCGAGCAGCTCACGCTCGAGCGCCGACAGCGCGTCTTCGCCCGCTTCACGTTTACCGCCAGGCAGCATGAAGAATCGGGTATTGCGCTTGCGCACGAGCAGCAGGCGGCCTCGTGCGTCGAACAGGCAGGCAGCAGCGATATGCAGGGTGGTTGGCATGGGGCAAGCACTGTACTGATTGCGTCTCTGGCGAACCCGGACAACGCAAGTTGCAAAGCTTCGCCCCGGGGCGGGGCTCCTACAGGGGCTGAAGCCTTGCCTGATAGGGGCGCCGGTTCAGGGCGCCCAATGAGCGTCAGCCAGCGAGGCCGACATAGACATTCTGCACGTCATCATGGCCGTCGATGGCCTCGAGGAAGGCTTCGACCTCTTCCATCTGCTCCGGCGTCAGGCTGCTTACCGGGTTTTTCGGACGGTAGCCGAGCTTGGCCGAGTTGACGGTGAAACCCTGCTCCGGCAGCGCCTTGCACACGGCGTCGAGGTCGGTCGGATCGGTGATGAACAGGGTCGAGCCCTCGTCATCGGGCACGAAGTCCTGGGCGCCGGCTTCGATGGCGGCCAGTTCCGGGTCAGCGCCCTCTTCGGTGGTGGCTTCGATCAGGCCAACGTGGTCGAAGTCCCAGCTGACCGAGCCGGAGGCACCGAGCTGGCCCTTGCGGAACAGCACACGGATCTCGGCGACGGTGCGGTTGACGTTGTCGGTCAGGCACTCGACGATCACCGGCACCTGATGCGGAGCGAAGCCCTCGTACTGGGTACGTTCGTAGTTGACCACTTCACCGGACAGCCCCGCGCCTTTCTTGATGGCGCGATCCAGGGTGTCCTTGGGCATCGAGGCTTTCTTGGCCTGGTGCACGGCCAGGCGCAGCTTGGGGTTCATGTCCGGGTCGGCGCCGTTACGCGCGGCGAGCATGATTTCCTTCACCAGCTTGCCGAAGATCTTGCCTCGGGCATTGGCGGCGGCTTCTTTGGGTTTGGCTTTCCACTGGGCGCCCATCTGGGGTCTCCTGGCCGATAGGTGAGAGGGTATCGCGGCGCGCAGGGGCGGCCGGACGATCACTTAGGCTGCGGATTCTAGTGCCTTGCGGCGCCGGCGGCACGCGCAATTTCCTGGAGGGTGTTGGCGGCGGGTGAGGGCCGACGCAGCGAGGCTGCGCCGGCAGGTTGGAGTTCAGGCGTCCGGTGAGTGGCTGCCGAGCAGGGTCTGGCCGTGCTTTTTCTCGCGCTTGGCCATGCGTTTCTCGTGCGCCGTTTTCAGCGGCTTCTTCTTGCCTTCTTTGTGTGAATCCATGCTTTTGCTCATGGTCGTGTCTCCGGGAAGTAGGTCATTGACTGGGGGGATGCGTTCGGGTCACTGCCACCTCCTCGGCTCATGTAGCCGACTGCAATGCGGTATCGCCTTTCAAGCATAGCTGGCGGGCAACACCCTGTTGCGAATCGTTGCTCGTCACTGTGTCTGGTTTTTCTATGCTTGCTCTTCGTCGTCATTCGCTCGAGGAACTCAGCATGCCCCGTTTACTTCACCGTTTCGCCGCCGCGCTTGGCCTGCTTGTGCTGCTGGGCGGCGCCCCGGCACTGGTGCAGGCGGAAGCCTTGCGTATCGGCATCATCGGCACCGGCAATATCGGCAGCCCACTGGCGCGGCTGTGGGTCGAAGCCGGGCACGAGGTGATGATTTCCTCGCGCAATCCCGAACGCCTGCAGCCGCTGGCCGAGGAGCTGGGCGAGCGTGCCCGCGTCGGCACCCCGCGTGAGGCGGCGGCCTTTGGCGAGGTGATCATGTTGGCGGTGCCCTATGCTGCGACGCCGCAGGTCGGCCGCGACTACGCCACTGAGCTGGCCGGCAAGGTGGTGCTGGACGCCGGCAACCCACGACCGGGGCGCGATGGTCCGATGGCCGAGGCAGCGGTCGAGATGGGCGCCGGGTTGGCTTCGCAGCAGTTTCTGCCGGGCGTGCGCCTGGTACGCGCGTTCAACGCCATCTCCGCGCACAACCTGCGTAGCCAGGCCCATCGCAGCGGCGAGAAACTGGCCATCCCGCTGGCCGCGGATGACGAGGCGGCGCTGGAGGTGGCAGCGCGTCTGGTGACAGATGCCGGCTTCGACCCGGTAATAGTCGGGCCGCTGGCCAGCGCCAAGTCCTTCGACTTCAACAGCGGCGTGTCGGCGCGCATGCCCACTGCGCGTGAGCTGCGCGAGCTGCTGGGGTTGCAGCCCTAGCAGGCGTCAGAGGTAACGCCAGATCAACTGCACACCCGCCATGAGAATGCCCAGCCGCGCGATACGGTAGAACCACAGGTGGTTGACTCGTGACTGCAGCCACAGGCCGCTCCATACACCCAGCGGGACGATGGGTGCGAGCATCAGGCTCAGCAGCAGATTGTCCTGGGTGAACTGGCCCAGCGCCGCGTAGGGGAACAGCTTGGCGGCGTTGGTCAGCAGGAAGAACAGATTGATGGTGGCGACGAAGCGCACCTTGTCCAGCTGCTGCGGCAGCAGGTGCATCATCACCGGCGGGCCACCAGCGTGGGCGACGAAGCTGGTGAAGCCGGCCAGGCTCGACAGCAGTGTGCCGCGCCCTTTGTGCAATGGGCGTGGCGCCTGGTTGCCAAGCACCAGACCGAGCCCGACGAAGGTGATGGCGATGGCGCCGATCAGCAGGCCGATGGCGCGTTCGTCGAACAAACCGAAGGTCATCGAGCCGATCGCGATGCCGATCACCGCGCCCGGCAGCATGACCTTGAGGTTGGCCATATCCCACTTGCCCCAGTAGGCCTTCAGGCCCACCACATCGGCCAGACAGAGAATCGGCAGCATCACCGCCACCGCCTGTTTCGGCGAAGTGGCCAGGGCCAGCAACGGCACGGCGATGCCGCCCAGGGCGCCGCCAAAGCCACCCTTGGACAGCCCGGTGAGAAACACCGCGGGCAAGGCGAACAGAAGGAAATCGTGCAGAGTCATGGGCTTGGCGTAACGCTACAAAAGCGCGCAGGTTAGCAGCCGTCAGTGTCTGTGTGGCTTTTTTCCTCGGCCTCTGTGTCTGTCTGCTGCGGGGTGAGGCTGCTCTAATGCCGGCTCACTCAACCCGAGGTTCGTGCTCATGACACCCAAGGATCTGCTGCTGGCGCTGCTGGTGATCGTCGTCTGGGGGCTGAACTTCGTGGTGATCAAGGTCGGCCTGCACGGCATGCCGCCGATGCTGATGGGCGCTCTGCGCTTCATGCTCGCAGCCTTTCCAGCGATCCTCTTCGTGCGCCGGCCGCAGGTGCCGCTGCGCTGGATGCTGGCCTATGGCATGACCATCTCAGTGGGGCAGTTCGCCTTTCTCTTCTATGCCATGTACGTCGGCATGCCGGCTGGCCTGGCGTCGCTGGTGCTGCAGTCGCAGGCGTTCTTCACCCTGTTCTTCGCCGCCCTGTTTCTCGGTGAGCGGCTGCGCGGCAGCAACCTGTTCGGCTTGCTGGTGGCTGCCAGCGGCCTGGTGTTGATCGGTCTGCAGGGCGGGCAGGCGATGACCCTGGCGGGCTTCGCCCTGACCATCGCCGCGGCCTCGATGTGGGCGCTGGGCAACGTGGTCACGCGCAAGCTGGGCAAGGTCAATCTGGTCGGCCTGGTGGTCTGGGGCAGCCTGATACCACCGCTGCCATTTCTGGCCCTGTCGCTGTGGCTGGAAGGGCCGGAGCTGATCAGCCAGTCGCTGCGTACCTTCAGCCTGGACTCGTTGCTGGTGCTGGCCTACCTGGCATTCGGCGCCACCATTCTTGGTTACGGGCTCTGGAGCCGCCTGCTGTCGCGTTATCCGGCCAGCCAGGTGGCACCGTTCTCGCTGCTGGTGCCGGTGGTGGGCATCAGCTCCTCGGCGCTGCTGCTGGGCGAACGTCTCGGCGGCTTGCAGATGGTTGGCGCAGCGCTGGTCATGGCCGGGCTGTTGATCAACGTCTGGGGCGGGCGCTTGCTCGATAGCTGGCGGCAACGGGCTCCAGGGCCTGTTTGACACGCTTGTTGCGGGTACGACACGACAGATTCTGTCGCATGCCAGTGAGTTAAGCGGAGAAGATGAGTGTGTAGGAGCCAGCTTGCTGGCGATCCGGTGTATGGAGCCCACTTACACAAAGCATCGCCGGCAAGCCGGCTCCTACCGACTTATAGCGCTGAGGGCGGTGTTTACGGAATCAACATTAGGCTTGCGGAGGCTGCTCCGGCAGGCGTTCGAGGATCTGATCCAGGCGTTGCTGGATGCGTTGGTCGATCTTCTCGTGCAGGCGCATGATTTCCAGTTCGGCGCGCAGGTTCACCTCGAAGTCCAGGCGTGCAGCCAGACGATCCTTCGTCGCCTGGCGGTTCTGGCTCATCATGATGATCGGTGCCTGGATGGCCGCCACGGTCGACAGCATCAGGTTGAGGAAGATGTAAGGGTAGGGGTCGAAGGCCATGCCGAAGTGCGACAGCACGTCGGTGTTGAGCAGCATCCAGCCGAGCATGGTCAGCGAAAAACAGATGATGAAGGTCCATGAGCCGCCGACCGATGCGACCCGATCAGAAAGCCTCTCGCCGAAAGACGATTGTTCATCCGAGGCGTCGGCGGCATCGCGGCTGATGGGACGGCGCTGGCGAATCTGTTCGAGCACATGGCTTTCTTCCGGCTCGAGCTCGTGGATTGCCTTGCCAAGCAGGTTCTGGGCGAGGTGTTGCAGCGGGTGCTGGGTGCTGTTGCTCATTGTGGCCATTCATCCGAGGCAGAGACGTCGAAGCGATGCTGAACCGCTTCACGAGCCTTGTCACCTCTGCTGTTAGGCATGCACTCCAGCACTTTCCAGACGATTTCGACCATTGTTCTTGGCTCGATAAAGCGCTTGATCGGCCGCCTCGATAAGCGCCAGTGCCTGCCTCGTGCTGTCCCGCTGATCCGCCGTCAGGTTGGCCACGCCGGCACTCACCGTGACCCTCGCGAAGGGACTTGCCTGGTGCTCCAGGTCGCGCTGTTCCAGGCCCTGCATGAAGCTTTGGGCGACGGCTTCAGCCCCTTCAAGTGTGGTGTTCGGCAGGATCACTGCCAGTTCCTCACCGCCATAACGGGCGGCCAGATCGCCGGGCCGGCGTACGCACTGCTTGAGCACCTCTGCCACGGCACGTAGACAGTCATCACCGGCTACATGACCGTAGTGGTCGTTGTAACGCTTGAACATATCGATATCGAACAGCAGCAGTGACAGGGAGGAGCCACGACGCTGCGCGCGGCGAATTTCCATCTCCAGGGTCTGGTCGAAGCTGCGGCGGTTGGCCAGGTCGGTCAGGCCATCCTGTGAGGCGAGGACCTCCAGCCGGGCGTTGGCATCAAGGAGTTCCTCGCGGGCGTTGAGCAGTTGCGCCTCGGCGCGCGAGCGACGGCGGATATCGACGATCAGGTATTGGCCAATGATGCTCACGGCAGCCAGCAACAGCATGATCAGCGCGGTGAACAGCTCGGCGTTGCGGCGCCAGGCTGCCAAGGCGTCCTCGCGGCCGAGTGCGACGACGGTGATCAGCGGTAGGCGATCGTTGCGGCGAAAGGCATAGACACGCTCGACACCATCGATACGTGAGGTCTGTACGGTGGTGCCTTCGCGTTGTTCGCGCAGCTGTTGCAGGATGGGTGAGTCGGACCAGTCCAGGCCGACATCCTGCTCACGGAATGGCTGGCGAAACAGCAGTTTGGCGTCGCCGGTAGAGAGGCTCATCGAGCCGTGTTTGCCGAGGTCCAGGCTGCCGAAAAAACTCAGAAAGTGCTCGACGCCCAGCGTCACGGCCACCACGCCGGCGAAACGACCTTCACCATCGTTCAGGCGACGGCTGACGGTGAAGACCCAGTCACCTGTAATACGGCTCTTGATGGTGGGGCCGATGAAGGTGCTGGTGGAGGGATCGTTGCGGTGATGGATGAAGAATGCGCGATCGGCAGCGTTGAGATTGTGTCCTGGCGGCAGGGTCGATGCCAGCAAGCGGTTGCCCTGTTCGTCGTAGATGACGATGGCATTGGCCAACCCAAGCACTTCACTCTGCTGCTGTAGCAATGCCTGCAGGCGTTCTTGTTCGTGGACGGCCGGGCCGTTGTGTTGCATGCGCTCGGCCAGGTCGATCAGCACCAGTTCCGACTGGCGAATGACCCCTTCCGTGTAGTTGTCCAGCGCCTGGGCCAGGTTGAGGTTGGCCACGTTCAGCTCTTGCAGCGCGCGTTCACGCGAGAACCAGACTTGCCAGGCGGTCAGCAACGCCAGCGACAGGCAGATGAATACCAGGAGGATGGACGCGAGCCGAATACCACGTTTCATGGTGAAACCCAGAGCCCTACTACAGGGTGCTGAAAAGGCTTGGGAAAACAGAAGGGCCGCACTGGCGGCCCTTCTGTAGTGAACGATCAGTCCTGACGGCTGGTGACTTCCAGCAGGTGATAACCGAACTGGGTCTTCACCGGGCCCTTCACCACGCCGACCGGCGCGCTGAAGACCACGGTGTCGAATTCCTTGACCATCTGACCGGGGCCGAACGAGCCCAGGTCGCCGCCGCTGCGGCCGGACGGGCAGGAGGAATTGTCTTTGGCCAGTTGGGCGAAGTCGGCCCCACCTTCGATGGCGGCTTTCAGTTCGTTGCACTTGTCTTCGCTGGCAACCAGGATGTGGCGGGCAGTGGCGCGGGCCATGGGAGTACCTCCTATCAATGAAGGTGCAGAGCCTAGCGCAATCGCCTCGACAAGCAAACGGTCGGCCGTTCGTCCATTCGTCAGGAGTCGCCTCGGCGTTTGGCGTGTCCCATCTTCTGTAAGTGGGCATGTGCCCTGAACTCGGGTTTCACTGAGGAGGCTTGCAGATGAACACCCTGAGCATCGACGGTTGGCGCAAGGCCGACAATGACAGCAAATCCATCCCCATCGGGACCCTGCAGTTCTATGTCAGCGAGGCCGAGCACCTGCGCCTGGAGCAGGCCGAGGAGCAACTGCAACGCAGCGGGCTCAGAGACACGATGATCGACGCCGACATGCAGACACTGGAGCTGGTCATGCCCGACGGCTTTGGCCCGCTGAGCGAATGTAAATGGCGCGTGTACCTTGGCGGCGAGGAGGGGCGTGGCCAGTTTCATCTGGTCGGTTACAGCGCCGAGGATGGCTGCCTGATCTACAGCAATGCGGTGATGGTCGATTTGCTGGGGTGACCGGCACAGGCAAAACCTTGCCCCGTGGTGGCAAGTCGCTGCCGCGAATGAGTGTGCAGCCCGCGTGGTGACTGGCCTGCAGCGGCTGGCCCGGAATCTGCTTTGCATGAGGCGAACGGATTTCGCGGAGGTCTCATGACCAGTATCAACAACAGCACGCCTGCCATGCTCAGCTACTACGGCAGTCAGCTCAACAATCGCTCGAGTGCAGCCAGTGGCGAAGCAGGCGACCAGGCCACTCAGGACCCGCTGGCCGACCTGAGACGTTTCGCCAAGCAGGTGGTGGCGCGCAGTGAGGGCGGGCTGCTGCGTGCGATGCATGGCGGCGCGGCGCAGCCCAGTAACACGGTGCAGGGCAGTGGCGACAGTCAGCCTGCGACGCCTTCGGTGATCCAATTGCCGGATGTGATGCAGCTCGATCGCGACGATGCCGCCACGCTGCTGGCGCAGGTACAGAAGATGGTGGACGCCGGCATGAATGGCAGTGTGCGCATCTCCGGCCACAACGGCGACAAGCAGACCGACTCGCTGGAGACCTACCGTCAGTGGTTGCAGGAAAAGGGCGGGGTCAGCATCTACGTCTGATTCGCACCCGTTCAGCCCAGAGCGGGTTCTACGTCCTCTCGGGTAATCACCCGGTTGCGCCCGGCGCGTTTGGCCGCGTAGGTGCGCCTGTCCGCCGCCAGCATCAGCTCGTCCAGTGATTGCCCGTCCACCCCGAAGCAGGCCACCCCGGCGCTCAGCGTCATATGTAGCGTGGTCTCATCCACCGCCAGCGGCTGTGCAGCCAGGCGTTCGCGCAGGCTCTCGGCGATTTCTCGCGCTTGCGTCGCCTTGCTGCCTGGCAGCAGCACGGCAAATTCCTCACCGCCCAGGCGGCAGAACAGATCAGTGACCCGCAAACGCTGCGCCAGCACCGTGGCGAAGTGAACCAGGGCGCGGTCGCCGACCTCGTGGCCGAAGCGGTCGTTGATCTGTTTGAAGTGATCGATATCGACGAATACCAACGAAAGCGGCGTGCCATTGCGCTGCGCGTGGGCACGCTCGCGCTCGAATACCTCGGCCAGCTTCAGCCGGTTTGGCAAGCCGGTCAGGGAATCGGTGGTGGCCTGGTCGGTCAGACGCTGTTCGTTGAGAAGGCGGCTGCGTTCGTAGATGTGCGCAAAGATCATCACCGCCAGACTGGCCAGACCTAGATTGGCGATGATCTCGACGTTTTGCAGCAATTGATCGGAAGAAAACCGCCGGCTGAAGACGAACAGGCCGATGCCGACGAACAGCACCGAGCCGTACATACCCAGACGCAACCCCAGCAGCAGGTAGCAGATGATCGGAATCGACTGGATCCAGGCGAACACCGCGAAGCTGGTGTGGGTCTGAGCCAGCGCCAAAATCATGATGCTGAAGAACGGCAGCAGGTAAACCGCGGTCAATAGCTGCAGGTTGCGCGTTCGGTCGACAATGGTCAGCAGATACAGCGACACAGCGGCGTAGCCGATCTCCAGACCGGCCAGCAACCAGTTGTCGTGCAGCAGATTGACCACGGAGAAGAACAAACCACCGCTCAAGGTGATCCATAGCAAGGCTTTGAGGACCAGGCGACGATGTTGTTCGTTCTTGGCGAAGTAACCGGGCATCAGTGTTCTCGAGCGGGAGAGGCAAGTGTGTAAATTGTTCGATGACGGCAGAGGGCGTCATGCAGGAACCCTGCCGTTCGGCCGCGATCCCAGTGTACGCGGGCGTTCGATGGGACCAGGAAACCGGCCATGATCCTGCGCCGGAAATTGCGTCAGAATCACGACGTTAGTTGGGAGAGGGCGGTATGACAACAACAATGGACAAATGGGGATGGCAAGGCTGCCTGCTGGTGCTGCTGATGGGCATTTGCGGCGCGGCCCAGGCCGCTGAGGACCTTGCGCTGATCGAGACGATCAACAGCTATCGCAGCGAGGTACAGCGCTGTGGCGTGCAGGCCTCCGAGCCACTGCCCCCATTGACCAACGATCCACGCCTGATCCTGCCTGCCAATGGCACCGCGGATCTGCAGGATTCGCTGAGCGCGGCTGGTTACCCGTTGGTCAACGTACAGGCCATCACGCTCTCCGGCCCGCGCAATGCGCAGGCGGCCATGCAGGCATTGAGCGAGAGTTTCTGCCGCGTGCTGCTCGATCCACAATTCATCGACATTGGCGTCAGCCAGCAGGATCGCGACTGGCGCATCGTGCTGGCACGGCCGCTGCTCAGCGGGCGCCTGCAAACCTGGCAGACCGAGGGGGAAAGTCTGCTCCTGCTGATCAACTCTGCCCGCGCCGAGGCACGCCAATGCGGTGACCAGCGCTTCGCTGCCACTGCGCCGCTGGTATGGAATGCCGAACTGGGTAGCGCCGCCGAGAGCCACAGCCGGGCCATGGCCAACGGCAACTTCTTCGCCCATCAGGGGCGTGACGGCCTGACGCCGGGTGACCGCGCGGAACTGGCGGGGTACAGCGGTACCAAGGTCGGTGAGAACATCGCCGCGGCGCTGGATACCACCGCCAAGGTGGTCGAGGGCTGGCTGGCCAGCTCCGGGCACTGTGCCAACATCATGAACCCGGAGTTCAGCGAGCTAGGTGCTGCCTATGCCAACGACCCGCAGAGCGACGCCGGCATCTACTGGACGGCGTTGTTCGGCGGGCAATGAGTGAGCGCCTGCTTCAGTTGACGCCGAACACCTGGGCCAGGTGCTGCTCGTAGCGCGCCACGTCGTGCTCGATGTTCGGCACCTTCATCACGTCGTTGCAGATGAAGGTGGGCAGACCAGTCATGCCGAGGAATTCGTTGGCCTTGTGGAAGGGGAAGTACACCGCGTCCACGCCTTTGCCTTCGAAGAAATCGGTCGGGTCTTCGAAGGCCTGTATCGGGGCGTTCCAGGTCAGCGACAGCATGTACTGCTTGCCCTGGATCAGCCCGCCGCTGCCGTACTTCTGCGACGCATCGGAGCGGGTACGGCCGTCGTTGGCATAAAGGCTGCCGTGGCCGGCGGTGAATACCTCGTCGAGGTACTTCTTCACCGTCCAGGGTGCGCCCATCCACCAGCCGGGCATCTGGTAGATCACCACATCGGCCCAGAGGAATTTCTGTACTTCTTCTTCCACGTCGTAGCCGCCGTCGATGAAGGTGGTCTTGACGTCGAAGCCGGCGCGGTCGAGGAAGGCCACCGCTGCGTCGTGCAGGTTGCTGTTGTACTGGCCGTGTGAGTGGGCGAACGCTTTGCCGCCGTTGAGCAGGAGGATCTTTTTCATGGGGGGTTCTCCAAAAATGTGGCCGCAGGTTATCGGGCCCTGCGCGTGCGAAACACCCCGCAGCGGTCAAATAATTGTTGACTGAAGATCATGAAAGGATCGTCGAATGCTGCGTTAAGGTGAGGCATCTTCCCGCATCGAGGCGCTTGCACCCATGTACGGCTTCATCCTTCACGCCCACACCAGACCCGAGCAGGCCGAGGCCTTCGAGCAACTGTTCCGTGCTTACGTCGAACCCAGCCGCGCCGAGCCCGGCTGCATCGAATATCACATGCTGCGTGACGCCCAGGACCCGACCCTGTTCATCTTCTACGAGGTGTGGGCATCGCCGGAGGCATTCGCCGAGCACACGGCGCTGCCGCACATGCGCGAGTTCCATGACCAGCGCATGGACTACCTGCGTCGTGATTTCGAGATTCGCGAGATCGAGATGCTCAGCCCAGCGAGCGCCGCGCGGGCCTAGTTCGCGATCCGTAGGAGCCAGCTTGCTGGCGATTGTTGTTGTAGCCCAGATGCAATCCGGGACATACAGGCGCATGCCCCCGGATTGCATCCGGGCTACCGGGAACAGGCGAGGCTGGGCTCAGTGGCTGTAACCCGGCTTCTGGCGAATGGTCTTGAGCAGGTCGTCCGGGCTGATGTGGCCGACGACTTGGGTCGCGGCGCTGCCCGGCTGCGGCAGGTCGAGGATGTGGCCCTTCATCTTGCCGATCACGTGCATCTCGCACGGTTTGCAGTCGAACTTCAGGGTCAGTACCTCATCGCCATGCACCAGCTGCATCGGCGCCACCTTGGTGCGCACACCGGTCACGCCCTTGGCCTGCTTCGGGCACAGGTTGAAGGAGAAGCGCAGGCAGTGCTTGGTGATCATCACCGGCACTTCGCCGGTTTCCTCGTGCGCCTCGTAGGCCGCATCGATCAGCTGCACGCCATGGCGATGGTAGAAGTCGCGGGCCTTCTGGTTGTAGACGTTGTAGAGAAACGACAGGTGCGACTCCGGGTACACCGGCGCCGGGTCGGTTTCGGCCTTTCGGCTGCCGCGTGGATGGGCGGCCACGCGCGCTGCGGTCAGTGCTTCGATGGCGTCGCGGCGCAGCGCCTTGAGCTGTGAGTTGGGCACGAAGAACGCCTGCGGTGCATCCAGCGCCACGCTCTGGGCATGGTAGATGGTGGTGCCGAGCTGGGTGAGCAGGTCGCGCAGGCCATCGAGCGCCTGTTCCGGCTTGTTGGCGACACCGAACGGGCCGGGCAGGGCGACGTCGACGCTGATGCCTTCCTCACTGGTGGCCGTGAGCTTGAGCGCGTCCTCACGCAGCACGGCCTTCCAGCTCACGCCGATACGGCGTTCGGCGCTGGTACGTTGCAGCGCCTGCTGCCAGTTGTGGTCGAGGTTGCGCGAGAGCGGATGATTCGGGCGCAGACGGAACAGACCCTCGGGCATCTCGTTGGGCTCGACGCGGTAGCGATAGCGCTTCTCGCCGTCTTCCTCGAACTCACCTTTCAGCTCGGCGATATTGGCGCGGAAACCCACCACCTCGCGCTTGACCAGCACGTTGAGGCCGTCGCCGTTGGACAGCGGCTCGTGGGTGACGGCGATCAGGTCGCGCTTGTTCACTTTCTCGACATGGCCGACGGGCAAGCCAGTGAAGGTCGGCGAATCGAAGGCGCCGATGTCCACCTTGCGCTCGGTGACGAAGTAATCGGTGCTGCCACGGTGGAAGGTCTTGTCCGGATCGGGCACGAAGAAGTGCGCGGTACGACCGCTGGAGGCGCGGGCGAGGTCCGGGCGGTCCTCGAGGATGGCGTCGAGTTCGCGGCGGTAGTGGGCGGTGATGTTCTTCACGTAGGCCACATCCTTGTAGCGGCCCTCGATCTTGAAGGAGCGCACGCCGGCCTCGACCAGGGCGCGCAGGTTGGCGCTCTGGTTGTTGTCCTTCATCGACAGCAGGTGTTTCTCGTAGGCGATCACGCCGCCTTGTTCATCCTTGAGGGTGTAGGGCAGGCGGCAGGCCTGCGAGCAGTCGCCGCGGTTGGCGCTGCGCCCGGTCTGCGCGTGGGAGATGTTGCACTGGCCGGAGAAGGCCACGCACAGTGCGCCGTGGATGAAGAATTCGATGGCCGCGTCTGTGGCATCGGCAATCTGGCGGATTTCCTGCAGGTTCAGCTCGCGCGCCAGCACCAGCTGGGAGAAGCCGGCCTGGTCGAGAAACTTGGCCCGCTCAAGGGTGCGGATGTCGGTCTGGGTGCTGGCGTGCAGCTCGATCGGCGGGATATCCAGCTCCATCACGCCCATGTCCTGCACGATCAGCGCATCCACGCCCGCGTCGTAGAGCTGGTGGATCAGCGCGCGCGCCGGCTCCAGCTCATCGTCATGCAGGATGGTGTTGATCGTGGTGAACACCCGCGCGTGATAGTGGCGGGCGAACTCCACCAGCCTGGCGATATCGCTCACTTCGTTGCAGGCATTGTGCCGCGCGCCGAAGCTCGGGCCGCCGATATAGACGGCGTCGGCGCCATGCAGAATGGCCTCGCGAGCGATCTCGACGTCACGCGCAGGGCTGAGCAGTTCCAGGTGGTTCTTGGGCAAGGACATGGTGTTTTCTTTTATCAGGCTGGCACACGGGCAAGGCGCGCATTGTACCGGGCTGACGGCCTGTGGGCACTCGCCAGATGCCGGACGGCTGGTAATACGCACCGATGGCGGTACAGTAGCGGCCTTTTTCAGGCGGAGGCGTGGCGATGGACAACAGAGGGTTGGAGAAGCTCGATCAGTGGCTGCTCAAGTACGGCAACGATGACTCGATCCTGTCCGCCAGCGAGCTGGACGGTTATTTCGCCGCCATCGTCTCCAGCCCGCGCCAGGTCGCGCCTGCCGTCTGGTATTCGGCAATCTGGGCCGACCAGCCGCCGCAATGGCCGAGCGACAAGGATGGTGAGCGTTTCATGAAGTTGGCCGTCGAACTGATGAGCGAGGCGGCCTACATGCTCAGCGAGGAGCCAGATGACTATGAGGCGATCTTCCTGGCCGACAACAACGGCAAGGGCGAGAAGCTGATCGTCTCCGAGTGGTGTGCGGGCTATCTGCGCGGTGCGGCGGTTGCCGGTTGGCTGGAGCACGCGTTGCCCGAGTCGGCGCAGGCGGCCCTGGCGCTGATCACTCTGCACGGTGACGAAAGCGGCAGCGAGACGCTCAAGGCCATGACCGATGCCGAATACGAAGCCAGCACAGCGATGCTCGAACCGGCCGCCGTCGAGCTTTACGAGTACTGGCAGCAGAACCTGGACCCGCTGCTGCCGGTACGCCGCGAGGAAGCCAAGGTTGGGCGCAACGACCCATGCAGCTGCGGCAGCGGCAAGAAATACAAGCAGTGCTGCATGCGCTGACCGGTCGCTGTCAGCATGCCTGGCGAGCGAGCCCCGCTGTCGTGCTCAACTGCAGCACGGGTCCTCGCTCATGGCCAACAGCTCCGGCCGAGTGCCGAAAACCTGCATCACGTCATTCATCGACATCCACCAGTCGTCGTGCCACTTGAGTACGCGCAGGCGTTTGTTTGCCGTGTTCAGCTGTCGATAGCTGGGCAGGCTGGAGCTGCTGAACAGGTGCGGCAGCAGGACTTGGCAGAGCCAGCTGCGCAGACGTTCAGCGCGTGGGCTGGTGCTGCTCAGGCTCAGGCGTAGCAGGTTCTCCAGGTCGATCATGGCTTGAGGCGTTTCCTCATTGCCGAAAAGAATGCCCTCCGGTCGACAGTGAAGCAGCAGGGCGGCTTGTTCGTCGGCCAGTTCCAGGGCCTGGCAAACGGTCTGCGCGACGAACCAGAAACGGCCATCGGCGGCGCGCTGCACGGTGAGACGAATGTCTTCGAAGATGGGGTTGATCGGACTGGTCATGGCGCCCTCCCTAGTGCATGAAACAACGGCCTGTCGAATGCGATGAAACCATGAATTTCATTTAATATACAACTGACTGTTCAATCAAGCATGGAAGCGGAATTTAACGTCCGCGTCCATGACCGAAAAAACCGAATTCGCCCAGCGCCTGCGTAGCGCCATGATTGCGGCTGGATATCCAGATCGCCCCGCCGTGCTCGAGCGCGAGTTCAATTCGCGTTACTGGGGCCGTTCCGTGACCTTTCAGGCGGTTTCCCGCTGGTTGCGTGGCGAGGCGATACCCTCGCAGGACAAATTGCAGGTGCTTGCCGAGTGGCTGCGTATCGAACCGCAGGTACTGCGCTTTGGCGAACAGGCCGGTGCTGCCGTACGCGAGCAGCGTGGCCGTTGGGAAGATCCCAAGTTCTATCAGGAACGTGAGGTGATCGAGGCCTTTCTGGCTCTGCCTGCTGCGCAGCGCAAGGTCGTGCGAGAGGTCGTCATGGCGCTGGCCATCGCGGCCAATGCTGACTCCGGCAAGAAGCCAGGCTAAGGATCAGGCTGGAGTCAGTCGTGGTTGTGGTTGTCAATTCCCTTCCGGCAAGGCTTGCCCGGCGCTGACTCGAGGCAGATCACCTGGTGTTTTCAGGGCCGCATCCAAGAACCTGCTCAAAGCTCTGGCTCGCAGGACGTTGAACAGGCTCTTTATTCAGCCCAGCAGTTCGGCAAACGCCTTGTCTGCTTCCAGCACCGCTGGCAAGGCTTCGAACAGCTTGTTCAGATCGACTTCCTCGAACAATGGGCCTTCCAGGCTCTGTCGTGCCTGTTCGCTGACGCCGTCCAGCTCGATGGTTTCCGCGACGATTACCGACTGTGCGACCAGGCGCGCGTAGCGGCCGTCACTGGGCGCCTGAGTCGGACGTGCCTGATAGGCGATTGCGTGCTGGATAAGCGCCGGCAGCTGCCAGCGGCGCGCCAGTTCAGCGCCCACTTCCGGGTAGCCGAAGCCCAGTTGCAGGGTTTCCTCGGCGGCGTGGGCCGCGGCTTCACGTTTCGGATGACGGTTCATGCGCCGGGCGAAATCCGGCGCGCCGGTCTGGATCAGCAATTCGCCGATGTTGTGCATCATGCCGCAGGTGAAGGCGGCGTCGGTGTCCAGCTTCAGCTGCTTGGCCAGGCTGCGGGCGATACTGGCGACGCGAAAGCTGCGAATCCAGAAACCCTTGAGGTCGAAGCCGGTATCGACCTGAAACGCGCCCGTCATCGCCGAGGCCAGCACCAGCGTGCGCAGGGTGTTGAAGCCCAGGCGCATGGCGGCGTCCTCGACGCTCACTGCTTCACGGGCCCCGCGAAAACGTGGCGAGTTGGCCAGGCGCAACACCTTGGCGGCGATGACCGGGTCGCGCTCGATATTGCGCGCCACGCTTTCCAGGCTGGAGGCAGGGTTGTCGAACTGTTGGATCAGATCCTGCGCAACCTTGGGAATGCTGGGCAGGGTGTGCAGTTGGGCGAACAGACTCTCTATGTCCATGGCAACTCCGATACGTACGAACGCTGCAGTGATGGCTGATGAAAAGTGCTCCTTGAGCATAGCTGTGCCTATCGCTGCAGCCAGTCCCATAACCGCTATCTAGAGCCTTTTTCATGGGTGTTACCCGATTGAAACACCAGCCCCGAGGGGCTGGCATGTCGGGGAGGACTTACTGACGCGGTGCGGTGCTGGTTTCGGCGGCTGCAGACCACACGCGGTAGCGCACTTCGACATCCTTCGGCGCGTAGATCACCAGTGGTAGCTTGCTGTTGTAGCGCACCAGTTGCGGCTCACCGCCAACGCGCACGAAGGCCTGCTTGCGGCTGCCGTCCGGGCAGGCCATCAGCGTGCTCATGGCCGGGCCGACCTGGCCCAGCTCGTAGTAGCTGTAGCCCCAGCCTTCCACGGTTTTTTCCTGCCACTGACCGCCCAGGCGTTGCTGGTTGCAATCCACTTCCAGGGTCTTGCCGGCGATGATCTCTACCTTGTGCTCGGCTTCATTGCTTTGCGCTGGCAGCTCGATCACATGGCGGTTATAGCCGTCGGCAGCGGCGGGGTAGGGCTTGAGCGCCTCCGGGGTGGCGGCGCAGGCGGCCAGCGGCAGGGCGCAGGCGAGGGAGAGCAGCGGCAGTTTGAGTCGGTTCATGATGATTCCTTGCTGAAAGGCCTTGTGGGCCGTCCGTGATGAGGGAACCGCCAGGTCGGCGGCGCAGCACTGACCGTTGTGAATAGGCCAAGTTCCTGCGCTTTTCAAGCCGGTGCGCCGCTGTCAGCTCAGCGTCAGGCGAACACGAAGTACTTGCGCACCGTTTCCACCACTTCCCAGGTGCCTTTCATGCCGGGCTCGACCACGAAGATGTCGCCGGCCTTGAGGTGAATCGGCTCCATGCCGTCCGGGGTGATGATGCAGTAGCCTTCCTGGAAGTGGCAGTACTCCCACTTCACGTACTCCACGCGCCATTTGCCGGGCGTACAGATCCAGGTGCCCATGATCTTGCTGCCGTCTTCGGAGGTGTAGGCATTGAGGTTGACGGTGTGCGGGTCACCTTCGATGCGCTCCCACTTGCAGGCATCGACGACGGGTATCGGCTGGGTGTCGCGCAGAACGGTGATCGGTTTGTTGGCCATGGGGCGCTCCGGTGAGTGATCAAAAGGGCGTTCACCATAGAGCGGGGGCGGGGCGGTCGATTGCCTGGGGTCGACACGGGGCTGCTCATTCGCGCAGTGCGCGGTGCTTTCTATTCCTGAAAAAACCAAGGCCGGCTTATCAGGCCGGCCTTGTGGGGCTGCGCTTGCCATCGAGTCATACGACGTTCTCGATCAGGTCATAGGGAAGGTGTCAGGCGGTGCGGTTTTCGATCAGGCGATCAGAGCCACCTTCGGCAACACGGTTTTCGATCAGGCGATCAGAGCCACCTTCGGCAACGCGGTTTTCGATCAGACGGTCGGAACCACCTTCGGCAACGCGGTTCTCGATCAGACGATCCGAGCCACCTTCGGCAACGCGGTTCTCGATCAGACGATCAGAGCCACCTTCGGCGACGCGGTTCTCGATCAGACGATCAGAGCCACCTTCGGCAACGCGGTTCTCGATCAGACGATCCGAGCCACCTTCGGCAACGCGGTTCTCGATCAGACGATCAGAGCCACCTTCGGCGACGCGGTTTTCGATCAGACGATCGGAGCCACCTTCGGCAACGCGGTTTTCGATCAGACGGTCGGAACCACCTTCGGCAACGCGGTTTTCGATCAGACGATCCGAGCCACCTTCGGCAACTACAGGTTGAGCGGAAGAAGCGGCAAATACGTTGGCTGCCAGTACGGAGAAAGCAAAGCTGAGGATGAGTTGGCGTTTCATGATGTGGTGCTCCAGGGGGTTGTGGTTGGGTATGGAGCAGATGTTACGCACTGGATTTTTTCAGAGAACTTCATTGGCTTGATGGTGAACATCGATGCGGCTGATAGCTGGCGAAAGCCCCGCGATAGAAGGCTTCCAGCTGTTTCATAAGCGTCGCTGGGGCCCGTTCATGGTGAGCGTCGAGCTCGACCAGACCGCCGGCATAGCGACGGCAGCGATAGTGATTTTGCCCATTCGCGGCCTGAGCTATGATGCGCGCCCTTCGTCCTCGCGCCCCTGTCATCATGTCCGGCAATGCCCTCTATACCGACCTGTCGGGTTACTACGATCTGATGTGCGCAGACATCGACTACGCCGCGCAGAGTCATTGCGTGCAGCGCCTGCAACAGCTGTTCGGCAACGGCGGCAAGCGCCACCTCGATCTGGCCTGTGGTACCGGCCCGCATGTGCGCCATTTTCTCGATGCCGGCTATGTCAGCAGCGGCCTGGACATCAACCAGCCGATGCTCGACCGCGCCGCCCAGCGCTGCCCCGAGGCACGCTTTGCCCAGCAGGACATGTGCGGTTTTCAGGTCGACGAGCCGCTGGACCTGATCACCTGCTTTCTCTACTCCATCCACTACAGCGCCAGCATCGAACGGCTCAAGGCCTGTATCGCCAGCGTGCACGGCGCCCTGGTGGCTGGCGGTGTTTTCTGCTTCAACGCGGTGGACAAGCAGCGCATCGACAATGCCTCGTTCGTTTCCCACAGCGCGCAGCATGGCGAAGGGCAGTTCCGCTTCAGCTCCGGCTGGTACTACCGCGGTGAAGGCGAGCAGCAGGCGCTACGCCTGCGCATCGAACGCAGCGTCGCCGAGCAGACCGAGGTCTGGCATGACGAGCACCCGATGGTGGCGGTGGACTTCGCCGAGCTGCAGAGCCTGCTGGCGCCGTACTTCGAGGTGCAGGTGCTGGAGCACGACTATCAGCGCCTGGCGCCGTGGGATGGCGGCTCCGGCAACGCGCTGTTTGCCTGCACCAAACGCTGAGGCGAGGCAGCGTCAGCCTCGGCCTGGCCATTGCCTCACGCCGGCTCTTCGACGTGCTCGGCTTGCAATGAACGCTGCAGCTCGGCCACCAGCGCATCGACCTTGCCCAAGGCCTGTTTGACGGATTCGGCAAGCAGTTCACCGCCGACTTCCTGGCCCTCGATGGCAATCTGGTGCACGCGGGTGATGCCGATGAAACCGAGCGCAGTGATCAGGTTCGGCTCCAGATGGTTCATATGCGCCATCTCTCCGCCCACATCGAAACCGACGCCGCCGCGCGCCGTGAGGATCACCGCATGGCGCGGCCGGTCGGCCAGCCTGGGTACATAGGGATCGAGCGGGTTGCTTTCATCCACATCCACCGTACGGCCGGGGCGTACCACCTGGTCGATCCACGCCTTGAGCGCGGCGGGCATGCCGAAGTTGTACAGCGGCGTGCCGATCACCAGCACGTCGGCGGCGATCAATTCATCCACCAGGCGATCGCTTTCGGCCAGGGTGTCGTGCATCCAGGCTTCGCGTTTCGGCTCGGGCGTGAAGGATGAGGCGATCCAGTCATGGTTGATGATCGAGGGCGGATTCTGGCCGATGTCGCGGTAGGTAACGACGTCTTGCGGGCGGCGCGCCTGCCACTGGCTGATGAAGCGATGGCTGAGATTGCGGCTGTGCGAACCGTGCTGATCCTTGCCGGCGAGGCCGGGGCGGGCGCTGGCGTCGAGATGCAGAATATGGGTCATGATGAGTCTCCTGATTGAATTTGAATTCATCTGTGATTAGCAGCAGACTCAGGCTAAGGTCGCCCCAGGCGGGCGACAAACGATCAATATTTTTCGCAACGGATGAGGAAAATTCAGGCATGAGCCGGCGCCGACTCCCTCCGCTTTCCGCCTTGCGCGCCTTCGAGGCGGCGGCACGCCACGAAAGCGCCAAGCAGGCCGCGGAAGAACTTTCCGTTACCGCCACAGCGATCAGTCACCAGATTCGCGCACTGGAAGAATCCCTCGGCGTCGCGCTGTTCGTGCGCAAGCCGCGTCAGCTGGAACTGACCATGGCCGGGCGTGAACTGCAGCAGGTGCTGGAAAGCGCCTTCGACAGCATCGGCGCCGCGGTCGAACGCCTCAGCGCGACGCCCAGCCGACAGGCCATTACCCTCAGCACCACGCCGGCAGTGGCCGTACGCTGGCTGCTGTCCTGGGTATGCATGCTGCGCGACTCCCACCCCAATATCGACCTGCGTATCCACGCCTCGCACGAGCCGGTGGCGCTCGATGGTGTCACGGCAGATATCGCCATTCGCTACGGCGACGGTCGCTGGCCCGGCCTGGTGGCGGAAAAACTCTTCGACAACACCTTCGTCCCGGCCTGCAGCCCGTTGCTGGGGCTGCACGATGCGACTGAGCTGCCCAGGCATACGCTGATTCATTTTCGTAACCAGGCAGCGATCTCCTCGCCGATGGACTGGGCCGTCTGGCAGAAACAGGCTCAGGTGCCGGGGCTGGATGTCAGTGCCGGGTTGGTGTTCTCCGACGAAACCCACGCCGTCTCGGCGGCCGTCGGCGCCCAGGGCGTGGCGCTGATGAGTCGGCAACTGATCGAGGATGAGCTGAGAGAGGGACGACTGGTGCAGCCCTTCGGCCCGGAAATGGAAGGCAAGCCATTCTTTCTGGTGTACCCGGAGAACCGCATAAATGACCCGACCATTCTCGCGGTGCGGGAGTGGATCATGGCAGTGCCGGGTGGGTTGTGTTCGGTGTGACGACTGTTCTCAGGGGCCGCAGCCACAGCACCCGCTAAGCATCCGTGACACGATTTGCCGGTATACAAGCGAGAGTTGAACCCATGGATCTGCAAAAGATCGAGGATGAAGCCCGGCAGCTTTTCAAGAAGGAGCGGGCATCGCTGATCCAGTCAATGCAGCGCGCGCGAGGGCAGGCGCTCGTCGACCAGTTGCTGAGCCTGAAGGGCGAGCGCGTCGAGGTGCGCGTCACGCTGTTTTTCCGCCTGTTGCATGGCGCGCTGGCCGTGCTGCTTGAGCAGGTAAGCGTGAATCTGCCTGACCTCAGTGGAGGCAAACACTGGCGCCAGGTCGGCGACCGCGACCATGCCGCTGGATCGGTAGTCGCGACTGTTCATCACCACCAGCGCACCCTGAGCGGCCAGCACCTGCAAGCCCAGGGCCTCGAACAGCGGCACCTTGGCTGCCACGCAGGCCAGCTCCAGATGCGGACGATGCGCTAGCACGCGCTGCAGCAGTGCGCGGCCGATGCCCTTACGGCGGTGTGCGGCATCTACCGCCATATAGGCGAGGGTGCAGGCGGCCGCATCGTCCGGGCTCGGCAGATACAGGGCAAACCCCAGCACACGGGCCGGGTCTTCATCGTCCAGCGCCAGTAGCAACTGCACGGGGCCTTCGGCCTCGCCGTTCATGGTCTGCAGGTGCAGATGCATCTCATAGCCGATCACGTACTGGTACAGCTGATACAGCGGATTGCTCGGCAGCAGCGGTACCGCGCTGACATCGGCGAAGTAGTCCACCACCATCTGCTGCACCTGGCTTTTCAGGGACTCGGGCGGCGGGCTGCTGAGGTGGGCAAGGGTGAACATCGGGATATGGGTTCCGCTGGAGAATACGTGGGCCGTGGATTGTAACCCGCGGGCTGCGCGCATGATCCGTCTCCGGCTTACAGTTCGGTGCTGCTGGGTGTTGTTGCCGCTATCCGGTCGGCCGCGACTCGCCACCTGTGCGGTCATCCACCCGCGTGCTGTTGCGGCCGCCGCGCTTGGACTGATAGAGCGCGGCGTCGCCTTGTTCGATCAGTGCTGCCAGGCTGGCCGGTGGTCGGTCGAACAGCGTGGCGCCGATACTCAGGGTGACGGCCTGCGGTGTGGCGAAAGCCTGCGATGCCATGTGATTGAAGCGTTGGCGCAGCGTATCGCCCAGGGCCACGACGCGCTCAGTCGACGCATCGCCCATCAGGATGACGAACTCGTCGCCGCCCAGGCGAGCGGTGAGCGCGCGCTCCGGCAGCAGCGCGCGCAGCATCTCGCCGAGGGCTATCAGCAGGCGGTCCCCCGCAAGGTGGCCGTGGAGATCGTTGGCCTGCTTGAAGTTGTCGATATCGATCAGCAGCAGCGCGCCAGGGCGAGCCGGCGAGGTTTCCTTCAGCAGGTTGTCGGCTCTCGCTTCCAGCGCGCGGCGGTTGTACAGCGCGGTCAGCGGATCGCGAGCGGCCAGGCGCTCGATGCGTTTCTCGCGGCGCCAACGTACGGTGCCGGTCATCGACAGGGCAATCAGCATCAGGGCCATGGCACCTTCCACCAGCGACACCTGGATGATCAAACCACGAAAGGCGCTCAGGTCTATCAGCGTGCCGGGAATCACGGCGGTCATTGCCTTGGCCGCATAGAACAGGCCATGCATCAGCAATACATAGCGCAACTGAACGGCGCCCACGCTCAATGACCTGCCATGAGGGCGCAGCAGGGCGCTGGCCTTGAGGGTGACCAGGGCGACCAGCATCGAGTTGGTGAACAGCATGACTCGGGACCACAGCGGTCCCTCCGGCAGGAGCAGCATCGCCAGCCAGGCGACGAAAATCAGGTACCAGGCTCGCGAGAAGCGCGCCTCGGTGAAGCGTGCAACGCCCAGCAGGAACAACCAGTGGGCCGTGACCAGCAGGCCATTGGCGAACCAGATACCGATCAGGATCAGGCCGCTGCCGCGCAGCAGGGCAAGGGTCGAGCCGATGGCGATGGTCGCGAAGCCCGCACTCCAGAACAGCAAGGGCGACTCCCTTACGTTGCGCCACTCCACCGCCAGGTACAGCGCAGCGGCCACGGCGAGGGCGACGGTGAGGGTCAGCATGGTGGGGGCGTCGAACGCCATGTTCTGCAGGGCCTGTATGGATCGATGACGAGCGCGCGGTGGGCATCACACCGGCGGTCTTTGGGGGGCAGAGTTTAAGGGGTAGTGATGATTTTCCAAGGGCTGACGGTCGAGCAACATCGGCGTTGGGCGCTTTACCTGAGGCTTGAGCAACTCCAGTGCTGCAACCGGGCTTGGCGCGTCTCGGGTAACATGGCGCGCCCTGAACGCCGACCCGGACGCGCCTTATGCCATCGCCGAAACGAAAATACTCAGGCATCGAGCGTGAGCTGATCCGCACCCTGACCCTTGCCTGTGAAACGGCGAAAAGCGAAATCGTCGGCTTCCAGTGGCTGACCCATGAGGTGGACTACCAGCACTTTCCGCAGAGCCTTGTGGTGACCTGGGTGTTCGATACCGAGGCGAGCAGGGCGCGGGCACTTGCCAGTGCGGACCAGGCCAGAATGCTGGCGCTGACCCTAGCCGCTTTCGATGAAGTGGGCATCAGCGTTTCCAGCATCGCTGAACATGTGGCGTTCTCGGTGGAGCAGCCGGCAAGAGGCAAACGTGGCCAAGGACATTGAGAACCCCTGCGTATCGCTGTGCCAGCTCAACGGCGAGTTGTGCGTCGGATGCGGGCGCACGCGTGAGGAAATCCGCAAATGGCGGGGCATGAAACGGCCCGAGAAGATGGCTACCGTGCAGAAGGCCGCAGCGAGGATGAAGGCGATTGCCAAGAAGAAGGGTAAAAGCCAGTAGGGTGGGTGACGCTTTTCTCATTCACCGTCAGCGGTCGTCCGGGCTACTCGCTGACCAAGGCAAGCTGCGCATCCCGGCAATGCATGGCGAGGCTGTTGCGGTCGTCGTCGAAAACGGCGAATGATACGGGCCATGCCTACAGGACCTAACGAGCATGGACTGGAACGACCTGAAGTATTTCCTCGCGGTGGCGCGAAGCGGGAGTCTCACCCAGGCGGCCACGGAGCTGGCCGTGAGCCAGTCCACCGTCAGCCGGCGCATCACCGAGCTGGAGCAGAGCATCGGCACCATCCTCTTCCAGCGCCATCAGACCGGTTATTTCGTGACGGACGAAGGTGGTGAGCTGCTGTGCCATGCCGAGCGCGTCGAAGACAGCATCATGGCCTTGGAGCGGGGCGCCGCAGGGCTGGACAAGAAACCGGCTGGAAGCGTGCGGCTGGCCACCTCCGAGAACCTGGCCACCGATCTGATCATTCCCGCCCTGCCGGCATTCCGCGAGCGCTACCCGGGCATCTGCCTCGAAATCATCACCAGTACCGTCACGGCGGAGCTTAACCGGCGCGAAGCGGACATCGCTCTGCGCGTGGTGCGGCCAAACCGGGGCAACCTGAAGGTCAGACGCATCGGCCATATGACCTACTCGGTCTACGGCAGCCGCGGCTACCTCGAGCGTCATCCCCACATCGACGGCGAGCCGCTGGGCGGGCGGCACCTGATCACCTGGGACGACAGCCATGGCTTCATGCCGGCTGCGGCCTGGCTCGCGCGGGAGCACCCCGGCTGCAAGGTCGCGCTGGTCACCAGTAGCCTGCCCACGCAGATCGCCGCCGTGCGCGCCGGCCTGGGCCTGGCCGTGATCCCTGACTTTCTGGCAGTGAAGGAGGACTTCATTGCCGTCATCCCGGCCGAGCAGTTGTTCAGCGCCGAACTCTGGCTGGTGACCCATGCCGACCTTGTCGCCTCCGCCCGGGTACGGGCTGTGGCCGACTTTCTCAGCGAGTGCGTGGTGCAGGGCAGCCCCGAGCTGGCGCTGCAGTGAGTGGCCGCCCGCGTCGGCATCAGGAGGTCTGAGCCAGCTTGTCGGCCCACAGATCCACGGGCCCCAGGCGGTCGACCCCTTGCGTCGCCATCATCCAGCCGGGGTACTCGGGCGGCAGCTCGCTGACGGCATTGAGCCGGGCGATCTCCTCCTCGCTCAGGGTGATGTCCACGGCGGCGATATTGTCCTGGAGCTGGCTGAGTCGTTTCGCGCCGACGATGATCGAGGTGACGGCGGGCTTGGCCAGCAGCCAGGCCAGGGCGATACGGGCCGGGCTGCAACCATGGGCCTCGGCGATGGGCCGCAGCACGTCGATCACGTCCCAGGCGCGCGCCTTGTCGACGATGGGGAAATCGAACGAGGAGCGACGCGACCCTTCCGGCGATTGGTTCTCGCGGCTGAACTTGCCCGATAGCAGGCCGCCGGCCAGCGGGCTCCAGACCAGCAGGCCCATCTTCTCGGCCTCGAGCATCGGGATGAGTTCGCGCTCCAGATCGCGACCGGCGACCGAGTAGTAGGCCTGCAACGTATTGAAGCGCTCCAGGTTCAGCCGCGCTGAAACGCCCAGCGCCGTGGCGACGCGCCAGGCCTGCCAGTTCGACACGCCGACGTAACGCACCTTGCCCTGGCGCACCAGATCGTCCAGCGCGCGCAGGGTTTCCTCCAGCGGCGTCACGCTGTCGTGGGCGTGAATCTGATAGAGGTCGATATGATCGGTCTGCAGTCGCCGCAGGCTGGCCTCGACCGCATCCATGATATGCCCACGAGACGCGCCGACATCGTTACGCCCCTGGCCCATGCGGCTGTAGACCTTGGTCGCCAGCACCACATCGCTGCGCGTGACCCCCAGATTCTTCAGCGCCTGGCCGAGCGTGCGCTCGCTGGCACCGGCGGAGTAGACATCCGCCGTGTCGAAGAAATTGATACCGGCATCGAGGCTGGCCTTGACTAACTCGTCGGCTGCCGCCTGGCCGACATCGCCGATGTGCTCGTAGATGCCGCTGCCATCGCTGAAAGTCATGGTGCCCAGGCAGAGCTGCGAGACCAGTAGCCCGGTATTGCCTAATGTCTTGTATTTCATCGTGCTCTCCTCGAGTCATGACGGCGGCTGCGGCAACAGAAGGCCGAAGCCGCGTCGGCTGTGGGTGAGTGCTGTTGTGCAACGCACGCCCCTACGTTAGCCCCGGCCCGGTAAAAGAAAAACGCACAACAATGGACGACCGAATTGCAAGTTTGGAAAACGAAGGTACAGACCTGGCCCATGATCACGGCCGGTTCGGGAAAGACCGTCTTGCAGATCCTGTTGGTGGCTGGCGCTTAGTGCTGCGGTAGAGGGCAGGCGCTTGCGCAGGTGAACTTGATGACCTTCCCGCGCAGAGCGGAGTCGGCATCGCCTGGCGGTAGCGTTCACAGGCAATGCATATATTCGGGTAGCACCACCCAGGCATCGATATGGAAGGGGTGACGGGTTTTGGTGGCGCGCACCGTCTCGCGCAGCAAGTCGATTTCGCGGATCAGCAGATCGCTGGTTGACGGTGAGGAAGTAGGTGGCGCCAGCAACGGCGGGGCGTCGGTAATTGGGTATTGCGGCTCATCCGTGAGCGATGGTTGTATCGAACCATGGTGGACAAGCTTCGCGTTGTCCACCCTACAACCGGTATATCGGCGATCCGTAGGGTGGATGACGCTCTTTTCATCCACCATTGCGGTGGTAGCCGGGTTACTTGCCTTCGGCGTGAGCTCGCCGCTTCCATGTTGTTGCCGATACCGGTTCCGCCCTTACGGCGGGTCACTTTTGGCATTGCCCCAAAAGTAACCAAAAGGTCTAGCCCCGCCATCCGGGTCTGGCTGCGCCAGACTTCCCTCGCTCCATCGTCACTCCGGGGTCGGCGTACAAGGGCCGTCCCTGGCCCTTTACGCCTTTCGCCCCATCCATGCGGCTCACCCCCTGCGCAACGATTCCGCTCGGCCTCCTGAAGGGGCGCTTGGCGTCGTCTGTGAGATTGGCGCTCCAGAACAGCAAGGAGCCAAAGCATTGCAGCAAAGCCGCAATGCTTTGGCTCTGCTTTTTGGATTTGCCTACACGGACAGTTCAGGCGACTCGGTTTCCGAATCCCGTCAGGAGGCCGAGCGGAGGTGTTGTGGAGAGGGGCGTTTGGCATGGATGCCAAACGAGGAGTGATGGGCCAGGGATGGCCCTTCACGACGACCCTCGGAATAGCAACGGAGCGAGGGGAGTTGAGCGCAGCGAAACCCGGATGCCGGGCGCGCTTTCTCTTTGGTTACTTTCTCTTTCGCGCGAGCAAAGAGAAAGTGACTCGCCGTAAGGGCGAAAAGGGGCATGGGTGGCGCCGGTTAATCGTGGTCTGTCCCCGATTATCTGTCCCCGATTATCCAGATAATAAATATTTCCCATTTTCTCTTAGGTGATTTGAAGTTTGTCCATTAGTTCTCTGATTAATATTGAAAAATCTTCATGTATCTCTTGAGGTGTAAGCTCTTGTGAGATTTTATATTTATCTACTCCGAATATGCTTTGTATGCTCTGTGAGTGCTCGGACATAATGGTCTTTGCTCTGCAGTCCAATAGTGCTTCTGGCTCATTTTCTTGTGTGGTTATTCGGGTGCCGATGTTTATCGCGTGATGAGCTGATATGTGGTCAATAATTTCTTGAGGTTGTCGTTGTGATGCTCTGGCTATTGCGTCCGGATGTAGCAAGTAACCTTCTATATACCGTCTTCTCCATTTCTTAAAGAAGAGTTTGGAATCTTGGGGGAGGGGTTCGTAGACAAGGTCAGCCAAATCATTGGCTCGGACAGTTCTTAGTTCTTCATTATCACGATCGTTTAAACTGACCCCTCTAAGGTTTTGGATTTCACCTGAAAGTTGGCTAAACAAATGCTTTCTCTCATTTCCTTTTGAGGCCCAAGGCCATACAACAAGCTTTGCTTCTATGTCGAAGCCTAGTTTTAATGCTATTTTAAAAATTAGTTTTGCGTCGGATTGGTTCTCTACAAATAGTATTTTTTGTAACCTTCTAGTGTTGTCAAGTAACGGGTAGTAATCGCTTCCTATGCCTGAGAGCGATATTATCTTGCCTTGGTCGTCAATAAGGTAGCGCGGGCTGTTGGATGTGATTGAAAGTATTTTAGCCGCAGGGTGTGCCCTTATTAATTCAGGAGAGTGAGTGCAAAATAATATTTGCTTGTTTGCGGAGTGCGCTATTTTTTCAAGTCTTTTTATTATTTCGTGTTGTAGTGTTGGGTGTAAGTGCGCATCCGGCTCATCTAATAAAATTAAATTGATATTGGGTGATAGTGCAAAGGTTAATACACTGAGCCATTGCAGGAAACCGCTACCTTCTGCTGTTAGATCTCTGGCAGAGTAATTTGTAAATCTTGTGAATCTTCCGTTGGTGAAGTCACCTTTATGTGTGGTTAGCTTGATGTAAGTGTGGTATGCCTCGTTGTAAGGCTTGATGCTAATGTCGGTTTTAAATATATCTCTTGTTATTGATGTTAAGAGTTCCCAAGGGTCTGTTTCTCTTAGCTATTTGAGCTGAGCGCGCTTAATTCTGCCTTCGCCGTCTTTAAGTAGTGTGCGTTTTTCTTGGTTTTTATTGTGAAGCTCTAGCAGTACTGAGCGGATGGTTGCGCCTGGTAACCCTTGGCCAATTAATTTTCTTTGCTGCGCTAATGTCGCTTTTTGTTCTTTTGTTGTGATCCCTGCGAACGGTGGGATATAAGTTATGTTTGGTACATCTTCGCCATCTTGTAAGTTGCTAGAAAGGGTTTTTATGAAAATTCGGTCGTTCGCAAGTGATAGGCCGAACTTTATATGGCGATTTTCTTGATTGTTGCACCAGTCGATTTTTATCCAAAGAGTATATCCGTCACCCTCTCCGTCCTTTTGAGGGTTTAAGTTTGTCCATAAGTGTTTGGGTGTCGGTATGTTTAGTACTATGAAATCATCTGGGCCAATCCCTAGACCTTGCCCGGTATAGCCATGTCTAATGCTTTTGGGGCCTTTTTCCATTTCTAGAACGGTTTTGCAAAATTCCCAAACTGCGAATGCCTGGAGGATTGTTGTTTTTCCTGAATTGTTTGCTCCGGCTACAAGTGAAAGGCCTTCTTTGAGCGGAATTTCTTTATCCCTGTATTTTTTAAATCTATGTAGCGTAATCGAGTTGATTTTCATAAATGCTCAATCAATAAAAAGCCCCGCACTAGGCGGGGCTATTTATTTCGCTTCAACCCCAACATCCCTGGCAGGTGTAGGGTCAATCTACTCTGATGTCAGCGAGCCATCAATCCCAGCTCAACGCCCCACCAGTCTGATACTCGATCACTCGGGTCTCGAAGAAGTTCTTCTCCTTCTTCAGGTCCATGATCTCGCTCATCCACGGGAAGGGGTTGGTGGTGCCTGGGTACTCTTCCTTCAGGCCGATCTGGGTCAGGCGGCGGTTGGCGATGAATTTGAGGTAGTCCTCCATCATCGCGGCGTTCATGCCCAGTACGCCGCGCGGCATGGTGTCACGCGCGTATTCGATCTCCAGCTGGGTGCCCTGCAGGATCATCTGGGTCGCTTCGTCCTTCATCTGGGCATCCCACAGGTGCGGGTTCTCGATCTTGATCTGGTTGATCACGTCGATGCCGAAGTTCAGGTGCATGGACTCGTCACGCAGGATGTACTGGAACTGCTCGGCGGTGCCGGTCATCTTGTTGCGGCGGCCCATGGAGAGGATCTGGGTGAAGCCGCAGTAGAAGAAGATGCCTTCCAGTACGCAGTAGTAGGCGATCAGGTTGCGCAGGAACTGGCGGTCGGTTTCCGGGGTGCCGGTTTCGAACTTGGGATCGGAGATCGAGCGGGTGTACTTCAGGCCCCAGGAGGCTTTCTTCGCGACGCTCGGGATCTCGTGGTACATGTTGAAGATCTCGCCTTCATCCATGCCCAGCGATTCGATGCAGTACTGGTAGGCGTGGGTGTGGAACGCCTCCTCGAAGGCCTGGCGCAGGATGTACTGGCGGCACTCGGGGTTGGTGATCAGGCGGTACACGGCCAGCACCAGGTTGTTGGCAACCAGGCTGTCGGCGGTGGAGAAGAAGCCGAGGTTGCGCATGACGATGCGGCGCTCGTCTTCGGTGAGGCCGTCAGCGCTCTTCCACAGCGCGATGTCGGCGTTCATGTTCACTTCCTGCGGCATCCAGTGGTTGGCGCAACCATCCAGATACTTCTGCCAGGCCCAGTCGTACTTGAAGGGTACGAGCTGGTTGAGGTCGGCGCGGGCGTTGATCATCTGCTTGTCGCCGACCTGTACGCGCGCGGAGGCGCCTTCGAGGTCGTCCAGGCCTTCCTGGATGTCGAGGTCGTTCAGGGCTTTCTTGGCGCGGGCCACGGCCTCGGAGTCGTTGGCGTCGACGGCGCGGGCCTGCTCGACCGAGCCGGCAGCTTCGCTGTCGAGCTTGTCGAAGTTGGTGCCGGCGCTTTGTGCGTTGGCGTTGCTTGCGGCGGCTGCTTCTGCGCCGTCTTCCTTGTCGAATTCATCCCAGCTCAGCATGGCTTGGCTCCTGCGTGAGGGCCGGTGAATAAACCGGCCTGTATGGATATACAGATAATTTGAATTATGTTCCGTTGCGTGATGCGCGCAAGGGTGAACGGGTACCACTGGTCAGCAGGCGGTGGATTGCTGGCTGACCGTTGCCCCTCGACCCGGAGGAGGAGGGGCGGGAATTTGGTGGGGAGGGGTGACGGTTTTGCCTGGGCTTTGGGTCGCGGCTAAAGCCCCTCCCACAAGTACAAGCCGAACCGTTTTGCCCTCTCCCTAACCCTCGGTTCGGGCTTCCTGCTTCACCCTACCTCCTGCATCCCTGCAGTCGTCTCCCGCAAGCGGGAGAGGGGACTGACTGTTGATTTGCTCTAGAACTGCATCAGACCTTCGAGCGTGTAGCTGAGCGAGTGAGCGCTAGGCGCCTGGTAGGTCGGAGCCCCTGAGCGTACTTCAGTACGTGATGGGGGCCGGCCTGCCAGGCAACGACGCGGGCGCCGCTCAGATGCGCGCGCTTATTGGCACGCCTCGCAGTCGGGTTCGTCGATGGCACAGGCTTTCGGTACTGGCGCCGGGGCCGGAGCAGCCTGCTGGGCAGGAGCCTGGGCCTTGGCCGAGAAGCCTTCGTCACCACCAGCGGAAACTGCGTTGAGCTTGCCGGTGTTGATGGTGGACTTCTCGGTGCTGGTGGCGGCCAGGGCACGGAGGTAATAGGTGGTTTTCAGACCACGGTACCAGGCCATGCGGTAGGTCACGTCCAGCTTCTTGCCCGAAGCGCCGGCGATGTACAGGTTCAGCGACTGAGCCTGGTCGATCCACTTCTGGCGGCGGCTGGCAGCGTCGACGATCCACTTGGTTTCCACTTCGAACGCGGTGGCGTACAGGTCTTTCAGGTCCTGCGGGATGCGCTCGATCTGCTGCACGGAGCCGTCGTAGTACTTCAGGTCGTTGACCATGACGCTGTCCCACAGGCCGCGGTTCTTCAGGTCGCGAACCAGGTAGGGGTTGATCACGGTGAATTCGCCGGAGAGGTTCGATTTCACGTACAGG
>JAESFJ010000207.1_pt1 | contig 42716 bp, 32 predicted proteins | sample 9266161 | NCBI WGS metagenome assembly JAESFJ01 (sample SAMN14506165, study PRJNA617096) | algae metagenome | isolation source: Calothrix sp. FI2-JRJ7 and co-occurring heterotrophs from granitic desert soil | place: USA: Red Pass Lake area, Fort Irwin, California | collected 2000-06-01
CTGCAAAGTACTCCATCACACGACTCCTTCGCCTCCGTTGAACCGGAGGAAGGGTCGCGCCACGGGCCACATCATTGCAAGCCCCGGCTGCTGCCAAGTGCTCGCCAAATACAGCGGCGATCTTATTCCACTCATCATCTCAGACGCTCACGGACACCCAGGCCGAGAACATCAACCTCGGCGGCGACGCGCATTCTACCTGCTGTCGCGCAGCATTGCGTCTGCTTCTGCATGTCGGCGGCTATGCAGTCGATGTGCAGCCAATCTGCTACACTGCGGTGCCGGAGCGCGTCACCCATTAGCGTGAAGGTTGCTCAGTATCTGTCGTAATGCCACGGGACGGCTCATGAGTAATGAACTGTCAGAGCGCGTTCTCGCCGCAATTGTCCGTTTGCCAGACTGGATGCGGCGCGACCTGTCGAGCAAGGATGAAGCGACGCGCCAGCGCGCGGAGGAATCGATCGCTGCCACAATAGCCACTGCGCTTGGCGAGCAAAAACAAGCGTAAGTCTGTTGCGCAACGTCCGCTTTCACGTGGTGCAGATTATGCGCTGAACGACCGGGAGTGGGACTTATCAGCTGTTCCCTCGAGACTTGCTGGACGGCAGCTTGTGTGAGGAGCGGACATCCAGCACCCAGCGGAACATTCGGTCGGCGAGTGGGCGGCGTTCCTAGCATGGACGAAGCGGCAGTCGCTCATCTTGGCATCAGACCCACCGTGTTTGGGAACTAGCGCAGAAATCTTGTGCGGCTGCGTCGTGCAATGGCCCTTCCAGATGCACCTGCCTTCCGCCTCCAGCACGCGGATGGCGACCACTTCTGCAAAACGTGCAATCCTGTAGATTGCGGCATCGGAACCTCCAGTGTTGCTCACGACCGGGGCCACGTGCTTGGATCGCGACAGGAAAGATAACTCAGATCAACGCCGCGCTTACCCGAGGTCCACAGATGGGTCGAAGCCAGCAGTAAAGTATTGGCGAACGGCCGCTCCTCGTCATTTGGTGCGCAGTGCTGGGGAGCCTCCTTGACCGCTTGCAAAATATGAGGCAAATCTCACTTTCATAGACGGCACTGCCTCTATCGGTCGGGAAGGGAAGGCTCAGGTGAAAGTTGATCGCGTGGGCCCGGCGATGTCGAACGCGAGCATCAACCTCTATGCCTGTGGCTCCTTCGGAACGGGGCTTTATTCGACGATCCCTTCGGTCCTGCTGCTGTATTTCTGCACCGAGACCCTGAAGATCCCGGCGGCCGTCGCCGGCGTCATCATCTTTGTGCCAAAGCTTTGGGCAGTGTTCTGGGATCCTGTAGTCGGACGTTGGTCGGACCGCAGCCGGCACCGTTGGGGGCGGCGCAGGCCGTTCCTCCTGGCGGGACTTGTCGGCATGCTCGTCAGTTTCGTCGCGCTCTTCTCAGCCCCCGACTTGACTTGGCAAGCGGCCGCGATTTGGGCGGCGCTCGCCTACTTCGCTCTGGCGACGCTCTACTCTCTCTATGCAGTTCCCTATATCTCGCTCCCGGCAGAGCTTGGCGGGACGGCCGAAACCCGGGCCATGCTGATCGGGCGCAGGATGGTGGCGGTGATGATCGGCGTTCTGGCGGGTGCCGCGGGCGCGCCTTTCCTCGTCGATCTCGCCGGCGGCGGACGCGAGGGGTACCGTACCATGGCTCTGGTGATCGGCGCCGTCTGCCTCGTGGTCATGGCGATGCCGATCCTCATGCTGGCGGGGCGCGACCGCCCTGCGGCCGATCGCATTCCGAGCCAGGCGCGCGGGCCGTCGCTGCTCTCTGCCGCGCTTCGCAACGCAGCCTTCCTGCGGCTGGTCGCCAGCTTTCTCGCGCAACTCGTCGCCTGCGGCGCGCTGCTGTCGGTTCTGCCCTACATCGTCACGAGGATCATCGGCCGGCCTGAGAGTGACATCGCCGTCGCCCTCGCAGTGCTGCTGACGTTCGCGATCCTCGGCGTGCCGATCTGGACAGGTCTGGCGCGCCGCACGAGCGAGCGCACCCTTCTCATCGTGGCCTTGGCCGGCTTTGCGGCGACCGTCGGCATGCTGGGTCTGGTCGTCGCAGCCGGTGTGGGCTGGGTGTGGGTGCTGGTGTCGCTCGCCCTTGCCGGGATCCCCTTTGCCGCATTGCAGGTCCTGCCGTTCACGCTGGTGGCGCATTTCATCCATGAGAGCGCCGCGAGCGAGGAGGCGGCGCTAACCGGCGTCTGGACGGCGAGCGAGAAGGTCGGCCTTGCGGGCGGTTCGACGATGACGGCGAGCGCGATCGCCACGCTCGGGCTGGCGGGGCCGGCGATCCCGATCTTTCTCGCCACCGCGACATTGGCGCTGTGTTTTGCCGCTGCCGCACTGCTTCCGGCGGCATCCAGCCCTGATCCGGAGCTTACATGACCACACCGCCAACCTTCCCGAACCTCGGCGCCTATGTCGATCACTACGCCCGAACGACCCCCGATGCGGAGGCTCTGGTGCTGGGTGACCAGCGCCTGACCTTTGCCGATTTCAAGACGCGAATGGACGCAATCTCGCGCATGTTGATCGCAGCGGGCGTGCGCGAAGGCGATCGGGTGGCGACGCTGCAGACCCCCTGTCCGGACTATCTGATCGCCTTCTTCGCGGCCGCATCGATCGGCGCGATCTGGATGGGGCTCAATCCCAAGTATCGCCGGGCGGAGCTCGAATACGTGCTCGCCGATGCGCAGCCCGGCATCCTGCTGACGCGCGTGCAGATCGGGGACCGCTCCTACGTGGAGGATATCGCCCACCTGCGCGAAGCCTGCCCGGCGATTGCGCGGGTGCTGACCTTCGAGGACGTCGCGATCGAGGGAATGGAGCGGCTTGCGGAAGCTCTGGCGGAAGAGAACAGCGTCAGCGACGAAGAGCTCGCGCAGCGCAGGGCGACCGTCGGGGGGCGAATGGGTTGCCTGCTCGTCTATACATCCGGCTCGACCGGAGCGCCCAAGGGCGCCGTCCTGCACCACGAGGGCATCATCGCCTTCTCGCTGCTGCAAAACGAGATGTGGCCCGTCGCCCCCTATCGCAGTCTCAATTACCTGCCGATCAACCACGTCGGTTGCACCGTCGATCTGGCGGTGCCCTGCGTCCTGGCGGGCGGGGCGATGATCTTCATGGAGCAATTCGACGCCCGCCGGTCGCTCGATCTCATAGAGCAGGAACGCGTGACCTTCCTCGCCTCGGTGCCGAGCGTCTATGCGCTCCAGATCGCCGATCCCACCTTCTCGCAACGCGACTTCTCCGCCGTGCAGCTGATCGTCTGGGAGGGGGCGGCGGTCTCGAGCGAGGTGCTCGACCGCCTTGCCGCCATCTGCCCGCGGCTCGCCACCAACTACGGGATGACCGAGACGACCAGCGCGATGACCGTCGAGCCGCCATCGGGCGATCGCGAGATACTGCTCAATTCGGTGGGCTCGGTGTTCCCGGAGGTCGAACTGCGACTGATCGGGCCCGATGGCGGCGCGGTCGCCATTGGCGAGGTCGGGGAAGTGCAGGTGCGCTCGAAATTCAATTTCCTCGGCTATTGGGGGCGCCCCGAGGCGACCCGCGATGCCTTCACCGAAGACGGTTTCTTCCGAACGGGTGATCTCGCCACCCAGCGGCCCGACGGCCGCTACCGCATCGTCGGCCGGTTGAAGGAGATGTTCAAGTCCGGCGGCTACAACGTCTATCCGCGCGAGATCGAGACTGTCCTCGAGTCCCATCCGGGCGTGGCGATCTCGGCGGTCGTGCCGGTGCCCGACCCGCTGTGGCAGGAGGTGGGCGTCGCCTTCGTGATCCCCAAGCCGGGCCATGCGGTGGAGCCCGATGCCCTGATCGCATGGTGCCGCGAGCGTCTTGCCAACTACAAGGTTCCCAAGCGGTGCGAAGTGGCAGACGAACTGCCGCTCCTGCCGATCGGGAAGATCGACAAGGTCGCGCTGCGAAAGCTGGCCGCGCAGGGTTGAGGCCGAGAGGCGGTGCGGCAGGGATGCCGGGCCGGTCGGCTGAGCCTGTGCCTCTCGGACGTCAGCCCGCCCGGCCCGCTGCCGTCCCCGGGCCGCGTGCTTCGAGGGCCGTTGCCATCGCCTGCACGACTGGCGAGAGCTGGTCGCGATCCGGGCTCTCGCCGTGGAGCGCGCGCAACCACATCAGGCTGGCAGCGTCGGCCACGTCCTCGTCCGTCGCGCCCATGCTGTCGAGCAGGTCGCGGAAATGCTGGTCGGGATAGACCACCAGCTTGCGGAGCAGGTCGTCCATCATCGCCCCAAGGAGATAGATCAGGAGGAGGTGGGTGGAGGAATCGCGCTTCGAGCCCTGCGGCAGGGTTTTCAGTACGCGTTCGTACCATCCCCGGTTGCTGGCCTGAACAAGGGCAGCAAATTCGGTATCGCTGTCGCTGAACTGGAGAAGGCAGCGGAACAGGCCGTCATTGGCGTGGGCGAGGGCGATCCAGCGCCGGTTGGTCTCGCAGATCGCCTGGAAGGATGAGCGCGGCGCCATGGGCCGCATCATCGCGGGAACATATTCGGTGAGAAATTCCTCGAGGACCGTCCGCGTCGCGTCGGTCTTGTCGCGAAAATACATGTAGAACGAGCCTTCGGCGACCCCGGCGCGGGTCGTGACGTCGCCGACCTTCAGCGCAAGGTAGCCCTTGTCCTGCAGCAGTTGCGCAGTGCTGATCTTCAGGCGTTCGCGGGTCCTGAGGCCTTTCTGCTTGGGTGGCGAATGCGCCAGGCGAGCCTCGAGAAAGGCGATGAAGCACAGCCGGTCGGATGATGTGGGCGGCTTCGCGGCAGCCTGCGCCGTGACCTTGCGACCCATGATTACTCCGCTTCCGTAGCCCGCATCTCGGCCCTTTAGCCGCCAGCCGGAGGAATGTCACGGAGCCAGCTTGACAGAAAGCGAAATATGAGACCATATTCAGAAATGGCAATCAGAGAGGAAAGCTTGTCCGAAGAACATGTTGAGCCGCTGCTCAGGTTGGAGCCGGGCACGCCGATTGGCGTGTCGGATTGGGTGTTGATCGAACAGGACATGGTCGATCAGTTCGCCGAACTCACCCGCGATCCCGACCCGCTGCATATCGATCCCGAGTGGGCGCGTGCCAACGGGCCATTCGGCGGTACGACTGCGTTCGGCTTCCTGACGATCTCGCTGCTGACCCACATGTTCCGCACCGTGATCGAGCATGATCTGAGGGAAACCGACCTCGGGCTCTTCCTGAATTACGGGTTCGACCGGCTGCGGCTCGTCTCGCCGGTCCCCGTCGGCAAGCGGATCCGCGCGCGCTTCACCATGGGCGACAAGCGCGCCGATGCGAACGGGCGCTGGATCGTTCGCTTCCTCTGCGAGGTCGAGGTCGAGGGCGGCGAGCGGCCTGCACTGGTGTGCGAGTGGTTGTCGGCGTGGGTGCCGCCACCCTCGGCCTGAGGTTCCGCAGTGATCAAGAAGAGGGGGGAAACATGAAGCTGATGGAGGTCGCGCTCCTGTCGAGCGTGTGTTGCGCCGCGCCCGCGCTGGCGCAGGATGCCGCGCCTGCGGATGCACAAGGCGGCGGGATCGAGGAGATTATCGTCACCGCGCAGAAGCGGGAGGCGAGCGCGCAGGACGTTCCGATCAGCATCGCGGTGCTCGGCGGTTCCGAACTCTCCGCGCGCGGCATCACGGACACCGTCGCCCTCGTCAAGGCCGTTCCCGGCCTCGCGGCGGTGATCACCTCGGGCTACAGCGGCAAGGTCAACTACACGCTGCGCGGGATCGGGCTCAACAACTATTCCGAGACGCAGGAAGCCGCCGTCGCCGTCTATCAGGACGAAGTCTATATCGCTCCGGCGGTGGGCGCGGCCTTCTCGATGTACGATACGAACCGCGTGGAGGTGCTGCGCGGCCCGCAAGGAACCGTGTTCGGCCGCAGCGCGAGCGGCGGCCTCGTGCACTTCCTGTCGCAAACGCCCACCGACCAGTCGACGGGCTACCTCACCGCCGGGCTCGGGACCTTCGGCAGCCGCTTCGCCGAGGCTGCGGTGAACGCGCCGCTCGGGGAAGGGGCGGCGCTGCGGGTTTCGGGCCGCTACGAAGGCAATGACGGCTGGATCGAGAATTCGCTCGGCGGCAATCTCGAGGCGGGGGACTTCTATTCCGGCCGCGTCCAGCTGAAAGTGGAACCCGCCGACGGGCTGGAGGTGCTGCTCAAGGCCGAATACGGCAAGTTCGAGAGCGACCGGGCGACGGGCTACGTGCACATTCCCGCAGCCGTCGAGGCCAATGGCGTGGTGCGCCGCGTCGGTCCCAGCGAGAATGTCTACGGAGTGCCCGGTGCGGACCTGCTCGGCTACCGCGACCGCGACGGGGACTTCTTCGAGGTCGCCTCGGACACTCCGGGTCGCAACGATCTCGACCGGACGCAGCTGACCGGGCGCGTGAACTGGGACCTCGGCGGAGTGACCCTCACATCGGTCACCGGCTACCTCGACGTGAAGAAGGACTACTTCGAGGACACCGATGCCAGTCCCAACGCCTACGTCAACGTGTTCATCGACAACCACTCCGAGCAGTTCCAGCAGGAATTGCGGCTGAGCGGCGAGAGCGAGCGTCTGCGCTGGCTGATCGGGGCCTTCTATTTCGACTACGATGTAGCTTTCGACCTCAGGCTGCGCCTGCCGACCGGGATCGCGCCGCTTGGTGTTCCGCCGCTCGGCACCGACAATCTGGCGCGCCAGTCGAAGTCCTCGCTCGCGGGGTTCGGCCAGCTGAGCTACGACCTGACAGACACATTCAACGTGCAGATCGGCGGCCGCGTCGAGCGGGAGAAGGTCAACTTCTCCTACGTGCAGAGCTTCGATCCGCTCGGCATCGGCATCGCCGTTCTCGGCAGTGCGCCGATGAACTTCACGCCGCAGACTGCCGGGGATTTGGCGCGCATCCGCCAGACCTACGGGTCCGGGGACCTGACGTTCAACTACCGGCCCAACGACGACCTGCTAGCCTATGCCAGCGTGAGAAGGGGGATCAAGCCCGGCGGGTTCAACACGCCGCTTTCGCCCCTCGCGCCGGCGAACATGAGGTTCAAGGCGGAAAAGCTCGACGCCATCGAAGCGGGCGTCAAGTCGGACCTGCTCGACCGCAGGCTCCGCCTCAACGCCTCCGTCTACCACTACTGGTACAATGACTATCAGGCGGTGCAGTTCAGGGGGGCCGGCACCTTCACCACCAACGCCGACGCGCGGGTGACCGGCGCCGATTTCGAGCTGCAATGGGCGGCGACCGCGAACTGGACCCTGGGTGTCAACGGCGGCGTGCTCGAGAGCAACGTCAAGGACATTGCCCTGCGCGGAAGCTCGGGGGTGACGGTGCGCGACCGCGAGCTGCCGAATGCGCCCAAGGTGTCGGTCAACGGCTTCGTGCAATACGAAACCGCAGCCTTCGGCGGCGACCTGACCTTGCGCGGCGATGTCTCTTACCGTGGCAAGACCTTCTTCGAATTGCAGAACCACCCCGCGAACGTGCAGGACGGGTTCGCGCTCGTCGACCTGTCGGCCGTTTGGCAGGACGGCCCGGTCGAGATCGGCGCCTCGGTGAACAACCTCTTCGACAAGGAATATTTCGCCTACATCCAGGACATTTCCGACTTCACCTTCCTCGCCGGCAGTCCCGGGCGGCGTCGCTGGGTGAGCGGGCATATCACCTATCGCTGGGGAGGTTGATGGTCGCAGGACGGTCCGCAGCATTCCGGCGCCCGGCGGGATCACTCGTGACCCTTCCGGACGCAGTGCATGGCTGCCAGGCGGAACGGCGCAACGGCCCGGTTGACCTCGCGCGCGAATACCATACAGTTGTGCACGCAACCGGCGGGGGGCGGCATCACGAAAGTGCCCATCGCGATCCTCGCCCGGCAAGCAGATGCGCGTTCCGACCTGCCAGGGAGATTTCCATGAAGCTGCGTAGAATCTGGGCTGTTCTGCTGATCGCCCCGGCCCTGACGGCGGCCACCCAGCCCGAAACCGCGGCCACGGACCTCGATGCGGTCGTCAGTGACTACGAAGCCCACGCGCTCTCGCGCAATCCCTTCGCGGCGGTGTTGCTGGGGCAGCCGCCGCTCCCCCTGCCGAGGGAGGACCGCGAGGACCTCGAAGCGGAGGCCGCGTTCAGCAAGAAGCTCCTCGAGCGTCTCGCGAAGATCGATACCTCCGTGCTGTCGGCGGAACAGCGGCTCTCGGTCGGAGCGCTGGCCTGGCTTCTCGAGCAGGCCGAGCAAGCGCCGCTCGACTACGACTACACCTTCCCGGCCCCCTACAACGTCATCAGCCTGACGTGGCTCGCGCCCGCCTTTCAGGGGCCGCTGGCCAGCGCCGAGCAGCGCGGCGGATACCTCGACCTGTTCGATTCGGTCACCGGCAGGCTCGACATGTGGCGCGATCGCCTGCGCGATCAGCGCGCGCGCGGCATCCTCATGCCCAAGCGCCAGGTCCCCCGCGCCATCGACGCGCTCACGGGGCTGAAGGCGGCGATCGGGGCCTGGGGCCTCGTGGATCCCGCCCGCCTCGAGGCTCTTCCCGAGGCCGAGCGAGCGGCCTTCATCGCGCAGGCGAAGGCCAGGTCCGATGCGGCCGCGGCGGCGATCGACCTGCTGATCGCCGATCTCGGGCCGGATTACCTCGCTGCGGCACCCGACAAGGTCGGCCTCGCGCAATATCCGGGCGGGCGCGAATACTACCGCTATCTCGTCAAGCGCACCGCGACATTCGACACCACGCCTGAGCAGCTGCGGGACCTGGGCAAGCGGCTGCTGGAGGAAAACAACCGCAAGCTCGACGCGCTCGCGCGGGAGCTCGGGGTGCCGAACGGCCGGGCAGGGCTGCGCGACTTCGCCAACAGCAACCCCCGCTTCATCCCCAAGACGCCCGAGGATGTCGAGGCGAAGTACCGGTCCTGCATGACCGCCATCGAACCGCAGATCGCGAAGTATTTCCCGATGCCCAAGGCGCCCTACGGGGTCCGCCGGCTCGAGCCTGCTGCCGAGGCGGGGATGACCTTCGGCTATTACGACCAGCCGCGGCCGGGCAAGGCGATCGGGGAATACCGCTACAACGGTTCCAACCTCGAAAGCCGCTCGCTGATCTCGGCCTGCGCGCTGATCTTCCACGAACTCGTGCCGGGGCACCACCTGCATGTCGCCCTGCAGCAGGAGAACGAGGCCCTGCCCGATTTCCGCAAGACGTCGGAGGCCTTCTTCGCCTTCAACGAGGGCTGGGCCGACTACGGGTCGAACTTCGCGCACGAGATCGGCGCGCTTGACGATCCGGCGGATTACGCCGGCCGCCTGATGCTCAATTCGATGAGCTACACGCGCCTGGTGGTCGACGTGGGGCTCAACTACGACGGCTGGACCTATGACGAGGCGGTCAGCTTCATGAAGGACAACCTCTATTTCTCGGACAAGGAGATCGAGTCCGAAGTGCTGCGCTATGGAGCGGACCTGCCGTCGCAGGCGCTGGCCTACGGCGCGGGCCTCACGGCCTTCCAGGCGATGCGCCGCGAAGCCGAGGAACGGCAGGGCGCCGCCTTCGACATCGCCGCCTTCAACCGCGAAGCGATCGGCCACGGCGCGCTGCCGCTGTCGGTGCTCGAGGATCGCCTGCGGCAAGCCTTCCCGGCGCGCAAGTGAGCCGGTTTCGTGCGAGCCTTGCGCGGCGGTGTGCCGCGGTCTGAACTGCTGGAGTTGTGATGGACCGAAATGCACTGCTGAGCGGCACGCAGGCGCTGGTCCGCCTGCTCGCGCTGCAGCGCGACCGCGACCGCGCCGCCGGACTGGACACCCGCGGTTTCGTGTCGGGCTATCGCGGCTCGCCGCTCGGCGGTCTCGACACCGAGCTCGAAAGGGCGATGCGCAATAATGCGCTCGACGGCATTCATTTCGAGCCCGGCCTCAACGAGGACCTCGCGGCCACCGCCGTCGCGGGCACGCAGCAGATCGCGCAGCTCGATGCGACCTGCGACGGCGTCTTCGCCATGTGGTACGGCAAGGGGCCGGGGGTCGACCGGTCGGCGGATGCGCTGCGGCACGGCAATCTTGCAGGATCGGCCCCGAACGGCGGCGCGCTCGTGGTGTTCGGGGACGACCATCCCGGCAAGTCCTCGACCGTCCCCAATCAGAGCGAGCCGCTGCTGGCCGCGCTCGGCATTCCGGTGCTCTATCCGGCGGATGTCGGCGAGGTGATCGCCTTCGGGCTCGCGGGCTGGCAATTGTCGCGCTTCTCCGGGCTCTGGGTCGGGCTCAAGCTGGTCAACGAGACGGCCGAGACGACCGGCACGGTCGACCTCGAACGCCTCGCCAGCCATGCGCCGGTGGTGCCAGCGGTGGAAGACGCCTCGGTGAGCGGGATTCACTTCACCGGCACCTATGCCCCCTTGCAGCACGAAGCGGTGCTGGTCGAGCGCCGCTTGCCGCTGGTGCGGGCCTTCGCGCAGGCGAACACGCTCGACCGGGTCACGCGGGGCGCGCCCGGGGCGAGGCTCGCGATCGTCACCTCGGGCAAGGCCCATGGCGACGTCTGCGAAGCGCTGGACCGGCTCGGTCTCGACGAGGCGGGCTGCGCGGCGGCCGGCGTCCTCGTCTACAAGGTCGGGCTGATCTGGCCGCTCGACACCGGTCCCCTGCTCGCCGCTGTCGGGGGTGCGGCAGAGATCCTGGTGGTCGAGGAGAAGCGCGGCGTTCTCGAGGACCAGATCGCCGCCGCGATCGTGAACCGGGCGGACCGCCCGCTTCTGACCGGCAAGCGTGACGCGGCGGGCGAACCCCAGTTCTCGTCCTGGCAACAGCTCGATCCGGCAATGGTCGCGCGCATCGTGGCCCGGCGCATGGACCTGCTCGGTCTGCCGCGCCCCGCCTGGCAGGCGGACACGGACCGGTCCGCCGGCTCCGGGGCGGCGGCCGTCCCGGTGCGGCTGCCTTACTTCTGTTCCGGATGCCCGCATAACCGCTCGACCAAGGTGCCCGAGGGTAGCGTGGCGCTGGGCGGGATCGGCTGCCATGGCATGGCCATGTGGATGAACCGTGCCACGCTGCCTCCGGTGCAGATGGGTGGGGAAGGCGCCAACTGGATCGGCGCTGCGCCTTTCGTCAGGCGGCCGCACATCTTCCAGAACCTCGGCGACGGCACTTTCTCCCACTCCGCGCTGTTGGCAGTGCGTGCGGCGGTGAACGCTAAGGTGAACATCACCTTCAAGATCTTGCACAATGACGCGGTGGCGATGACCGGGGGGCAGAGCCTCGAAGGTGCCCTGACCGCGCCCGACATCGCAAGGCAGGTCCTCGCCGCCGGGGTGTCTCGCTGCGTGGTCGTGACCGACGAGCCCGATGCGATGGCAGGCACTCTTCCCGGTGGCGTTGCCCTGTTCGACCGCGCCGAGCTCGACGCGGTGCAGACCTCGCTGGCCGCGACCGCAGGCACGACCGTGCTGATCTACTCGCAGGTCTGCGCAACCGAGCTGCGCCGCCGCCGCAAGCGCGGCCTGGCCCCGAAGCCCGAGTGGCGCGTCGCCATCAACCCCGAGGTCTGCGAAGGCTGCGGCGACTGCACGGCAAAGTCAAACTGCGTGAGCATCCTGCCGCTCGAAACCCCGCTGGGGCGCAAGCGGCAGATCGACCAGTCGAGCTGCAACCTCGATGCGAGCTGCGTCGACGGGTTCTGCCCCTCCTTCGTCACCATCCGGCCGGACGGGGGTGCCACGCCGGACCGGCCGGTGCAGGTGGCCGACGACCTTCCCCTGCCGGGCGTGCCGGCGGTCGGCGACCGGCCTTTCTCGATCCTGTTCGCCGGGATCGGCGGGACAGGGGTGGTGACGCTCAGCACGATCCTTGCCGCGGCGGCCGATGCGCAGGGGCTGGCCGCGAGCAGCTTCAACATGACCGGGCTTGCCCAGAAGGGCGGCGCGGTCGTCAGCCATCTGCGCATTACGCGCGCGGCCGGGGCAGCCTTCGCGGCGCGCATCGCCGAGGGCGCGGCGGACACGGTGCTGGTCTGCGACCCCATCGCCGGGGCCGGTGCGGAGGCGCTGCAGGCGATCCACCCGGCGCGCAGCCGCGTCCTGCTCAACCGCCACGCCCCGCCCACGGCGCATTTCCAGTTCGACCGTGACGCCGTGACCCCGACCCGCGCTGCGATCGACGCGATCGCGGCGCGTCTCGATCCCGGCAATGCACCCAGCGCGATCGATGCCGATCACCTGGCGCGGACGCTGTTCGACGATGCCGCGATGGCGAACGTGATCCTGCTGGGCTTCGCCTGCCAGCACGGCGCCTTGCCCTTTTCCCCGGAAGCGATCGAGGCGGCGATCCGCAAGCTGGGCCTTGCGGTCGAGCGCAACCTCGCGGCGTTCCGCGCCGGGCGGGCTCAGGCGGCGGGCGGCGACGCGAGGGAGGACGCCGCTCACGATGCAGAACCGCTGCCGACCGGGCTCGAGGCGATCATCGCGCACCGGCGCGCGCTCCTGAGCGCCTATCAGGACAGCCGCTATGCCGAAGGCTACGAGGTCTTCGTCCGCATGGTGGCGGAGCGCGAGCAGGCGACAGTGGGCGGCACCCGGCTGGCGGAGATCGTCGCCGCGAACCTTGCGAAGCTGATGGCCTACAAGGACGAATACGAGGTCGCGCGGCTCTACACCGGCTCCGCCTTCCTGCGCGACCTCAAAGGGCGGTATGGGCAGACCGCGAAATTGCGCTTCCACCTTGCGCCGCCGACATTGGCGCGGCGGCAGAATGGCGAGACGCCGCGCAAGAGGACGTTCGGACCGTGGATCCTTGTGGTGTTCCGGGTGCTTGCCCCGATGCGCCGGCTGCGCGGCACCCCTCTCGATCCCTTCGGCCATACCGAGGAGCGGCGGATGGAGCGCGCGGCGATCGCCGAATACCGGCGCTTCATCACCTTGTTGTTGTCGCACCTCACGCTGCACAACCACGCCTCGATCTGCACCCTCGCGGCATACCCGGATCAGGTCCGCGGCTTCGGTCACGTCAAGCAGCGCGCTTATCACGCCGCGCTTTCGTGGCGGGATGCGCGGCTGGCCGAGATCGCGATCCCGGATCAGCGCGAGACGGTGCCCGAGGCGGCGTGACAGGCAGAGAGGAACGATGAACATCGCCGGACAGCAGCATGAACGGGTTCGCACCGCCGACCTGGACCGCGCTCTCGCGCTGATCGAGGGCAATCTCGTCTGGGACAACCACGGCTGCATGCCGCTGCGCTGGGAGGACGAGCGCTTCCTTCCCCAGCTCCAGCGGTACAGGGCCGCCGGCTTCGACGTCGCCGTCCTTAACATCGGCTTCGGCGATGTGCCGGTGGAAGGCCATTTGCGGATGATCGCTGCCTTGCGGCACTGGGTCCTCGCGCGGCCGGAGCAGTTCCGGCTGGTGCGCACCGTCGAGGACATCGCGCTCGCGCGCAGCGAGGCGAAGCTCGCGGTCAGCTTCGACATCGAGGGAGCGAACGCCATCGGGGATCAGCTCAGTCTGGTCCAGCTCTACTACGATCTCGGCGTGCGCTGGATGCTGATGGCCTACAACCTCGCCAACCGCGTCGGGAGCGGGTGCATGGACCCGGAGGATGGCGGGCTCACCGCTTTCGGGAAAAGCCTGGTGGACGAGATGGAGCGGGTGGGGATGGTGGTCTGCTGCACCCACACCGGCCACCGCACCGCCGCCGATGTCCTGTCGCGGGCGACGCGGCCGGTGATCTTTTCTCACTCCAACGCCAGCCAGGTGCACCCCCACGCGCGCAATATCGACGACGGCCTAATCCGGGCTTGTGCCGCCACCGGCGGAGTAATCGGGCTCAACGGCATAGGCGACTTCCTCTGCCCCCCGGGCGTGGACATGACCGAAGCCTTCGTCGCGCATTGCGATCACGTTGTGCAGCTGGTCGGCCCGAGCCATGTCGGTCTCGGCTTCGACCATGTGTTCGACACCGAGGAAGTCGAGGACTACCTGCGCGCCAACCCGACGATGTTTCCGCCCGAGCTTCATTGCATCCCGTTCCGCCAGCTCGGCTTCGAAGCGCTCGCCGACGTCGTCGAGCGGCTTTTGCGGATGGGCTATGCCGATGCCGACATCGCGGCGATCCTAGGCGGCAATCACCTCCGCGTCGCCCGCGAGGTGTGGAAGCCGCCCGCCTGACCTTGCCGGGTGGCGCTCCTAGCGGCTGGCCCCGGCGGCCGTCTGGACGATCGGCAGCAGCTCGGCGTTGCAATCGCGGTTGAGCGTTGCGCCCGACGCGACCGTGGCGGTCTCGGGCGAATACCATGCCGCAGTGCCCCAGAAGCCGTTGTGGCCGTAGATGGGCTTGCCCTCGATCCGGTGCACCATGACGCCGAGCCGGTAGTCGTCCGTGCCTTCGTGGCGCCCGAGCCAGAGCATCTGTTCGAGGGTGTCCGCATCGCGGAACACGCGCCCTTCGAACAGCGCTTTCGTGAACATCGCAAGGTCGTGCAGGGACATGACGAGGCCGCCGCCGCCATAAAGATCGAGGGTCGCGCTGAGCTCGGTGCCGTCCTGCTCGCCGATGAACTGGTGCGCGAGCGGCGCCGCTGAGGCCGCGGGCGGTTCGAGCACTTCCCACCAGGTAGTCGCGAGGCCGAGCCGCCCGAAACCCAGCAGCTCGCGAACCGCCTGCGCCAGACCCTTGCCCGTGACCCTTTCGACGATGTCGCCGAGCAGGATGTAACCGGTGTCCGAATAGCTGAACTTCTCCCCCGGCTCCGACAGGGGTCTCGAATAGCTCATCCCCACCTCCACCTGCTCCTGCCGGGTCCAGGCGTGCTGCGGATCGGCGAGCACGCGCTCGAGGTAGCGCGGGTCTCCGGCGTGATCGGCCAGACCGGCGCTATGGCTCAGAAGGTGGCGGATGGTGATGCGGCCCGTGGCATAGCCGTTCGCGCGCAGCAGGCTGTCGAGCTGCGGGGTGAGCAAGGGCGCGATCGGAGCGTCGAGATCGAGCTTCTCGTCCTCCCACAAGCGCAGGATCGTCGCCGCGACGAAGGTCTTGGTGTTGCTGGCGATGCGCAGGGGCGTGTCGATTGTCAGGGCCTGCCCGGTAGCCCCATCGGCCAGCCCCTTGGCGTGGCCGTAGCGAGCTTGCGGCCCCTCCACGAACACCGCGGCGGGACATTCGAGCGCCTCGATGGCGCTTGCGAGATGCGTCTGCGACACGGGAACGCCCGAATGCGGCCGGGCTTCAACGCTGGACGCGATCGCCCCGCTCGAGAGCAGGGTCAAACCGAGGGTGAGGGCACTTCGGATCGCCAGAGCCATGGTTGTCTCGCTTCATTGCTGCATCGCCTCGTCGGCAGTCGGTTGCGGGGCCGAGGCTTTCCTTGGCCGCCGTGGTCTAGAAAGCAACGGCATCGCTGTTGCTGCGATTGTGCGAAGCGGCGTGCAACATGCGCGTCGACGGGTCGCGGCTGATCGCCACCCACTTGCCTTCGCCGCCCGAGCGCGCCTCGCTCATCGGCATCTCGCGCCAGGCGAAGCCCGTGGCGTCGAGCACCTCCGCGTCGAAGCGCCCCACGGGAACGTGAAGGGTCTGCCGCATCGTCGCGACGTCGAGGCCGGGCACGTAGAAATCCGCGGTATTCACCGCCTGTTCGACATTCATCCCGAAGGCGGTGACGTTGAGCAGGCACTGGAAGGTGCGGTGATGAAGCCCCGCGCCCATAGACGCGAAACCGATCACCGGCCTGTTGTCCCTAAACAGGATGCCGGTCTCGGTGATCGCCGGCAGGCGCTTGCCAGGACCGGTGGCGGCAATGACCTGCTGCTGGAAGGAGGCGGGGTCGCCGACGGTGATCCCGTCGATGGCGATGCCGGTCTTCCCCCAGATCAGAGTGTTGATCGAGTGGGTGATCGCCGCGATGTTCCCCTCGCCATCGACCGCCACCAGGTCGTCCGAATGCCGCGGCTTGCCGGCCTCGAAGGGCACGAGCTGCGTGCCCGACCGCAGCCTTTCCCAGAGCTGCTCGGCATGGCCCATGGTCAGTCGCGCGCCCGGGGACATGTCGACACCCGGGAAAGTCTGGGCGACGACCTCCGCGGGCAATTCGCTGACATAGCCGATCGTGCAGATATCGAGCGCCTTGCGCAGCGCGTCGCCGTCCTGCGTCCAGTGCGGGCCATCGGCGAGGCCGGATACCATTGCGAGGTTCTGTGCCTCGATCAGCGCGGTCCCGCCGGCGTTCGGCCAGGGCGTGGTGGCAACGGTGTATCCGTTCGCGAGCGGCGCGAAGACCGCCTCGTTCCACAGCACCTCGTAGGCCTCGAGATCGCCGAGCGTCATCTTGCCGCCTTCGGCCTGCACGCGGTCGACCAGCTTTCGTCCCCATGCGCCCCCGTACATGTAGGCGCTGCCCTCGGCCGCGACACGGCGCAGCGTCTCCGCCAGCGCCGGCTGGCGGAAGGTCTCTCCTCTTTCGTAACTCGCCCCGTCGGGCTTGAGAAAGGTCGCGCGCGTTTCCGGCAGCCGGGCGAGGTCCTCGCGGCGGAAGCGGAACTGGCTTGCCAGCTCGCGCGAGACTTCAATTCCGTTTTCGGCGACGAAGATCGCCGGGCCGAAAAGGCTCGCGAAGGGCAGCTTGCCGAACCGCTTGTGCGCGTCCTCGACCCCCTTCATGAAGCCGCCGACCATCGCCGTCCGGCCGCTCGGCTTGCCGGAGCCGCGACGGCCTTCTTCCGTCGCCAGGTCGAAGCCGCCGGGGATCGAGAGCGGGTCGCGCTCGCCCGCCACCGTGTTCCACTCGGCGTTCATCGTGTGGACCTTGCCCGTCTTTGCCTCGAAATAGACGAGGGACATGATTCCGAAATAGCTGATCGGCGCGCCTGCCGTGAGCGCCACCTGGGCGAGCGCCGTCGTCATCGCCGCATCGACGGCGGAGCCACCCTGCCTGAGCGCCTCAAGCCCCGCACGGGCGGCCAGGGCATTGTAGGTGACGGTTACGGCCCCGCGATAGCCGATCGCCGAGCCTGCCGCGGTGCGATCGTGAAGCTGGGCCCGAGCGTATCGCTGATACTCGCCGGCGGGCCAGGCCGAGGGGGAAAGGTCGGGAGCGGCGCCTTGCGCGGCAAGGGCGCCGAGCGCGGAGGTGGAGCGAAGCGCCATGGCCGACCCGAGGAGCAGCGACCCTGCGGTGCGCCGGGTTACATCGATCATGTCGTTCCTCCCTCTTTGCTAAGAATCTTCGTGCCGCAGTGCCTGCCGGAGCGCGCTTGCGCCGCCACCGCATCTGCGTCCCTGCGGCACCTGCCGGTCATCTGGCCGCGCCCTGCATCAGCGCGCCGCGCTCTTCTTCGGAGATCGCGTGAAAGGCGCGGCGCCCCACCACCCAGATGCCCAGCGCCAGTGCGCTCCACAGCGCGAGCGTGATCCACTCCGGCGGGATGGCTCCGCGCGATGCGAACCAGGGCTGGATCAAGGCCACGGCGGAAATGAGGAAGGCCGCGATGGTCGCCGCGTATATGGTCGGCAGTCCGCCGGGCACGGCATATTCCCGGGAGACGGGCGAAACACGCCGCTCCCGAAGCAGGGCGAGGCAGGTGACGAGGTAGATCAGGCCGAAAGCGGCCGAGGTGATGTTGACCAGCGGAAGGATGAAGCCGCGCCCGAGCGGAAGGGCGACGAGGCTGGCGAGCGAGATCAGCGCCACCGCGCGTCCCGGTGCGCGATGACGGTTCACCTGCCCCAGGCTTTCGGGACAGAGCCTCGCCCGGCCGAGCGCGAAGAAGATCCGCGAGCCGGCGAGCACCAGCGAATTCCAGGCCGTCAGGTTGCCGAGCAGAGCGGTCACCAGCACAAGTTTCGTCATGAACGGGTTTTGCAGCGCGACCTCGAAGGCCTGGGCCGCCGGAAGCTCGAGCGACACCAGCGTCGCCTGCGGCACCAGCGCGCCGACCGCGAGAACCAGCATGATGTAGAACACGGCGGCGGCAATCACGGCCCAGACGAGCGCCCGGCCCATGACCGCCATCGAAGTCGCGGATTCCTCGCTCGCCGTCACCACGACGTTGAAGCCGCCGAACCAGAAGGGCGCAGTCGCGAGGACAGACAGGAAGGCGGCAAGCTTGGCCGGTCCGTTCTCCCCGGCGATCAGCGGCTGGAGGTTGACCGGATCGGCATAGATCAGCGCGACCGCGAGGAAGCCTGCCATCAGGGCAAGGCGGGCATAGGTGATCCACGCCTGCACGCGGGCCGACTCCCGGGCTCCGACGGCGTTGAGCACCCAGATCGCGATCACCAGGCCGCCACCGATCAGGACCGATCCGAGCCGCACGTCCTGGCCCAGCAGCGAGTAGAGAACCGGCCCTTCGACGGTAGGGAACAGCAGGGCGGTCAATTGTCCCATCGAGATCGCCTCGAAGGCGCAGGCGGCGGTGTAGACCAGCCCCAGAGTCCAGCCTGCGGCGTAGGCGGCGGGCGGTCCGGCGAGGCCGTAGGCGAAGACCAGCTCGCCCCCGGCCCCGGGGCGGCGTGCGGCCATCTCCGCATAGCAGAAGGCGATCAGCAGGATGGCGCAGGCCGCCACGCCCAAGGCCAGCGCCGTCCCGACCGGCCCGGCCTGGGCGACCAGATCGCCCAGGACGACGATCCACGCGACACCCACGATGCATCCGAAAGCGACGGCAAAGAACTGCGGCCCGCTGATCGCGCGTGCGAGGCTCGCCTTTCCTGCGCCCGTGCGGGAGGGATCGTTCATAGGCCCTTGTACTCCCCTCTGCAGCCGCATCGACCGGCACCGCAGGAACCTGCCGCGCCCACCGGACCATGCGGTCCTGTGCCGTTCGAATCGGGCATCGCCATCAGTCGAACACGACGGTCGCGCCGTCATGCACGAAGATCCGCCCTTCAGCGTGCCAGCGCACCGCGCGGGCGAGCACGCTGGCCTCGATTTCCTGACCGATGGTGACGAGCTCTTCGGGCGAGCGGGCGTGGCTGACGCGGCGCACGTCCTGCTCGATGATCGGCCCCTCGTCGAGATCGGTGGTCACGTAGTGCGCGGTCGCGCCGATGATCTTCACGCCCCGGGCGTAGGCCTGGTGATAGGGCTTGGCGCCCTTGAAGCTCGGCAGGAAGGAATGATGGATGTTGATGCAGCGCCCGGCCAGCGCGTCGGAAAGGCGCGGAGAGAGGACCTGCATGTAGCGGGCAAGGACGACAAGCTCCGCATCGCTGTCCTCGATCAGCTGCAACAGGCGTTCTTCCTGTGCGGGCTTGGTGTCGGGGCCGACCGGGAGGTGGTGGAAGGGAAGGCCGCACCACTCGGTAAAGGCGCGCAGGTCCTCGTGGTTCGAGGCCACTGCGGCGATTTCGAGGGGCAGCTGGCCGGCCTGCCAGCGATGCAGCAGGTGATGGATGCAATGGCCGAAGCGCGACACCAACAGCACGGTCCGCATCGGGCGCGCCATGTCGCGGAACTCCGCCGCTATCTCGAGGCTGTCCGCGATCGGGCGAAAGGCCGCCTCGAGCGCCTCAGGGGTCACCGTTGCTCCGCTGGCGGGCTCGAATTCGAGCCGCATGAAGAAATGCTCGCCCCGCGCTCCGTGCTGCTGCGCCTCGATGATCGAGCACCCCTGATCGCGGATGAACCCCGTCACCGCGGCGACCACCCCCGGCCGGTCGGGGCAGGACGCCCGCATGACGCATGTTGAGCGGGATTTCATCTGACGTGGAACTCCAGCACGGCGTCCTCGAACCAGGCCTTGAGGTGTTCGGCGTAGCTGTTCTCCACATAGAGGTTGAACAGTTCCGAGGCTGAAGGCCGGTCGATGATGACCGAGGTTTGCGCAAGAAGCGTCCGGGCGCATGATCCGGACGGAAAGGCCCTGGGATGGAGGTCGAGCGTGCATCCCTTGGCGAGAAGCGCGCGGGCCTGATCGCCCTCGAGGCACAGGGCGACGGTGGCGTGCGTCATGTCGGACCAATGGGCCACGCCCTTCGTGGCGGGCATGGCGGCGACATCGATCTGTCCCAGGATCAGGAACTCCCCGGGCGCGAGCCAAAGCGAGCGCGGTTCGCCGCCGCCGGTGTTGGCGGGAAGGTCGAGCGCGAGTCCCATCGCCGCGCCGATCCGTGACAGGTCGGCGCCCGGCACGCCCTTGGTGCGTAGCAGGTGGACATGCTCGGGCAGGGAGCAGGTGACGGCGAGGTCGGGTGCGGAGAGGCGCCAGATTTCGTCAGCCACGCAGGCGATCTCCCGCCGGATCGTAGAAGACGGGCGCGACGATCCGCGCCGAACGCGAACGGCCGGCGTCGTCGACCACCGTCACCACCTCGCCGATCCGCGCGCGGCCCCCGCTCACCATGCCGAGCGCGACCGGCTTCTTCAGGAAGGGCGAGAAGGCGCTCGACGTCACGTACCCCCCGCTCAGCCGTACGCCCTGCGGGCCGTTGGCGACGAGGTGTGCACCGATCGGCAGCGGCTCCGCGTCATCCGTGGCAAGACCGACGAACTGCAGGCGATCCGCACGCTGGTCCTCGGGCCGCATCAGCGACCGCTTGCCGATGAAATCGCAGCTCTTCTTCATTATGTGGCCCCAATCCACATCGAGCGCGCTCGTCGACCCGTCGGTATCGCCGCCGATGTGCAGGTATCCCTTCTCCGTGCGCAGCACCATCCAGGCGTCGATGCCGACCGGGCTCAGACCGAAACCGCTGCCGGCGGCGAAGAGCGCATCCCACAGGTCCCCGACCGAGCCGGCGGGGACGTTGATCTCGTAGGAGGCCTCCCCTGTGTAGCTCACCCGCAGAACCCGCGCCGGAAGGCCCGCGAGGCGCGTTTCGGCGAAGCTCATGTGCGGGAAGTCGGACAGGTCGAGTTCGATGCCGGCCGCGCGCAGGATGTCCTGCGCGTGCGGGCCGGTCAGGGTGAGCACGCCCCAGGCCGCCGTCACCGGCGCAGCGACGACCTGCAGGTCGGGCCATTCGCATTGCAGCCATTCCTCGAGCCAGGCGGCGATCCGGTCCGCGCCCGCGCTCGACGTGCAGACCAGGAAGCGGTCCGGAGCCAGACGCGCGACGACCCCATCGTCGATGATCACGCCCAGCTCGTTAAGCATCAGGCCATAGCGCACGCGCCCCTGCTTGAGGGTCGACATCGTGTTGGCGTAGACGAGGTCGAGGAACCGCCCGGCGTCCGGTCCGGTCACCTCGATCTTGCCGAGCGGCGATGCCTCGAACAGGCCTGCCGCTGTGCGCACCGTCAGCGCCTCGCGCTGCTCCGCCGCGAAGTGGCTTTCGCCGGCGCGGGGATAGCAACTGGGCCGCGCCCAGCCGCCGTAATCCTCGAAGACCGCTCCTGCGGCAAGATGCCGGGCGTGGCCGGGAATGCGGCGCAGCGGGCGGAACAAAGCGCCGCGCGTGCGTCCGGCGAAGGCGCCGACGGCGGCGGGCACATAGGGCAGGCGGTAGCGGGTGTGGCCGGTCTCGATGACGGTCCGGCCGGTCAGCTCGCCCATGATCGCCAGCGCCGTCACGTTCGCGGTCTTGCCCTGATCGGGAGCCATCCCGAGCGTCGTGTAGCGCTTCATGTGTTCGACCGAGCGGAAGTTCTCCCGCGCGGCGAGGGCGATGTCGTCCACCGTCACGTCGTTCTGGAGATCGACGAAGGCCTTGCCCGGCACGGGCGGGAGCCAGGTCGGGCGGATCGGGTGCGGGGCCAGCTCGGGAGACGCGTCGGGAGCAGGCGTGTCGCAGGCGAAGCCGCACAGGCGTGCCGATTCGGCACCTGCGGCGTGGCCCTGTGCGAGCGCTTCGTGTGTCGTGAACGATCCCGCAGCCGCGCCCGCGGAGAGCTCCGCCTGCACGCTCCGGTCCGGCACGAAGGCCGCAATGTCCTCGCACCAGCGGAGCTGTCCGCCCGATTGGCTGAACAGGTGGACCGTCGGGTTCCAGCCGCCGGATACGGCGAGGTGGTCGCACTCGATCCAGCGCTCGCCTTGCGCGGTTCGCACACACACCGCCTTCAGCGCCTTCGCGCCGCGCGTGGCGATGACCGCGCCGCCCGCGATCCGCTCGGCGCCTTCCGGGAGGAAGGAGCCTGCGAGCGCGGAAGGCGCGCCGCCGCGCAGATCGACGATGGCGGCGACCTCCGTCCCGGCCTGAGCCAGCGCCGCCGCGGTGCGATAGGCATCGTCGTTGTTGGTCAGCACGACCGCGCGCTTGCCCGGCTTGACGCCGAAGCGGCGGGCATAGTGGCGCGAGGCCGAGGCCAGCATGATGCCCGGCACATCGTTGCCCGGGAAGGCGAGGGGCCGCTCGATCGCGCCGGTCGCCAGCACCACCCGCTTCGCACGCACCAGCCAGGTCCGGCTGCGCGGGACGCGCGGGTCGGCGGCGCAGGTCCGCTCATCGCCGACCTGCTCGACGAGAGTGACGAGATTGTGGTCGTGATAGGCGATCGCCGCCGTGCGCAGGAGCACCGTCGCCTCGGGCCGGCTGTGGAGCTGCGCCATCGTGTCCGCCACCCACGCGTTCCCGCTGCAGCCCGCGATCGCGGCATCGTCGAAGAGCAGCGCGCCGCCCGGCCGCATGTCCTGTTCGGCAAGGATCACGCGGGCCCCGCCAGTGGCCGCCGCAGCGGCGGCGGCAAGCCCGGCGGGGCCGGCCCCCACCACCAGCACGTCGCAATGCGCAAAGCGGCTCTCGTAGCGGTCGGGGTCGGCGGGCTCCGCGACTTTGCCGATCCCCGCCGCGCGCCGGATCGGGTTCTCGAACAGGTGCCAGTGGGGCCACATGAAGGTCTTGTAGTAGAAGCCCGCCGCTAGGAACCGCGACAGGCGGCCATTGATCGTCCCAAGCAGATCGTGTTCGAGCGAGGGCCAGCAATTGACCGGCGCGGCCACGAGGCCGTCGTAGAGCGGCACTTCGGTGGCGCGCAGGTGGGGCGTGGTGCGCGCCCCTTCGCCGATTTGCACCAGGGCGCTCGCTTCCTCGGTCCCGGCCGCCATGATCCCGCGCGGCCGGTGATACTTGAACGACCGGCCGACCAGCCGGATCCCGTTGGCGAGCAGTGCCGAGGCGAGGGTGTCCCCCGCGTAACCGGTCAGCGCACGTCCGTCCCACCGGAAGGTCAGCTCTGCGCCGCGGTCGATGAGCCCGCCCGAGGCGGTCCGGAACGGCTGGGTCATGCGCCGCCTCCCCCGTCCGGATCCGGCGGCGGGGCTCCCATCGGGTAGACGGCCTTGATCTCGTGGCTGACGGTGTCGCGCGCGACGTTGAACCAGCGGCGGCAGCCATGGCTGTGGTGCCAGCGTTCGTAGTGCACGCCCTTCGGATTGCTGCGGTGGAAGAGGTAGTCGGCCCACTCGGCGTCGGAGGCGGCATCGCATGCCGGGCGAAGGATGTGGCTTTCTCCGCCGCAGTGGAACTCGATTTCCTCGCGCGGACCGCAATAGGGGCAGGTGATCAGCAGCATGGGCGCGCTCCTAATGCGCGATGCCCGAGGCCGCGGCCTCGTCGATCAGCCGACCCTGGCGGAAGCGATCGAGCGAGAAGGGCTCCGCAATCGGATGCGGGGCTCCTGTCGCGATATGGTGGGCCAGCAGCGTGCCCCCGGCGGGGATCGCCTTGAAGCCGCCGGTGCCCCAGCCGCAGTTGATGAACAGACCCGGCACCGGCGTCGCCCCGATCACAGGGCTCGAATCCGGGGTGACGTCGACCACGCCGGCCCATTGGCGCAGCAACCGTGTTCGGCCGAGCGCCGGATACTGGTCGGCGACCGCCGCCAGCACCGAGCGCAATGTCGGCGCGTTGCCCCGCTGGGCATAGGACGGATAGAGATCGAGCCCGCCGCCGATCACCAGACCGCCCTTGTCGGACTGGCTGAGATACATGCCGGTCGCAAGGCTGAGGACGACTGTGTCGAGCACCGGCTTGACCGGCTCGGTGACGAATGCCTGGAGCGAGTAGCTGGTGATCGGCAGGCGGAGCTCCGCCTTGGCGGCAAGGACGCTGCTGTGACCGGCTGCGGCGAGCGCCACGGCTCCTGCACGGATCGGGCCGCGGTTGGTCTCGACCCCGCTTATTGCGCCGCGGCCGTTCCTCAGAAATCCGATCACCTCGCATTGCTGGATCACGTCGACGCCGAGCGCGTCGGCAGCCCGTGCATAGCCCCATGCCACCGCATCGTGTCGCGCCGTTCCCGCGCGCTCTTGAACGAAGCCGCCGGCCACGGGAAAGCGTGCGGAGGGGGACACATCGAGGATCGGGACGCGCCTCGCAATCTCGTCCATGCCGACCATGCTGGCGTCCACGCGGTTCATCCGCATCGCCGCGACCCAGCGCTTGGCTGCATCAAGATCGTGCCGGCTGTGCAGAAGCGTCACGATCCCGCGCTGGCTGAACATCACGTTGTAGTTCAGCTCCCGGCTCAATCCTTCGTAAAGACGCAGCGAAAGATCGTACAGCTCCGCGCTTTGACGGTAGAAATAGTTCGACCGGATCACCGTGGTGTTGCGACCGGTGTTTCCGCCGCCCAGCCAACTCTTCTCGAGCACGGCGACATTGCGGATGCCATGCGTGCGGGCGAGATAATAGGCGGTCGCAAGGCCATGCCCGCCGCCACCGACGACGATTACGTCATAGGCCGGCTTCGGCTCGGGCGAGCGCCATGCCGGCTGCCAGCCGCGCTGGCCACGCAGGCCTTCCCGGATGATTCGCCAGGCGGAGTAATCGCGAAGGGGCATCGTCTCTCAGTGCATTTGTGCACGCATGTTCTAGGCACAGGCCGGAGACATTGGCAACGCTTTTCCTAGGGGCTGACCCGGAGCGCCTGGATGATCTAAACCAAACAGTATTGCACTTTTTGGAAAATCGTTGGATGTTCGTGGCGGGAAGGGGTGCCGGGCGGACCGGCCAATTCGGGGAGTTCAAGATATGGCACGAATTATTATCCACGGGATCGCGGGTGCGGCTTTGAGCGCGATCGCCCTGTCCGGCGCATCGGCGCAGACGATGCCCGTGCAGGATAGCGACGAGACGCCTGCAGACGAGCAGGCAGCCTCCTCAAGTGAGATCGTCGTGACGGCCTCGAAGCGCGAAGAGCGGCTGCAGGATGTTCCGGCCGCGATCACCGCACTGACCGGTTCCGAGCTCAACAATCTCGGCGTGCAGGACTTCCGCGATTACGTGACGCTCGTGCCGGGTCTCAGCCAGCGCGACCTCGGAGCGCCGGGCGTCGGCACGATCATCCTGCGCGGTCTCAATTCAGGTGGCCAGCAGACGACCAACACGGCCGCCTTCTATGTGGACAACACCCAGTTCACGCCGAGCGGCTTCCTTTCCACCGGGGGCTTGCTGACTCCCAACCCCGATCTCGGAGACGTCTCCCGGATCGAGGTGCTGAAGGGTCCGCAAGGCACGCTCTACGGCGCCAACAGCCTGGGCGGCGTCATCCGCGTCATCCTCAAGCCTGCGGACTCGACCGCTGTCGAGGGCAACGTGCGCGGCGAGGTTACAACCATCGATGGCGGCGGGACCGGCTACAGCCTGCGGGCTTCTGCCAACCTGCCGATCATCGCCGACAAGCTCGCCGTTCGCGTCTCGGGCTTCTATCGCGACACGCCGGGCTTCATCGACAATCTCGACACCGGCAGGAAAAACGTCAACACCTCCGAACAATACGGCGGCCGACTTGCGATCCGCTTCACACCGACCGAAGATCTCACTCTCGACCTGACGGGCCTTTACCAGAAGATCAACAACATCGGCACGGCGACCCAGTTCACCGAGTTCGACTCGCTCGAGCCGCGCGTGCGTCGCTATGGCGGCGGCGGCTTTGCCGATCTTCCGACCGAGCTCGAGTATCGGCTTGTCTCCGGCGACCTGAGCTACAGCCTGGGACGCGTGAACTGGATCACCAACGTCAGCTACGCCGAATACGAGTCCTCCATCCAATCCGATTCCACCGCGGATCTCCTAGGCCTCGTGCGCCTGTTCGCCCCGACGGTGCCTGCGGACGCTGTCACCCTGACAGATATCGGACCCAACACCGAGAAGTTCACGGCAGAGACGCGGCTCGTGTCCGATCGCATAGGTGCCTTCGAGTTCGTGGTCGGCGGGTTCTACACCAAAGAAGATTCGGCTTATGCGACCCGCATCACCGCGCTCGACGGCACGACGCTCGCGCCTTTGTCGGCACCGCTGGGGCTCGTCTTCAATTCCTCTAGCCTGTCGGATTACGAAGAGTATGCCGGCTTCGGAAACATCACCGCGTACCTGACTGACCAGTTCGACGTCACAGGGGGCATCCGCGTTTCGCACACGGACGAGACGGTCACCCTCGGCGCCCCGCTTGGTGGCCAGCCATCGCTCAGTTTCTATCGCCCGCGCGCAACCTCGTCGTTCACGGCGACCGACACGCCCGTGACCTATCTCGGTACCGCACGTTGGCGCCCCACCGATCTTTTCAGCGCCTATGTTCGTGCGGCGAGCGGCTATCGTCCGGGCGGGCCTCAGACGAACATCGCGCCGCCGGCGGGTGCGCAGACGATCATCCGCCCCGATACGGTCTGGAACTACGAAGCTGGCGTGAAGGGGCGAACCGCTGACGCAAGTTTCTCTTACGACGTGTCAGTCTATCACATCGACTGGAGCGACATCCAGCTCGCCACGCTCTTCGGAGCGACGATCCTGCAAGGCAATGGCGGTGCGGCCGACATCGACGGTGCCGAGGGTGTCTTCGAGCTGCGCCCGAGCCGCAGCCTGACCTTCGGCATCAATCTTGCCTATACGAGGGCGCGCATCACAAGCATCGATCCTGGCGCAACCGCCTCGATTGGTGCCCGCGTCGGAGACCGGCTGCCGCTGACGCCGGAATACACCGTGGCTCTGATTGCCGACAAGCAATTCGCGCTCTCGGACGCGGTATCGGCTTCCGTCGGCGGCACCCTGCGCTTCCAGTCCGACATGACCAGCGACTTCACGCTCGATCCCACGGCGCCCAATGTGATCCCGTCCTACGAGACCGTCGACCTGCGTGGTTCGCTGCTGTTCGGCGAGCGTTACCAATTGCAGGTGCGCGTGGACAACCTGTTCGACCGCTTCGGTTTCACCACGCTCGGCGCGCAAGGGCCGGGTACGGGCACGGTCATCAGGCCGCGCACTTTCACCCTTTCGATGTCGACCGACTTCTAGGGGGCTCGAGGCACGGTGGGGTAGCCCCGGTGTCGTGAGGGCGCATGCCTTCCGACACCGGACGTGCATCGGGCGATCCGCCTGCTCTTCGGCAGCCCTCGGTCCCACCCTGCGCCATTGGCAAGGCGGGACGTTTGCGGCATTGCGTTCCCATGGCAACATCGCGGGTGGACTGATGGGCGGAAAGAAGGCGCGGATACCTGCCGAGGTCTGGATTGACGTCGCCAAACGGGCCTTGATCGAGGAGGGCGTGGTCGGACTGAAGGTCGACCGGCTGGCCCGCAGGCTGGGCGTCACCCGCGGCGGCTTCTACCACCATCTGGGCGACCGCGATGAACTCTTTGATCGGTTGCTAGAACTCTGGAAGACCGAGTGCCGCTTCCTTCCCGATGAAGCCCCGGGCGAAACTCTGCCCGAAGCCCACGACTGGGCCATGGAGGTCGTCAGGCGACTGATCGAGGAGGACGGGTACGATCACGCCTTCGACATGGCCGTTCGTGAATGGGGCCGATCGGACCGCCGCGTGGCCTGGGCCGTCGAGCGGGAAGATGTCGAGCGGGTCGAGGCCTTGCAGCGCTTCTTCCTGGTGATCGGCTATCAGGGCGAACAGGCGCTGTTGCGCGCACGGGTCTTCTACTATCACCAGATCGGCTATTACGCGATCGGCCTCAAGGTGAGTATTTCCGAACGGCGCCGGCTCGCTCCGCTGTATGGCGAAATATTGTTCGGTGAGAGGTTTCTTGCATCCGATGGTGCGCTAGCTTCCGCGCCGCGCCGAAAAAGCAAGGGAGCCAGGTAGCGATGAGCTCGGATGTTCCCTGCAAACGGCGTCGTTGGCCTGTGAGCATGTATTCGACTGCCATCCTGACAGCCTGCTGGGCTTCGGTCTCGTTCGCGGCGTAGCGATGCTCGGGCGCTGGGCTGCCTCGCAGAGTTTCCTGAGCCTTCCGAAGGATGGCCTCGGCATCGAACGCATCGTCCTTGTTCCGCTTCACGTAACGTCGACAGATTAGCCTCATCTCATGGCCGAGAGGCGTGAGCCGCATGGCAGCTTGAGGCGGAACCTGACCTTCAATCTCAGGTCCGGGGATAGCCGATTCTGGTCGAAAAAGGACGCTACTCGGGCTAGCGAAATCACAGTACCTTATCGGGTCTCGCCTTCGCATCGGCTTTGAGCTTCTCGATCCGCTCCGAGCACACCTCGTGGACGACGCTGCCAAGCTGTTCAACCTGCGCGCCGAGCCATTCGAGCTCTTCCTTGGTCACGCGGTAATGCTTCGAGTAGCGCGCCTTGACGTAAGCGTCCTTGAGCTTCTCGAACCGCGCGCGATCCTTCTTAAGCTCGCGCGGCCAGACATAGGTGAGGCGCGGATCGATCCGCTCCGCCTGGGTGCGCAGGAAGCCAAGGTTGTGCACGTGTGGAGTGTAGAAGGTGCAGACGAGCAGGACGCAGTGATAGAGCCGCTCGGTGCACTGGTGTAGCGAGAACGCAGCTTCCTTAAGCCTGTCCCGGCCGATGTAGAAGTCGGTACCCTCTTTAAGCGCGGCTGCGCTTGGGAACCACTCCTCGAAATACTCTTGCGCCATCGCCAGAGCCTGAGTTGGGGTCTTGGGCTTGGGCGTGTGAAGCTCGGTATCGTCGCTCTGGTAGACCGCAATCCCTTCCTGCTTCACGTCCATGAAGAAGTAGCGCCCGTGGGCCAGCCCGTCGTTCACCTCCTGCAGGGTGTGAATGATGAAGTTGACAGGCGTGCGCAGCGTTCCGGTCACGCCATATTCCCGCATCAGCCGCTCATCGAGCTTGGCCCAGTACTTCACCCGGTCGGTCAGGCGTTTGTCGCTGACGATGATCAGGAGATCGAAGTCCGACTGGTAGCCCTTGGCGGTGTGCGGCTCGTCGACCCAGGTGCCGCGCGCATAGCTACCGTAGAGGATTACCTTGAGGATGCGCCCCGCCTTCTTCCATTCGTGTTTGGCGAGCGCGAAGGCGTCGTCGAACTCCTCGAAGATCAGCTGCACCACGCGCTCGAGCTCGCGCTGCTTTTGCGGAGGCAGATGATCAAGATCGGTGCGCATCGTTCGACCAGTCTAGCAAGCTGTTGAGCAACTTGCACCTCTCGGGCGACCATCATCCGCACTGATGACACCAAACAGGATGCATCCGTGTTCCAGAATCCGGCGCAAAGCGTTCTTGGGTGTCGTCAATACCAAGAACTGGGGAGGGGGCAGCGTTGCTCCCGTTGATCCGACCACAGGGGTGTGGTTCAGGATTGAGCCTCGTTTAGGCCGAGCGTCTGGTTTCACCTTTGGGCCGTTGTAGGTCGCCAGCGCTTCACAAACAGCGCCATTCTGCTAAAAGCTGGAAGCCAAAATTGTGAACCGAATCAAAGTTCTATCGATAAGTTTGTGGGGGTCGTTGTGGGGAGAGCTCTGGGCCCTCTCACAAATCCCTCACAATATCAATCTACTGTGGCTTAAGTTCGGTACAAGCCCTGCCACCAACCCCTTATTCACCGACATCCGCCAACGCCCATGGAAATCCTTGATTTCCAAGGGTACTCTGCTCTCATCAGTCCGCCCATGACCGTTCCTGTTCGCCTGCAGCCGGAGCCTAGTGAGGGGGTAATGTGGGGGTAAAATGGGTTACCCCCACTTCGACTACCCCGGTGTGGGGGTAAAGAATGTGGGGGAACATCGATAGGCAAACTCACAGCAGGTGCCGTCAAGGCAGCCTTGGCGAATCCCGGCACCTATCAGGACGGGGAGGGGCCGTTTCTCAAGTTGGACAAGCCCGGCGGGGGCCATTGGAATCTTCGAGTCCAGCGCGATGTCAAGCGACGGGACATTGGGATCGGAAGCGCAAAGCTACTGACACTGGCGGATGCGCGCCACAATGCCGCCGACCTGCGCCGAGCGATCAAGGTCGACCAGCGCAATGTTCTGGCGGAGAGGAAAGAAGATGCCGCCGCCAAGGTGACATTCCGCGCAGCCGCGACCCAGTACCACACCGAGAACGAGGCGGGCTGGAAAAGCACGGTCTATCCGCGCCAGTGGCTCGCCAGCCCCGAATATTACGCCTTCCCGAAGCTGGGTGATATGCCGACCGACAGCATCACCAGCGCCGACATCATTAGCGTGCTGACACCGATCCAGATACCGCCCGTCAGGTGCGCAACCGGATTTGCACCGTGCTCAATTATTCCCATGCCAAAGGTTGGCGCTTGCGCGAGGCTCCATCGGGCAATGGTAGCCTAAACGGCGGCCCGGCTCGATCCCAAGAGCGGCAGGGCGGCTTTGCCTCGCTTCTGAATAATTCCTGCCGTTCTGAAATCGATCCCGAAGCCGCCACTTACAGTGCGTCGTCCAACCTTCCGGTTACTGCCTAAACCCCGGATGGCGACCCCATCCGTTGGCGGCTATTTGCAACGGCTCGCGGTGCTATGTCTGCCTGTTAGAGTGCGAATGGGGGGCTGTAAAGCGCTGCTGCGAAAATGCAGGCCATCGCCGCGGCGACGAGGATGCTGCGCCGATCCTTGATCGCAAAGGCGACCGGATCGCCCTCGACCTCGCCGCGCCGCGCCATCATCCAGATACGGTTGAGCCAGTATATCAACGGAATGCAGAGCATCCAGAGAAGTTCAGGCTTGGCGTAGTGCGCTGCAGTCATGGGATCATGGGCAAAAAGCGCCAGCACGAGGACGGCAACCATGCCGGCAGAGATCCCCGACATCATTACCACGTCCAGATCGCCACCGACATACCCACGCCCGCTTAGCAGCAGATGCGGTTCGGCCGCGTCGCGCATCTCGATGTAGCGTTTGAGATAGGCAAGGCTCAGGAACAGGAACACCGAGAAGAGCAGCAACCAGAAGCTTAGGGGAACGCCGATCGCAACGGCCCCGATCCAGACACGGATTGTATAGAGCGAGGCAAGGACGATGGCGTCGCAGACCATCACCGACTTCAGCCGGAAGGAGTAGGCGATCGTGATCGCCATATAAGTGAGCAGCCAGAGAGTGAGCACCGCGCCGCCCAGCACCCAGCCTCCGGCGAGGCCGACGCCGGCCAGCGCGACCGACAGGCCAATCGCGGCGGGGATCGAGAGGTCGCCATGCGCCAGAGGTCGCTTGTATTTGGTGCGATGAGCGCGATCGGAATCAATGTCGAGCAGATCGTTGAGAAGATAGATCGACGAGGCGATCAGCGACATGAGCAGCGCCGTCGCCACGGCAGTCAACAGCACGGCGGGCTTGGCGAACTCGCCCGAGGTGAATGCCGGCACGAGTACGAGCGCGTTCTTGGCCCATTGATGCGGTCGCATTGCCTTGATGAGCGTGCGTGAGAGGCCGGGAGCGGGGCCGCCGAGACGTTCGACGGCCGAGCGTGGGGGAATATGGCCGACCGACCAGCCTTGCCGTGCCTCACGCCACAGGCAGCTATCGGCGCGGCTGTCGCCCACATAGTCGAACGGCGCGTCGGGGCCTATGCGGGCGCGGATCGCAGCGAGCTTGGCGTGGCTCTTGAGATTGTCGCGACCCCGCGTCGCAATGACCGGTCCCGGGAGATCCAGATGATCGGCGATGCGGCGAATATGCCGCCAGTGGCTTGCGCTGGCGAGAATGACGGGTCGCCCATCGGCCTTGGCCGCTGCAATCAGCGCCAGCACTTCCCGCCGGTAGGGGAGCCGCGCCGCATCGATGCGATCGCGCCGCGCCGCCATCGTCTTGGCAACGGCGCGGCCTGCGACCAACCAGGCGAGAACCCCCAATAGGGCTGCAATGCTGGATCGCGCGATCCGCACGAACCCTTCAAGGGAAATGTCCGCGCGGATCAGTGTGCCATCGACGTCGACGAACAGCGGCACGGCCTCGCTCGCGGCGACGGGGGGGTCATGTAGCATCGGGCACCATCCTTTGCTCTGCAAACTGTCGGCACAGCGCCGCGATCGGAATGGCGGCTGTCACGATCAGCAGCGGAATTGCGGGATCGCGGTAGCGGGGGATGATATAGGCGGCGGCGTGGATCAGCCAGAACCCCGCGAGCATCACGGCGAAGATCCACTTGCCGTCGCTCGCGATGAGCGGCGATCGAAACGCAATAAAGCCGAACAGGAGGATGAGACCATACTGAGCGACATCGAACAATCGAATCGAGGCGATAGCCTTCGACGCTGCGAAATCCTCCGCATCCGGGATATTGGGCTGCCAGAAATAGACGAGCTTGCGCGCGGCCAGTTCCGCCGCCCTGCCCGGATTGTCAGCGATCCAGCGCAGGGCTTCGGCTTCAAGGCGATCCGCATTGCCGACTTCGCCCAGGCGCAGCCGGGTCGCCTCCCAGTCTCTGGCCATAGGCGTGTCGGCAATGCTGACGAATCTGCCCGTCGCGGCCGGGTTGTTGCCGAGATAGAGATTGAAGGCAGCATTGGTGGTGAGGATTGGGCGGCCCACCATTTTGTCGGTGGTGTAGAGCCAGGGGCCCAGTATCAGCGCCGCCCCGGCAATGAAGGTGATGCCGCCGACGAACGCCGGTCCCGGCGCGCCGCGGTCACGCCACAGCATGATAAGCGCGGTGCCCACGCCCGCACAGAGCAGGAGGGTCGAGCCGCCTGTCACGAGTGAAGCCCCCCATAGGAGGCCCGCGACCAGCGCTGCGCCGAGCGGGCGTTCATCGCGCGCGATCCGAACGGCGCACAGGGCGAGGCCGATGAGCAGCGGGGTCGAGAGGTTCTCCTTCGCCAACATCGAGGCGTTCCAGATGCCGGGGAACCACAGCGCGTAAAGCAGCGCGGCGAGCAGGCCCGCCCACGGATTTTCCGACAGCACGAGGGTGAGTCGATAAATCAGGACGATGCTGATGATACCGAGGACCATGTTCACGGCCAGCGCGACGGCGACGGTGCTGCCGAGCAGGGCGAAGAACGGCGTGAGGAGCAGCGGATAGCCCGCGCTGTAAAAGGCATGCTGCCCATAGTGATCCGTCAGTTCGCCGCGCTCCGCGAGGCCGTGCGCCATCGTGAAATAGGCCAGCGGGTCGCTTTCGAGCGAATGCTTCAACACGAAGGCGGCAACGATCCTAACGGCGAGAGCGATCAGGACGATCGCCGCGAGCAGCAGCGCGCAGGTGCGGCCCGAAAGTTCTGACGCAGAAGGGCGAGCGTGGCCGGATCGGCGATCATGGTGGTCCATGTTGCACATTGTCAGGCCGATCGCGCGACCAGCACGCAGCCGACGGCGATGAGCAACGTGCCGCCGACGCGGCCTACGCTCAGCGTCTCGCCAAGGCACAGTGATCCTGCGAGCATTGTGAAGATGAAGCCCATACCGACGAAAGGATAAGCGAGCGACAATGGCGCGCGACCGAGAACGAACAGCCAGAGCAGAGCGCCGATCCCATATAGGCCGAGGCCGAGAAAGACCATCGGTGACTGGAACAACCCGCCCACTTCGCCGGCTATGCCTGACGCGCGTGCACTCGCTGCGGCGCTCGTCCCCATCTTCAGCGCTAGCTGAGCGAGCGCCGACACGCTTACACTTACGAGTATGAGAAGGAAAACCCTTAAGGTCATGGGGGACAAGCTTCTTGATTGTCGGACGCTTGCCGATAGCCGCCACGGTTCAACATACGGTTAAGGCTCCGAAAGTATCTCGCAGCTCCGTCGAATTGTTCCTGTGCTCACTGCAGATGTTCGAAACGGATCGTGCCCGTGCGGTCTGCGCCCGGCGCTGCTTGTTCTCGCCGCCGCTGCGCCGAACGCGAATACGGTGCTGGCGCTCCGATCGGCATCGCCAGGAGCTTCCGGATGGCTACCAAGCGAAGCCGCCATCTTGAAACCGAACGGTTCTGACCTCCGTCTGAAGGCGGCGTTTAACGTTATCGTTCCATAATGCCGCCATTCGCCTATCCACCAAGGTGCAGTCATGAGCATGATGCCCGTGCGATCACGCAACCGGAATGACCGCTCCTAGCAGCACCAGACGTTCGGTCTCAGCTTGTGAATGGCCGGGTCTGGGTCGACTGCCGACGGAGCGCAGCTAAGGCTCGTGAATACGGCTAACTCAGCTCCCCTTTCAGAATGCCGCCGTTCGGGTCGACCAAGCAGCGCCTTCCGTCTTCGCTGCATTTCCAGACATGGACCAAGTTCAATAATGGAGAGAGCAGAAAGTACCTTACCAACGAGGCTGTCACAATTCTGACGCAGAGTCGTGTCAGCGGCGCTCTGGGATCGGGACCGGCCGGCATGTCGCCGACGGATCTAAGGGGTAGCATGATGAAGATCGAAAACCGCATGTGGGCCCTGCTCCTCGCAGGAGCGGCGCTCTCCGCCATAGCAACTCCCGCGATCGCGCAGGACCCTGCTTCGGCACAGGGCGACGATGCCGCCGCCGGGGCTGACAGCGAGGAGAGCAGAGCGATCGTCGTCACCGCGCAGCGCCGTTCCGAGAACACGCTCGATGTGCCGGTGACCGTCTCGGTCCTCCAGTCCGAGGCGCTAAGGGACTTCCAGGCGGGCGGTGCGGACACGCTGCTCTCGCTCTCGGGCCGCGTGCCGGGCCTCTACGTCGAATCCACCACCGGCCGCATCTTCCCGCGCTTCTACATCCGGGGCCTAGGCAATATCGACTTCTACCTCGGTGCCTCGCAGCCCGTCTCAATCATTCAGGACGACGTGATCGGCGAGCACGTGGTGCTCAAGTCCAACCCCGCCTTCGACATCGCGCAGGTCGAAGTGCTCAAGGGCCCGCAGGGCTCGCTGTTCGGCCGCAACACCACCGCCGGCATCGTCAAGTTCGACACCGCCCAGCCAAGCGACACCTGGCGCGGGCAGGGCTCGGTCTCCTACGGCAGCTACAACAGCATCAACGCGGACGTCGGGATCGGCGGCCCGCTCAACGCCGACGGCAGCCTGAGCTTCCGTCTCTCGGGGCTCTACCAGCACCGCGACGACTGGATCGACAACGTCTACACGGGCCCCTCCGACGACGGCACGGTTCCTGGGAGGAACGTAATGGGCGGCTTCACCGAGCGCGACGCCCGCCTCCAGATCCTCGCCCGCCCGAGCGACGCGGTGTCGCTGCGCCTGTCGGGCCACATCCGCGACTACGACGGCACCGCCTCGATCTTCTACCGCGGCTCGATCCAGCGCGGCACCAACGCGGTGCCGAGCACCTTCCGCCGTGGGCAGGTCGCCTATGACGAGGCGCAGAACAACCCGCAGAGCTACAACACCCACGGTGTCTCGCTGAAGGCCGATGTCGACTTCGGTTTTGCCACCCTCACGTCGATCACCGCCTGGGAGCACGCCTCCGGCTTCAGTCGTGGCGACACCGATGGCGGCGCCGCAGCGAATTTCGGCGGCGTCGCCCCGAACATCTGCGCGGCCGGTTGCGGCCAGTCGCGCGGGAGGCTCGTCGGGCTCGATCAGTGGAGCCAGGAAGTGCGCCTCGCCAGCCCCGACGAGGGGCGGTTCAAGTGGCAGATCGGCGGGATCTATTTTGATTCGCGCGACCGCACCGAATTCGCGCAGCGCTCGTTCTTCCTGACCAGCAACGTGCTCGGCACCACGCCCAACCCGAACAACTTCGTCCTTCTGCGCAACGTCAATACAAGTTGGGCCGGTTTCGGCCAGGCGAGCTATGAGCTGACCGACAACCTAACCTTCACTGGCGGCCTGCGGATCACGCAGGACGTGCGCAACACCCGCCTGCTACAGAACCCGAATTTCACCAGGCTGACCGTGCCGACCAACGCGCCGACCTCGTCCTATGCCTGCGGCGCGGCAACCTCCTGCCGGTTGTCGGACACCGAGCCGAGCTGGGATGCGAGCCTGTTGTGGCGCATCTCGCCAGAAACCAGCGTTTTTGCGCGCTACGCACGGGGTTTCCGCGGGCCGACGATCCAGGGCCGCTCGGCGGTCTTCGCCTCGGCCTATTCGACTGCGGAATCGGAGAAGAGCACGAGCTACGAAATCGGCTTCAAATCTGCGCCGCTCGGCGAGCGCTTCAATTTCAACCTCGCCGCGTTCTACTACACCGTGGACGACATCCAGCTGAACGGCAACGACAGCAACGGCAACGGGGTGCTGTTCAATGGTCAGCAGGGCAAGGGCTACGGGATCGAGGCGGAAGTCTCCGCGCGGCCGTTCCGGGGCTTCCAGATCAACGCTGGCCTCAGCCTGCTCAAGACCGAGATCAACGCCCCCGGCGTCTTCGCGCAGGTCGGGGCGGCGGGCGGCGTGCTGTCGCAGACCGTGCTCAACCCGACGATCAGGATCGGCAACAACTTCTTCGCCGCGATCGACGGGAACCCCTTCCCGAACGCGCCCGACTATACGCTCAACGTGAATGCGCGCTACGACCTTCCGCTCGGCGGGGGCGACACGCGGCTGTTCGTGTCGAGCGACTTCGCGATGCAGGGCTCGACCAACCTCGTGCTCTACCGCTCGATCGAGTACCGCTCCGAGAACAACTTCGAGCTCGGCGGCCGGGTCGGCGTCGCTTTCGGCGACTACGAGATCGCTGCCTTCGTCCGCAACGCGACCAACGAGGTCAACCTCGTGGGGGCGATTGATACCTTGAACTACCGCGCGGGGATCTACAACGATCCGCGCATCGTCGGGGTGATGCTGAGCGGTTCGTTTCGCTAATGATCCGGCCGAGCAGGAGGAACTGCCCGTCCACTCGGTCGTGATCCCTCTTCCGAATCTTGATCATCACCGGGCCTGAGTGCACCGAACATTGCGTGGTGGCCAAGAAATGGTTCTCGTCGCCGCTCAGGCCACCGGTTAGTCGCCGTTCATCATCATCGTTCAGACACACATAATCCAGTCTCAGCAGCTTCGCACCGACGCTGTGCCGCGAGAAAGCCAGATAGGTCAGCAGGCAATCGGGACAACCTGACAAATCATGAACTGCGCTCGACCCAACCTCGTTCAAGAGCCGGCGCGAGGCTAGCCATCCAAAACGCCATGGCGGCCTCCAGCTAAACCGGTCATGCAGCTTGACGACCCGAACGACTAGATCTGGGTCGGCATCCGCCCCTACCCTACCTAGGCCGCGAATGACGGCTTTTGCAGGTCCATTTCCCAAGAGCCGCTATTCTGAAGGCGACCCCGAAGAGCACACTCAGCCCCAGAATCGCGAAAGCCTATCTGCGGACGTTTTTGCTTGCCATATATGCTGAAGTGATCCCCAGCTTTCGTCCAGCTGAGATTAGGGCCGGGCGGTTGTTTTGCGCATCAGCGCGGTTGAAGCAGTGGCCTGCTTGGCGGAGCCCGCAGGGCGTAGCGATGCAGGCCATTGCTTATCCAGCTCGGCGGCGAACGTCGCCGGGGTTGCGTAGCCAAGGGACGAGTGTGGTCTCTCCCGGTTGTAATCCTCGACCCAGGCCGCGATCTCGACCCGGGCATGGGCCATGCTGAGGAACAGCGTCTAGTTGAGCAGTTCGTCGCGCATGCGACCGTTGACCCGAAGGGCGGCGAAGCCAACCTCTCGAGGTAGCCGTTCTGCATCGGCTTGCCCGGAGCGATGTAGTGCCACTCCACGCCGCTCTGGCCGCACCACGCGAGCACGGCATTGCTGGCGAGCTCGGTGCCGTTGTCGCTGACGATCATTCTGGGCTTGCCGCGCTCGCTGATCAGCCGGGTCAGCTCGCGCACGACGCGTTGCCCCTAGATCGAGGTATCCGGCACCGCCGCCAGGCACTCCCTGGTCACGTCATCGACCACGTTGAGCACCCGGAACCGCCTGCCGGAAGCCATCTGGTCGTGAACGAAGTCGAGGCTCCAGCGCTGGTTCGCCAGTGCCAGCACCGGAGCAGGTGCCCTGGTGCCGACAGCACGCTTGCGGCTGCGTCGCCGCCTCACCGCCAGACCTTCCTCACGATACAGCCGCTGGGTCTTCTTGCGGTTGATCATCACGCCCTCCCGGTGCAGCAGGACATGCAAACGGCGATAGCCGAACCGGCGCCGCTGGTTGGCCAGCCCGCGCAGCTTCTCGCGTAGAGCAGTGTCATCGTCCCGGGTGGAACGATAGCGCACGCTCTTGCGATCGGCATCAATGACGCGGCACGCCCGCCGTTCGCTCATCCCGTGGCAGGCCTGGAGACGAGCGACCGCTTTCCGCTTGGCGGCGGGCGTCAAAACTCTTTTGCCAGAAGATCCTTCAGCGCAGCCTGGTCCAGCATCGCATCGGCCAGCAGCCGCTTGAGCCTGGCGTTCTCGCTCTCGAACTCCCTCAGCCTCCGAGCCTCCGACACTTCCAGCCCGGCATACTTGGCCTTCCAGTTGTAGATCGTCGCTTCCGGAACCCCGTGCCGCCGAGCCAGATCAGCGGTCTTCGCGCCCGCCTCGGCCTCCTTCAGCACCTCAATAATCTGCTCTTCTGAAAACCTCGCACGCTTCAGCGTCTGTCCTTCCTTCAGGCCAGACCCTAATCGCTCGTGGAGGAAAATCAGGGGGTCACGTCATGGGGACCGTATGGCACGAGAAGGGCGTCCACACACTTCTGATCTGGTTGGTGGCCTCCGAAGGTGTGGGGGAGAATTGCGCTAGCTCACAGCCATGCGGGGTCATAGTCGCGCTCGCAGATTTCGGAACCCACCAGCACGGCGATCGCCTTTTCCTTAAGGCAAAGAAGTCTGTTGGGGCCTTCCCGATGGTGTGGCGGAAGCGGCGCTGGAGCACTAGACACCCGGACGCGGTGCAGGCGGCCTATCGTCGCACAACCTATCTCGGCACGCCGGGTCAGCGGGTGGGCGCGGGCGATGATGGTGGCGGCGTGGGAGCGTTAATGCCTGGCGTGGCAGTTGGGGCGGACAAGGCTGTGCCGCCAGCTCGAGGGCGGAGAAAGCAAGCTCGCCGGCATTGGCTTCGCCCGCAAGAAACAGCCGCGCGGCAATTTGAGCGATGAGGGTTTTCTGGCTCGCATTTTGCTGACCTTGCCATGCGGAACCGCCCACTCCGTCGCACCGACCCAAAAGCGGGCAGCTTGCAGGAAGCGAAGGAGCGTGAACATGCCTGCAAATCGGTCCGAGTTGCCGCGGTTGGGGCTTAAGTGTCGCTTGAAAACACCACCACGATCAGGAAACCGGCTCTTCAATAAAGAAGTTGCGCGCTCCCGATAGGGATTCGCTGCCCAACCACCGGAACAGGTCAAGAACAAAGGGCCCGGTTCGGCCCCCCTTGTCAGTTCGCGGTAACAGCCACGGTCAGGACGTCGGTATACTGACCCGCGAAAACGGTCGTGCGAGTGGTTGGATCACCCGCGGTGCCGCCGTCGAGAACCCCGTTGACGAAGACCGTAAGGGTCCCCGACACTCCATTGAGGAACGCTGTGGAACCGCTGAAGGTGCGGGTCTGCGGCTGGGCGAACTGGGTGCGCGAGAAATCCAGGCCTTCGCTCCCGGTTGCTTCCACGAAGTACGGAATTTCGTTCCCGTCACCCCCGGCGCTTCCCACCCGCACCAGCACGCCTTCGTTGAGCGAACTGATCGTGCGGGTGAACCCCTCCGGCCCGTTGCACACGTAAATGATCTCGACGTCGCCGCTGCTGGACACCTCGGACCCCGTCGGAGTCTGCGACAGGATCCCGAGATCGATTTCGATGTTTTCGCCGAGCGGCGTGGTGGCAGCACAGAAGGGATCGACCTCCGCGTTCAGGAAGAAATTGACTTCCTGCGCCTGCGCCCCGGTCGCGAAGGCGGCCGAACCGCAGAACGCCGCAAAATATAACGTGGGTCTAACATCGCGCCGCTTCGAAGCACTCAGCCGGTTCATCATCTCACCACCTGTCCAGACATCGAGTCTCGAGCCGTCTATCATGCAACATTCGGTTTATCCATCGGTTTAGACGAATCGGGGGAAAGTTGCCTCGTATTGGTGCAGTTCGTTCGAAGCGCGCAAGCGACGAAGCGTTGATAGTTGACCGTTAGTTAACTGACACATATCCACACCCCCATCGGACCTAGTCGCGCCGAGTCGCAGCCATGCATGGTTGCGAGGGGGGGGAAGAATAAAAATCCCCAGCATCGCTGTTGCAATTCGCCCGAACACGCTCGTGTCTCGGCGGGGTGACACTTGATTTGTGAAATGCCTTTGACAGGAGAATACCCATGAAGAAGACCCTTGCGCTCATCGCTTCGACCACCGCGGTCGCATTTGCTGCCCCGGTTTCCGCGCAGAGCACGGGCAACCAGAACCCGATCGTCCACGAACTCGAAGGTGAAGTCGCGGGCATCTGCACCCTCGCCGATTTTCAGGCATCGCCCATTCAGATTGATTTCGGCATGCTGTCGGACGTCGATGTGGGTCAGCAGACCAATCCTGCGGACGTCAACGGCATGACCGTAATCTGCAACGATCCGGACGGCGGCACGCTTTCCATCACTTCGCAAAACCAGGGCATCCTGAAGCGGGAAGGCAGCAATGGCGGTGCACAGAACACGGTCGGTTATACGGTCGTGCTCTCTGGCGGCAGCGGCCTTGGCGACCCGACTGGAACGGTTCGGACCCTTGGCAACCCCGTGCAGAAGACCTTTGCCGCCTCGTCGGCCTTCCTCAACGGCCAGAGCTTCTCGCTTTCCTTCCGTGCCAACGGCGTACGTGAAACGGGCGTTGCAAATGCCAACCAGGGCACCCGCACCACCGTGTTCGCCGGTATCTACACCGACACCGTCACGGTCGCGGTCACCGCGAACTAAGCTCGCATAGAGGTTCGGGAGGCGCAGGCATCGCATCGGCGAGATCTGCGCCTCTTCGGCCCTTCACGCGCCTCAAAGAAAAATGAACGTTCCGCTCACTTCCGGTCCCGGCCTGCGCAAGGCCTATGAGGATGCGGCGCAAGCCAGGCATTTGGCGCGTCCGGCGCTTGCCGCCCGCAACGGTGCAGCGCTCAGGTTCCTCGCGGCGCTCTGTGCGACGATGACGACGCCCGCCCTTGCACAGGATGTCACCATCAACCTGACCGGAGAGGTCGAGGGGGTGTGCGGTGTGCAAGATGATGCCGGCGGACCCGTCCTCATCGATTTCGGCATGCTGTCCGCCGTCGCAGTCGGCCAGCAGACCCCCGAAGTCACCCACGATCTGTCGATCATTTGCAACGATCCGGACGGCGGCACTTTAACAGTGGAATCCGTGAATGGCGGCAATCTGCAGCGCGAGGGTTCTTCCGGTGGGGAAGGCAATGAGGTCGGCTACTCGGTCTCGGCTAGCGGCACTGCGGCGATCGACTTCGCGCCGACCGACCTTTCGGATCCGGTCAGTCGCAATTTCCTCGGCAGCGCCGATCTCCTCACAAGCCGCGGCGTCACACTGCGCTTTCGCGCCAACGGCGTCAGTGCGCCTTCGCCTGCTGGTAATGGCGGCACGACGACGACCGTTTATGCCGGCGTTTACAGGGACATCGTCAAGGTCAGTGTCACGGCGAATTAGTTAACGCGCTTGCATTGCGCCGGGGTGTGCTCCAGCGAGCGTGACATATCAAAGGGTTCGACCGCATGGCGTCGATCTCAAAGAGCAATGGACGGACGGTAAATGATCACTCGACCCGCTGACCAGCCAAGCATCCGGCGCAGTTTCTCCATTTTGGCCATTCTGGCAGGCGCGCTCTGGCTGATGAGCAGCGTGGCCGCCCATGCGGCCTTCGATGTCCAGCCCCTGCGTGTGACCCTCGATATCGGCAAGGGCCAGACAGCGTCCGGCATCTCGGTCAACAACACAGGCGACGCTGATCTGCCTTTTGAAGTTCGCGTGGAGCGGCGGATCATCGACGAGAACGGCCAGCAGACCTTCGAGCCGGTCGAGGACGATTTTATCGTCTTCCCGCCGCAGGGCCTTATCCCCGCAGGAGGCACGCAGGCGGTGCGCTTCCAGTATCTCGGCGAGATCGAGCTGTCGCAAAGTCAGGGCTACGTCCTGCGGGTGAGTGAAGTCCCCGTGCGAGACCCGAACTTCTCCGGAATCCAATTCGCCTACAGCTTCGGCGCAGCGATCTATGTCAAGCCGAGCGATGTGTCCGATCGTATCGAGGTGCGATCCTTCGAGCGCGAGGGCAACACGATCCGCGCCGTGCTGGAGAACACCGGTAATGATTTCAGCCTGCTGACCGCCAAGCCGATGCGCATCACCGTGGGAGGGCAGACGCTCTCATTCACCCGGCAGGAGCTGGCGACGATCATCCCCAATCCGCTGATCGCGCCGGGCGCGCGCCGGAATCTGGATATGGTGATCGAAACCTTGCCGGAAGGACAGTTGGAGAGCTTGAGGTTCGAATGAGCCGCAAGGCTTCGGTCGCCTGAGGGGGCAATGCGATTTGAAACTCCTGCTGCTTCTTTCCGGTGTAAATCCGTCGCTTTCCGCGGCGGCGATGCCTGCCCTTGCGCTGGCGGACGAGCCCGTGCAGGCTTGCAGCTCAGCGGACATCGGTTCAAACACCGGCGCACATCACAGTACGCTGCCGTCCGAAACAAGTACGGCATATGCTCTTCCATGCGTGCTGGATACATTCAAGGCACCCGCAATAACGGCCCGTCCGGTGCAGGCAGAGCTTCT
>JAESFJ010000208.1_pt1 | contig 41908 bp, 37 predicted proteins | sample 9266161 | NCBI WGS metagenome assembly JAESFJ01 (sample SAMN14506165, study PRJNA617096) | algae metagenome | isolation source: Calothrix sp. FI2-JRJ7 and co-occurring heterotrophs from granitic desert soil | place: USA: Red Pass Lake area, Fort Irwin, California | collected 2000-06-01
CACAACAAGCCACATGTAAAAATTTGATGATTGAGTATAATTTTACTCTTTTTATCATTTATGTAGTTCAGTTATTACCGCATACTACAGTTGAATGGCGCCTTGGGGTGCGGAATGTGGGATTTAAGACCATTACAAGAAAATACAAATAGGAACAGTAAAATTACTCAATCTTTACACAATGAAGCACCTTCAATTATTGAAGCAACAAATTGGGAAAAAGATGCATTAGGAAATATACAACTAGTCGCACGTTTTCCCCATCAAGAAAACCAACTTGCTCTCAAATGCACAAACCAATCGTAATAAGCACTTTAGCACTTAACTCCACCAAGTACTGAAGTGCTTATTAAGTGAACACTCGTTTGCGAATGTTACCAGCAAAATACTATTCCAACTTGTGAAAGCATCCAAGCGTACTCAAACGCAGTATCTTTAAGTTCTTCATAACGACCACTGGCGCCTTGATGACCTGCTTCTAGGTTAACTTTTAGTAGTAAGGGATTATTATCTGTTTTGAGGGTGCGTAATTTAGCAACATATTTTGTTGGTTCCCAATATCCAACTTGACTGTCGTTAATACTGGTAGTAAGGAATATTGAAGGGTAAGCTTTACGCGTCACATTATTATAAGGACTATAAGAGCGCATGTAACTATAGGCAGATTTTTCATGCGGGTTGCCCCATTCGAGATATTCTTCGGTAGTTAATGGTAAGCTTTCATCCCACATTGTGTTCATAATATCTACGAAGGGTACATCGAGATGTGCTGCTTTGAAAAGGTCAGGACGCATGTTTATTACAGGACCAACTAGTAAACCTCCTGCACTAGCACCACTAATTAGCAAACGGTCTTTAGATGTCCAATTATTACTAATTAAATATTCGGCACTGTCGATAAAATCATTAAAGGTGTTTTTTTTCTTCATCAGCTTACCGTCTTCGTACCATTGCTTGCCTAATTCATTTCCACCACGTATATGAGCAATTGCATAAATCATACCTCTATCAACTAAGCTAATTAAATTGCTATCAAATCTTGCTTCTTCTCCTAGACCGTATGCACCGTATCCGTAAAGAAACAAAGGCGCCTTACCATTAAAGTTTTATTCCTTTACGATAAACTATAGATAACGGTACTTTTATGCCATCCCGAACTGGCACCCATACTCTTAGCGTTGTATATTTAGTAGCATCGTAGTTTGGAACTTGTTTACGCTTGATTACTTTTTGTATACAGCGAAAATAGAGTATACGGCGCCTGTTGCAAACTTGTCTGTAAATTTTATTTTTCTTCCATATGCTCGGCTAAAGAAGTATATAAAGTTACAATATGACCGTCTGCCAAAGTGTAATAGACATTGCGACCTTCACGACGGTAGTTAACTAAACGCATTGCTTTTAATAAACGCAGTTGATGACAAATAGCAGATTCGGTCATTTTTGTGACTGCGGCTAAATCGCAAACGCATAATTCTTGTGATGCCAGTGCGGAAATTAAACGCAGACGATTTGTATCTGCTAGCAGACTAAATACTTCTGCCATTTGTTGCGCTTTGTCAGTTGGTAATATTTGTGACTGTATAGAGCGCACGCTTTCTAAGTGTACTAAATGGTCGTCACACTTTGGCGCCTCTAAGCTTTGAGACAATTCGGCACTTTCTTGGCGCTTGCGTTTACTCATATATCTAAAACTATCTATGGTGACTTATATTTCTATATCAAGTATAGCAACCAAAGTCATCGATATTTAACAATTGAACAATTTCTCAAGAGTAGGGTGCGTAACGCCATAACAATATTTCAATGAAGCGAATAATTTTGTGGCATTACGCACCATAAATATCAAAGAGTCGGTGCGTGACGCTACAAGTCTTATAAATACGCTGAAGTTTTTTCGTGCCGTCACACACCCTACATTATGTTCAAAAATCAAATTGTAAAATTTCTTGTGTTTCCATAAACCAAAATACCTAAAATTCACATGCTATTGCGCGGTCATCTTCTTCAAAAGTAATTAGCTTTAAATGTTCAGGGTTGGCGATGAGTTGTTTAGAGAGTAGGAATGCTGCTATCGACCAAGTTTGATAACGACGCGCTTCTTTACCAATGAGGCGCCCGTTTTTACCATCATAATATTCGGGGAATAAGTCTTTACCTAAACGAAGCTCGGTAAGTTTAATAGCATTTTCTGCAAGTTGAATATTACCTGTTTTAACTGCCGCAGCGACTAAAAACCATAGTAAAACAGGCCAGTTACCTCCATTATGGTACGACCAAGGTACATTTTTAGGGTCAAAACCAGTAAATAATTGCCAGTCGCGGTCTTCTACTGCGGGGAAACAAATCTTCATCGGCATTTGTCCCACCAAATCATCCCAACGGTTTTCTACCAAAGTTAAAATATTACTCGATTGCTCTTTAGTTGACAGCGAAGTAACTACCGACATTAAATTACCTAGCGTAAAGAAACGAAAGTCTATTAAACTGGGACCAATATTTCCGGCAAAATATCCACCTTCATCAGGAAGCCAATTAATAAACCAAGCTGGTATAGAAGAAGCGTAAATATTAAACTTGTTAACTGCGCTGATGCCAAACTCTTCACCTTTATAATGATAAATTTCGCTCAAGCGTTGCATATCAAGCCAGTAATAGCTTCGCATATGAAAAGCCAAATGACCCAAACGTTCAATTACTGCTGTATGTATACCATCTAAGTCGTTTGGTAACAATAATTCTTCTGCCGCCCGTAAAGCTGCATAAAATAAAGCTTGAATTTCTAATGGGTATCCATACACACCCATCCGACGGTCAATCATAAACGAACCATCGGGAACTAACAGTGTAGGATACATATCAAACCGGGTTTCCAAACATAAACGCAATATCAAACGCATTCCATGTTGAAAGTCGCTGTGGTTAGCAAGTGCTAAATCTCCTGTTGCTTTTACATACGCACGCAACAAAATCATCCACCACAAACAAGAGTCGATAGGAGTGACTCTTGCTATAGCATGTTCGCCAAAATCGGCAATTAGAACTTCTCCACCACCACGTAACTCTACCTTGAAACTAGCAGGCATTAAACCTAGTCCTGGTTTAAAGCAGTCCATTCGTCGTTCTTGGCTTTGCAGCGTTAAGGTTATTTCCAAGAAATTACGAACTATTTCTTCTCTGCCTGTTGTTAAAAACACTAATGCTGATGATACAAAATCACGCACAAAGCATTGGTCATAGTTGAGCGCAAGTGCATCTCTATCGCGTGCGGCAATCGTTCCTACTGCTTGCCCTTTATAGTACATAATACTCGCTTCAAGGGCTTTTTGAGCATCTTCAACTAAGTTTCTTAGCGGAGGCATGAGTTATATAAATTAATTAGAAGAAGGTTAAAGTAATACTGTGGCTAGTTCTATTATTTTACGTATTATTGTAATTTTATAGTGTTAATAATTACGAATGTACCTAAAATTATGTTAAGTTTAAATTAAGATTGCTGTATATAATTTATTTTAGGGACGGGGCAAGAGAAAGCCCATCCCACAAGATTTATATAATTCCACAAGATTTATTGTTTAATACAACTTTAATGATTAAAACGGTAGTATTTTTTAATTTTAAAACTTTATCTTACTTTCATTCACTTTATCAAGAATTATTTATCTACCTTCGCAATCTGTAACCAATACCTCTAACTGTCTCTATGCGACTGCTACCAAATTTCTTTCTTAAGTGTCCTACATATACGTCAACTATATTTGAACCTGGGTCGTAGTCATAACCCCAAATTCGGTTTAATAATTGTTCGCGACTTAGTACTTGCATCGGGTGACGCAAAAACACTTCTGCTAAGATAAATTCGCGCGTGGAAAGTTCTACTAAGTTATCTCCTACCCAAACTTGACGTGTTAGCAAGTCTAAACAAATGTCACCAACTCTTAATGTAGTGTCTTCTTGTTGACGGGGAATGTGACGATTTCGCATTTGTACGCGGACGCGCGCTAGTAGTTCTTCAAAGCGAAATGGTTTGGTAATATAATCATCGGCGCCTCCTTCTAAACCTGCAACCGTATCATCTACCGTATCACGGGCTGTTAGTACAATAATTGGGAGTGTCTCTCCTCTACCACGTAAGTTCCTCAACACATCAAAACCGTCGAGGTCGGGTAAACCAATATCTAAAATTAGTAAATCAAATATTTTACTGTCAGCAACGTTTATAGCTTCATTACCAGTTGCTACTATCGCTGTTGTGAACCCATGTGCTTGTAACCCAGTTTCCAAGAAAGAACTAATGCGGGGATTGTCTTCGGCGATGAGTATTTGGTTCATGCGTTGCTGTTTCGAGCATAGAACTAGTATATGACGATAGTTATACTATCACGGCTCGGTAGTGTGTAGGCAGCGGCGCCCTTGTGCTGACGTTACGTGTAACGTCAGCACAAGGGTTTCTCAACTGCCAGAAAGATTGGCTTTAATTACTTGGCCTCCATCAGGACGACTTTCACCTTGATTGCTCGAATCATCAAACATCTTTAAGTTATCATCCTTACTCACTTCATCGTCGCTTATTATCGGCCCTTCTGGTCCATTAGGGTCAATAGTGCGAGGTGGTTCCTTCGCATTGGAAAAATCAATTTTAGCTTTTTGCTGTTCGTGTGCCATAAATTACTTTAAACATGATTACACCTATAGTGTTTTACTAGTGTTCATAATTAACATCATTCTAAAGATTGATACGTATCCTGCAAAAAAGGCGAAAGTTCTTTATTTAACCAACCAGTTTTTACAAATTCCCCATATGTATCAGCTTCAACTGCTAGCAGTTCTTCGCGTAGTTGTTGTTTTGTAAATTTCTGTAAATTTGGATATTCCAAATACATTTTGTCTATTTCTGTTTGTAAGCGGGTTAGTTCTCCCTTAATTAATGTTTCCTGGTAACGATAATATTCTGGCTCTATACCTATACGATTTTCTGTTTGTGCTAAATGTTCCAGTACACGATTCAGCGCTACTTGACGAGCTACAGCTTCTGTATACAGTTTACGTAATGGTTGTTTGTCTATAAGCTGCAACTTTTCTAACAAAGGTTTAACGGTTAGTCCTTGTACTAGTAGTGTAAATAAAACTACACCAAACACAGTGGCAATAATTTCTTCCCTTGCTGGAACTACAACAGATACACTTAATGCAAGTGCGATAGAAACCGAACCTCGTAATCCTCCCCACCAAACAACCGTTTGGTCAGGAATTGGAATTTCTGATTTAACAAGGAAGTTACTTAAAGCACTGAGTGAACAAATTGAAATTGCCCGCGCGAATATCATGGCGCCGACTGTGATGGCGATAGTGATAAAATTAGCTTGCAATACATCAAAACGAATTTGGTCGCCAATCAACAGAAACACAATAGAATTGACGAAAAAGGCTAAAAACTCCCAAAACTCGCTGACAATGAGTCGCGTGCGTGGGTTCATGCCAATGCGCGAACCAAAATTACCCAATATCAAACCGCAAGTGACAACTCCAATTACCCCAGAACCTCCTAAATCTTCAGTAATGAGGTAGGTTCCATAAGCAGAAACTAATGTTAGAGATTGCTCTACTAAAGGCAAATCAAAGCGTTGCGTTAAATAAGAAATACTAAATCCGATTAAGCAACCAACAGCAATACCAATACCAACTACTGAAAGCAACTCAACCAAAATAGGTTGTAATCCTAACTGTGTAGTTTCCTGTTGCAGGGCTACTAAAAATCCAAACGCCACTACAGCCATGCCATCATTGAATAGGCTCTCACCTTCCATCAATGTAGTTAAGCGTTGCGGGGCGCCTAATTCTCGAAACAAAGCAGTTACAGAAACCGGGTCAGTTGCAGATAAGCTGGCGCCAATTAATAAAGCAGTAGTCAAAGAAATTCCTGCAATCTGGTTTAAACCGAGCGCAACACCCGCAATTGTAATTAGTACACCTAAAATGGCATACAAGCAAATTGGTACTAAATCTCGTTTTAAATTTGACCATTTTAAATTCCAAGCGGCTTCAAATAATAGTGGTGGTAGAAAAATAGTCAAAATTAGCTCTGGAGATAGATTGACTAATCTGACATCTACCAAAGCTAATATTAATCCTACAATCACTAACAATAGTGTGTAAGGAATTTGACGTAACCAACTAAATATTTGCGGTAGCGTTGCAACACTCAAAGAAACTGAGAGTACTAACAGAAACGATTTCAGATTGGCGTGGATAAGTTCTTCTTCCATAGTGCCTAACGTAGGGTGCGTGAAAGCCATTACAATCTACAATAAAATAAAATATTAAACTGCTTTCACGCACCTTACGCAGACCAAGCTTCTCGAAAATCTGCATATAGCGTCAAGCCACCATCTACAAAAAGTGTTTGCCCTGTAATATATGCAGCTTCATCAGATGCTAAAAAAGCTACAGCAGCAGCCATTTCTTCTGAAGTTCCCGCGCGACTCATCGGAATATGACTTTCTACAACCGCTTTTTTTTCGGGGTCATTAACCCATTCTTCGTTGATGGGTGTTATGGTTGCTCCCGGCGCCACAGCATTGACGCGAATACCTTTATTAGCATACTCTAACGCTAGAGTTTTAGTCATATTTTCCATTCCACCTTTGCTGATGGAATAGCTAAGGTAAAACGGTCGAGGAATAATTTCGTGGACACTGGAAATATTAATAATTACTCCAGAACGGTTTTGTGAAAGCAGGTGTTTGATGGTTTCACGCGCGCAGAGGAAAGCACCCCTTAAATTTACTCCTAACACAGAGTCAAAATCTTCTGCCTTAAGCTCATGGGAAGCACATTCTTTCTGAATTCCAGCATTATTAATTAGTATATCTAGACTACCGAACTCTTGAACTACGGTATTGACCATGTTAACAATGTCTTCTTCTTTAGAGACATCACCTTTAACTGGTAAAGACTTAACACCGCAATTATTAATGTCTCCACAAGCTTTCTCCATTGCCATGTCTTGGGTATCTTCCGCATCTTCAATGTTTCTGCGGTAGTTAATAGCTATATTACAGCCTTCTTCAGCCAAACGAATCGCGATTACTTCCCCAATACCCGAAGTGGCACCTGTAATTAGTGCATTCTTACCTTTTAATCCTTTCATAGTAATTTCTCCTTCTCGTTAACCATTCAATCTTACTTTGTTTGTTCTGTTAGTGAAGCACCTTGCTGAGGTGGGTTAGGACGGTTTTGTATCCAGGCAAAGATTGCGGCGCCACCAACTAAAACTAAAGTGATGCCTGTAACTAGTTGAAGCATTATACTGTAACGCATGGCGGTATATTGAGTATTAAACAAGATTGAAATGTTCCATGTGAATATTTGTAGGTGGAACATCGAGTTGATGCAGTGCTAACTCTACTTGTTCCATCATTTTTGGCGCCGCACAAATTAAATAATGCCTTGTACCGCGCCGCTTCGGAATATAACGCTGTAGTAATTCTTTGTCTACATAGCCTGTTTCACCTGACCAGTCTTCTGGTGGTTCTCTTAGAACATGAATGATTTTTAAGTCTAACTTTTGTTGTAATTCATCCAATTCTTCACGGAAGGTTATATCTTCCCATTTTTTGCTGGCATAGATAAGTAAATAAGGACGCTCGTCTTTACGCTTAGAGGCAGTTAAAAGTATACTCATCATTGGTGTAATACCAATACCACCTGTAATTAATATAAATCCTGCTGAGTCTTCATAACGCTCTGTTGTAAAAACTCCATATGGGCCATCTAAAAAAGCTTTAGTTCCCGGTGCTACATCTTTGATAGTATTGGTAAAGTCGCCTAAAGCCTTGATACTAAACTCGATGCGTTCTAAATTATCTCCATTGGAAGACATAGAGAATGGATGTTCGCGCATCTGAAAGGGGGAAATATCAAGAGTTATCCAGGCAAACTGTCCAGGTTCAAAGCAAAAACCTTTGTGTCCGATAGGTCTTAGTGCTAGCGTCCATACATTTCCACGTTCTGGACGTACTTCTTCAACTAAGTAGGGCTTTTTTAGCATGAACCAAGGTTTTACTAAACGCACGTAGACCAACAACCAAAGTGCAATAAGCGCAATACCTGTCCACAATACACTTTTCCAAAATAATCCCAAGTAATTACCTACACCGATAGCATGTCCTAACCCTAAACCTACTGCTAAGACAGCAAAAATACCGTGGGATGTACGCCAAGGTTCGTAGGGTATTTTCAATTGTTGGCGCCAAATAGTTGTGACAACTAGCGCAATTAATGCTAACGTTGCTAAAACAGCCATTCTTGCTCGCCAAGGTGCTGTAAAAAAGTTTAAAAGTTGTAGAGTTTCTGGCTGTGCGACAAACAATATCAATGGATGGATAAGAATTAAGGCGAACGCTACTAAAGAAATATAACGATGAAATTGGAGAATAATATCTACTCCATAGGAAGCTTCAATGCGATTAATACGCGCAGTTAAAGCAAACTGAAGTGCCATCATTGCTAAACCAATGAAACCGAGGGCAACAGAGAAATCAATCCAAAAGCCTTTATCTTCTGGCGCCGGATATACTACCAACAGCAGCAAAGGTAAAAGAGCTATTAAAATATAGGCGCCTATCCAACTGGCAGCTACAACAACTGGACTTCGCATTAACAGACTTCTCATGATACACCCCTTGTTATATGGTAGAAAATTACTTTTATTTAAGCTTGGCGTGATGCAATAGCACGTCGGTTGACTTCATTCCAATTCACAACATTCCACCAGTTATTTAAATAGTCCGCACGGCGATTTTGATATCGTAGGTAGTAAGCATGTTCCCAGACATCATTACCCATAATTGGATATAAGCCATCCATAATTGGGTTATCTTGATTTGCAGTATTGACAATTTGTAATTGACCTTGAGGGTTACGCACTAACCATACCCAACCACTACCAAAACGGTCTCCACCAGCTTCATTAAATTGTTTGCGGAATTGTTCAAAACTGCCAAAAGTTTGATTTATTTCTTGAGCTATTTCTCCTGTTGGTTGTCCACCACCCGTAGGACTCATAATTTGCCAAAAAATTGTATGGTTCAAATGTCCGCCACCATTATTACGTACTGTGGCACGAATGGTTTCAGGAACACTATTTAAGTCGCGTAGCATTGCTTCTACACTAGACATCTCCGAAATCTCTCAAACAATTACATACAGCGGTTTTACCCTAAAGAAGCGTGGGGAGCTACGGCGCCTAAAAGAAACGCTACAATAAGGGTTTGAGATATTTAATATTAGATAATAGATAAGAAGAAAGGAGTCAAATCATGAATATTTTAGCTTGGATTGTCTTGGGTTTAATTGCAGGTGCTATTGCTAAAATGATTTATCCCGGTTCACAAGGAGGCGGTTTAATTGGCACTCTTATATTAGGAGTTATTGGCGCCTTTATTGGAGGTAGTTTGTTTAGTTTATTACAGACGGGTACTTTGACGCTTACTGCTAGTAGTCTATCTTTTGGTGGTATAGTTGTTGCCGTTATTGGCGCCTTAATAGCTGTATTCTTGTACAACTTGCTTACTCGTAGAGCGGCTTAGTAAATATTCACAATTACCTTAGAAGCCAAACGCAAAATAATTTTTTTTGGAGATACAATAACTTGTGTCTCCATATTTGCATAAATATAATTATTTCATCTGTCATTAGGTATATTTAAATTTTAATCCCCCCTAGCCCCCCTTAATAAGAGGTGAACAAGAAAAGAAATAATAATCTTAGCGCTATACGTAAGCAAATCTTAGTCGCATACGTAAACAAATTTTAGCCCCCCTTATTAAGGGGGTTGGGGGGATTCTATCACATTTCAATCACATTTCTCTTCGACAATATATATAAGCTAATTGTTGCAGAGTAACGTAGATGCAGATTAAAACAATAATAAACTAAAGAATATGAGAGTAGAATCGAAAGAAATAATTCAATCGAGCCAATGGCATCAACTATCTACAAATGAAATTACGCACCACTTAGAAACTAACTTAGAAACAGGTTTAAGCGAGTCAGTAGTTGCTAAAAGGCAATCACATTTCGGCGCCAACGAACTCAAGGCTAAACCAGGTACTAGTCCCATAGTAAAATTTTTACAGCAATTTAACCAACCACTACTATATATATTACTAATTGCAGGCGCCATCAAAGCAATAATCGAACAGTGGGTAAATGCTTGGGTAATTTGGGGTGTAACGTTAATTAATGCCATCATTGGTTTTATTCAAGAATCAAAAGCCGAAAGTGCCATTGCTGCTTTAGCTTCTTCTGTGCGAACTAATGCCACTATTTTAAGAAATGGTAAAAAAATACAAGTTCCTTCTACTGAGTTAGTACCTGGAGATATAGTATTACTTGCATCGGGTGACAAAGTACCAGCAGATTTACGGCTTGTACAAACGCGGAATTTACAAATCAATGAATCTGCACTGACAGGTGAATCAATAGCAGTTGAAAAAAATTCTCAACCTGTTAATGCTGATATTCCTCTTGCAGAACGCACTAACATGGCTTACGCAGGCACATTTGTCACATTTGGCACTGGTAGTGGTATTGTTGTTGCGATTGGAGAAGCTACAGAAACAGGGCGCCTGAGTCAGCTAATTGAACAAGGAACAAGTCTAAAAACTCCATTAACTCGCAAGTTCGATAAATTTAGTCGGACTTTACTATATATTATTCTTGGTATTGCGACGCTAACATTTGCAGTTGGATTAGGATACGGTAATTCTTGGGCAGAAATGTTTGAAGCTGCTGTTGCTTTTGCTGTCAGTGCTATTCCTGAAGGTCTGCCCGCAGTAGTTACAGTCACTTTAGCAATTGGAGTTTCACGCATGGCACGGCGCCATGCAATTGTTCGTAAATTACCCGCAGTAGAAACTCTCGGAGGCGCCACTGTTATCTGTTCTGATAAAACTGGTACTTTGACAGAAAACCAGATGACAGTACAAGGTATTTATGGAGGAGGTCAATATTATACAGTTACAGGAGTCGGTTATGCACCACCTGGGGAAATCTTATTACATGAAAAGCAAGTTGACCTTAATACTTCACCAGTACTTGTAGAGTGTTTAATTGCTGGACTTTTATGCAATGACGCACGCTTAGAAGAAAAAGATGAACAATGGCAAGTTATTGGCGACCCAACAGAAGGAGCATTAATAGCTGCTGCAAATAAAATTGGATTTAACAAGAGCAATCTAGAACGTGAAATCCCCAGACTTGATGTAATTCCCTTCGAGTCTGAGTTTCAATATATGGCAACTTTACATCAAGGAAAGAAACTTTCACCTAATACTCATCACTCAGAACTCAGCACTCAGAACTCAGCACTCAGCACTCAGGACTCATCACTCAGCACTATCTACATCAAAGGTTCAGTTGAAGCAATTCTCAAATTCTGTCGGCAAATGTTAGATGCAGAGGGTGAAATAGTTCCTATACAAGCTAATACTATACATTCCTCTGTTAATGCAATGGCTCAACAGGGTTTAAGAGTATTAGCTTTTGCTAAAAAAAATGTTCCCACAACTAAAAACTCCCTTGACCACGGGGATATTCAAAACGATTTGATTTTTTTAGGGTTGCAAGGGATGATCGACCCACCCCGAAGCGAAGCCATTATAGCAGTGCAAGCCTGTCAAGAAGCTGGTATTCAAGTAAAAATGATTACAGGCGACCATGCTGTAACTGCACAAGCTATAGCTAAACGTATGGGATTTAATAAGAATGGCGAAGTGATGGCTTTTACCGGACAACAACTTGCCCAAATGGATAATCAACAACTAAAAACAGCTGTTGAAGATGGGGTAGTATTTGCTCGTGTGGCGCCTGAACAGAAACTGCGTATTGTTGAGGCACTACAATCTAAAGGTGAAATAGTGGCTATGACAGGTGATGGTGTTAATGATGCACCTGCACTAAAACAAGCAGATATTGGCATTGCAATGGGAGGCGCCGGAACTGAGGTAGCAAAAGAAGCTTCGGATATGATATTAACGGATGATAATTTTGCTTCGATACAAGCTGCGGTTGAAGAAGGGCGAACCGTTTATCGTAATTTGCTCAAAGCTATTGCTTTTATATTACCAGTCAACGGTGGTGAATCGATGACGATTTTGATTAGTGTATTATTTGCCAGAGTGTTACCTATATTATCTTTACAAGTTCTCTGGTTGAATATGGTTAACTCTATCGCTATGACTGTACCCTTAGCGTTTGAGCCTTCTTCAAAGCGAGTGATGCAGCAACCACCACGCAATCCTCGTCAACCGTTACTTTCTGGCAATTTAATTAAGCGTATCGGAGTTATTTCTGTTTTCAACTGGATTTTGATTTTTGGCATGTTTGAATGGATAAGACAAACAACAGCAAATATTGACTTAGCACGTACTATGGCAATTCAAGCTTTAGTTGCTGGTAGAGTCTTTTATCTTTTAAGTATCAGCAAGCTAGGTGCAATAATTATCGATACGATACGTGGAGTTAAACACAATATTAGCGATGCTTCCGCAATTATTGTTGGTATTGTGGCAACTATAGTCTTACAAATAATTTTTAGTCAATGGAGTTTAATGAACAATTTGTTTTCAACGGCGCCGCTTAATCTAAGTCAATGGTTAATTTGTGTTGTTGCAGGTTTACCAATGATTTTAGTAGCTGCATTAGTTAATCGCTTTGACCCTCTTGATTAAGGTTTGCGATTAGGTTTAAATTGGCAACAAACAGTTAGGTTCATTTAGCATTTTTTGGGAGGTAAAATGGTTTCTGCTCAACTCCAACATGCAATTGGTATATTTCCTTACCGTCAACATGCAGTACAAGCATTTGACGAACTTAGAAGTAATGGCTTTTCAATGAATAAGATTTCTGTAATCACTAAAAAACCTGAAGATGAGCAACTTGACAATACTGATACGAATGAAAGTAATATCACTCCATCAGAAGGTGCAGCAATGGGCGCATTAGCAAGTGCTAAAACAGCAGGTTTACTGACCTTGGTTGCGGGTTTAGGTATTTTGCTAATTCCAGGTTTTGGTCCAGCGCTGGCTGTTGAGTCTGTTTTAGTAACTCTTTTGGGAAGTGGAGCTAGTGCAGCTGCTGGCGGTTTAATTGGCGCACTTAGGGGTTGGTTTCTTCCGGAAGAAGCAGCTCAACTTTATAATAACCGAGTATTCCAAGGAGAATATTTGGTAACAATAGAAGGAACAGAAGATGATATCCGTCGCGCTGAACCAGTTCTTAAGCGTTGGGGTATTCAGGAGTGGCGTGTTTTTGATATTCCTAAAAGTTAAAGTGTAAAGTGAAGTAGGAAGTCGAAAAGTATCAGGAGCAGCCATGTACGTGCTAATTGGTGGAGCAGGCTTAGTGGGGCTAAGTTTAGCTCAAAAATTGGTAGAATTAGGGCATACTGTCGCCGTTATTGACATTGACCCTAATGCTTGTCACTATGCCCGTGAACAAGTGGGAGCGATGGCTTTTGAAGGAAGTGCAGTCAGTACAGAAGTGTTGTTAGAAGCTGGAATTCGTAAAGCCGATGCCTTAGCAGCTGTTCTCCGCAGTGATGCCTTAAATTTGGCGATGGTGACTCTCGCTAAACATTACGGTGTCCCCCATATTATAAGTCGTATGCGTCATCCCGATTTTGCCGAACCGCTGCGTTTGGTTGGAGCCAATCATATTATCAGTACTGTTGAGCTAGCGGTTAACACGATGGTAAATGCCATTGAGTATCCGCAAGTGGAATCAATGATGCATTTTGAGCAAGGTCAGATTGAGGTGTTGAAACTTTCTATCCCAAATAATTGCTATGTTATTGGTCGTAGTGTTGCCGAAATTGCTCAGGATTCCCGTTTTCCTACTGGCTCCCTAATTATTGGCTACCAATCTCATCCGCATGAAGATTTAACGATTCCCAACGGTAGTACAGTACTGGAACCTAGTTCAACTGTGCTGATTGCGACAAAACCCGGCTCATTACATCAAGTTATTGATTTTATCGAAGGTTGTAAATAAACTGAAATGAAGTTGTACCCACATTTTTATTTATTTATTGCATTTATTTTTCTTGCCTCTTGCACATCATCAGAGAATCCACTAAAGTCACAATCAAATACTAATCAGATAAATCCATCTCAAAAGGTAGTGACTTTAGATAAAAATTTTAAGATAGCAATAGGTCAAACTATTTATGTACCTATCTATTCCTATATTTATCACGCTGATCAAAAAGATGTTTTAAATTTAGCAGCTACACTTAGTATTCGTAATACAGATTTGAATCAACCTATGATTATAACTTCTGTGCGCTACTATGATTCAGCTGGTAAATTAGTCAAGCAGTATTTGAAGCAAGCTATTCAACTCGATCCATTAGCTTCTACAGATTTTTTTGTGCAAAGAAGTGATGTAAGCGGAGGTTTAGGAGCAAATTTTATTGTAGAATGGGTAGCCCAAACTGAAATTTCTGAACCTATAGTGGAGGCAATTATGATTGCTACTGAATTTCAGCAAGGAGTTTCTTTTATTAGTCCTGGTAAGGTCATCAAAACTAAAAAAAACAATAATGCTTTATCTCCAAAACCGAGTTCTTAAAAAGTTATTAATCATCTTCTAGCTTCAGCAATTGCTCATCAATTTTTTTAAGTCGTCCACGCGCAATTTCTTCTGAGAGAATTCGTTTACGTATTGCCTCGTTTAGTGCAGCTTTCTCCGCCAGTAGCAATCGACGACGAATAGCATCAAGTTTTTTGTATTCTCCACTTTTAGTATCATATTCATCTGGGCGCCGATTATATAATTCTCGTAATGCCTTTTCTGCACTTGCTATTTGCACTTGGTAAGCTGAACGCATTTCCTCATACACAGCTTTTGGTAATACTCCTGTTTTCAATAGCGTGTCTAATTCATCTTGCGCTGCTTTAGCTGTGATTAATTGGGCTTGCAATTGTTCAACCTGCTGCTGTGCTTCTGAAAATTTAGATAAGTTTAAGCGTTTCACTAACCAAGGTAAGCTTAAGCCCTGCCCCACTAATGACAATAGTACACAGCCAAAGACTAAAGCGATTAGACTTTCTCGCCCTGGTAATGTGGTGGGTAAGCTTAATGCCAAAGCCATTGAAAGTGAACCTTTGATATTGCCTAAAAATAGTAAATGTTGCCAGCGCATTGGAATTGGACGGTCAAACCAACGCACCATACCTAGCAGGGGATAGACTGTAATAACTCGTCCGGCTTGATACGCCAAAACTGCAAGTAAAATTGCAGGTAAAGTTCTCCAAAGTGTTACCAGGTTAATTTCTACACCAATCAGTAGAAAAATGAAGGTGTTAACAGTAAAACTGGCATATTCCCAGAAACTCAACAAGGTGATACGACTAGAAGCAGAAGTATTGCCAAGCCCTAAATTGCCGAAAATTAATCCAGCAACAACTACAGCTACAGCACCTGATACACCGATAAATTGCCCAACCTGAAAAGTTCCTAATGCAACTGCGACAGTTAGTAAAAGACTGCTAAGGGGATCATCTAAACGGTTAAATATAGGTATACTCAAGTAGCCCAAGACTAACCCAACGAGGCAACCTCCTAGAGAGATAAATAGCAGTTGCTGGACTCCTTCTACGAACGTAAGCGAACCTGTCGAATATACTTGCAAAATCAGGTTGAACGAAACTAAGGCAGCGGCATCATTAAATAGAGTTTCTCCTTCAACAATAGTCGAAAGCCGCGATGGTACTGGTATTTCCTTGAAGACAGCAATCATGGAAACCGTATCAGTGTTTGCCAGAATTACTCCTATAAGTAGAGCGGGTATCCAAGCTAGTCCTAACCACAATTTCAATAGGACGGCAATAATAGTACTGGACAAAACAGCTCCTGGCCCAGCTAGAAGGGCAATTGGTTTAAACGTATTACGTAGGCGCCGGATATCTGTATTGATACCAGCTTCAAATACGAGAATTGGTAAGAAAAGATTTAAAACAAGGATTGGATCTAAACCAATACGGCGAGACAGTAGCTCAGTAATTGGCAAACCTGCCAACACTAAACCTGTAACATAGGGAACACGAAGCCGTCGTGTTATGAGGGCAACACCTGTGGCTAGGAGCAGGAGAATAATTGAAACAGTGATTAAGGAAGCAACATCCACTTTGATTTTATAAATTTGTTTTGACTTTATCTTACCCAATTTTAATTTAGCTATCAAATGTGAGGGTAGTCATATTTAAATCACATTTTTACCCAACAATATATATAAGCAGATTTTTGCATGATGACATAGCACTAATTAAAACAAAACAAATCAAATTATAGTTAACATCAATTAACTATGTTTAATGAACAATTTTTTCAACGGCGCCGCTTAAGCTAAGTCAATGGTTGATTTGTGTTGTTGCAGGTTTACCGATGATTATAGTAGTTAAGTAGGGTGCGTGAAAGCTATTACAACCAACAAATAAAACGCAAAAATAAACTGCTTTCACGCACCACCAACACGCGAGATACATCATAATTTAAAATTGTTGATGGTGCGTCACAGCTACTTTAGTTGTTGCTTCGCTGTAGATTGTTTAAGCTGTGACGCACCCTACAATGGCAAAATAATTTTGAAAGTGGAGCCTTTATCAATTACACTTTTGACACGAATATATCCTCCGTGTGCTGAAACAATTTGTTGAACAATAGATAACCCTAAACCATATCCACCAGACGAGCGCGCGCGTTTTTTATCAACTCGGTAAAATCGCTCAAAAATGTGTGGTAAATCAGCTTCTGGAATGCCCATACCAGTATCTATTACTTCAATAACTGCCCAAGAAGACGGAGCGAATAAATTTAACTGAACTTGACCACCTGCTTTTGTATATTTACATGCGTTAGTTAATAAATTAACTACTGCTTGATGCAGTAAATCTGCATCTCCTAGTACTATCAACCTATTATTTGGTAATTTATAAGTAAGATTGATATGCTGTGCAATTTCTAGTTTCGTGTATTCGGAAGCTATTTTTAAAAGTTCGCTTTTTAAATCAACTGGTTGCAAAGATTCAGGATTTAATCGACCTGCATGACGTGCTAGAATCAACAAGTTATTTATCAGAGTACTCATTGACTTCACAACATCAACGATATTTTCAAACCGTTGACGTTGTACAGAAGGGTTATTAGAAATTAATCCATACTGAGCATTGCTGCTAATTGCTGATAAGGGTGAGCGTAATTCATGAGAAGCATCAGCAGTAAAGCGTTGTAGTTGGTCATAGCTTTCACGAATTGGTTGCATTGCTAGTCCTCCTAACCACCAACCAGCTAACCCAATAACTCCTAAAGTTGCTGGAACTGTTAAAAGTAAAACTAAGCGTAAATGAGCCAAATCATTTTGAGTATATGTTAGTGGTGTTGCAACTTGAAGATAACCAATTAATAAATGATCTTGATATATGGGAAGTGTTAACTCACGCAACCAAGCATCTCGAAACGTTCCTCTAACTTGATGATACTCAGGTTTTATTGTATGAAATCCAAGAGTGGTTGTTAAACGCTCAGGTGGAGTGGCGCCGAAAAATTGTACCATCTGCTTTTGAGTATCATACCAACGCGCGTACACAAGGTCGCTATCTACTGGTGATACGTTACTACCTAATAGTGGCACATTTTCTAAATCAAGCTGTTGCTTAAGTGTGTCATACTTTGCATTTACTGCCATTACTCTAGATTTTTTGTCTAGTAGTTGGTCGAGATTCCTTAACGAATCTAAAACTTCTTGGTAATATAGCACTGAGGCAAAACCTACCAAAATACTTCCCATTGTTAAGGTAAACCATAAAGCTAAATTACTACGGCTGCGACTAAACATGACAACTCATATTTTTATTTCAATGCTCCACTGGTTACAAAAACTACATTATTCTCAATTCACACTTTTATTACTGCCACTGTTTTTAATTAGTTTTGCCATAGGTGGTGAATCGTTTACAAACCAGATATTAAGCCGTTCATATAATACCACAAGTAAGCTACAAGCAGACAAACAAACGGTAAAAGCACAATTTGCAGCCAACGTACTAGTTACGGCAGTTGAAGTTGAAAAAAAGCGAGAGTCAACTGTAGTTGAATATCAAACAGAAAATTCTGTACTCAAAAAAGTAAGATTCGTTCTACCAGTTACAGAAGTAAATACTGCTAAAACCATAATTGCCCAAGAAATGGGACAGACGCAAGCGAAAGATGTTTTGCAAATTGGTAGAAAAATGCAGGTACGGTCTGCATTCAAAGTTTTAGGAATTTTGGCTGAGATTGAAAAAAAGCGAGGAGTTACTTTAGTCACGGTTAATACAGCTAGCTCTACACTACAAAACTTAGAGTTCGAGTATCCAGTTACAGACTTACCCATAATAAAAGCAACGCTAATTCAACAGCTAGGATTATCTAAAGAAGATATTGCCAGATTTGTAAGTTATCGAATCAAAAACTAATTATCCGGTGCCTTTAAACTATAGCCCATACCATAGACTGTTTTTATCCAATCTGCGGCGCCTACGAGTTGCAAGCGATTCCGTAACTTACGTACTAATACGGTTAGTGCATTGCTTTCTGGCTCAGAACCCCATTCCCACAATGCTTCTTCAATTTGCTCGCGCGTTAAAATTTGATTTTGGTGACGGATTAAATACTCTAGTAATTGAGTTTCGCGCGGTGATAACTCTACAGTTTGTTGGTTACGTTCAACCATTAATGTATCTAAGTGCAATTGCAGGTCAGCAACACGGAGAGTATTTCCCACCCAAGTAGGAGAACGTCTACCCAAAGCACGCACGCGCGCTAAAAGTTCTACTAAGTCAGCAGGTTTAACAAGATAGTCATCTGCTCCCGCATCTAAACCCTCTACTTTATCGAGTGTAGTATCCTTCGCAGTAAGCATCAACACAGGCGCCGTTTTGCCAAGAAGTCGATACTGCCGACAAAGACTTAGCCCGCTAACGGTGGGTAGCATCCAGTCTAAAATCAGCAAATCATATTCCTTTTTAGATAAAAGCCACTGTGCAGTGTCGCCATCTTCAACGCCATCTACAATATATCCAGCTTCAGATAGTACACCTTGTAATGGCTCTAACTGTTCTGGGTCATCTTCCACAAGTAATATTCGCATATACTAATTTAACAACTAATGCACTTAAAATTGTAAGGCTTTGTTCTCAAAGTACAAGAGTCAAACTTATTTTATATCTTCCATTAGCAGTAAATCGCGCCAGTGGCATAACTATTTCTTCTGACACAGGAGGAAAAAAGTTTTCTACCAACATTAAAAAGATAATACCTAAGTAACCTAAATCAGAAATAATATTGCTAATCCAATCCAACATAATAAAGTTTAAAAAAAAACCTAATTCTCACATTAGGGGTAAAACTAAGATTTTGTTCGAGTTTAAATTGGTGTGATTAAAACTTTATCTACTCGCGTACCGTCCATATCGACTACCTCAAACCGTAGTCCATCCCATTCAAAACGATCGCCTGCTTTCGGTATATATTTCAAGAAAGTAATTAAAAATCCAGCAAGGGTATGGTAATTCCCCGTTTCTTCTTCAGCTAGTGATTCTTTATCGAGCAAATCTTTGAGTTCATCGGTTGGAAGTAGACCATCTACTAGTAAGGAGCCATCTTCTTGCCTAACTTAAAATAATTTAATTTCACTATAATATTTCTTTGTTTTGCGGAATAGTAACAGTAAAAGTAGTGCCAACCCCCTCTTGACTTTCTACATCAATTTGTCCTTTGTGTAAATCTATACATTTTTTTACAACTGCTAATCCCAATCCTGTGCCAAGAATACCCAAGGCATTTTCACCTCGTCGAAAAGGTTCGTACATTTCCTGTTGAGTTGTTTGAGAAATGCCAATTCCCTGGTCTTTAACTTGAAATATTACAGCTTGATTTTGGCATTTTAATTTAAAATAAATATTACTGGCTTCAGGTGAATATTTAATAGCGTTGTAAAGTAAATTACTTAAAATAGAATATAATAATTTTTCATCTACCCATGCATTAGTTGCACTACCTTCCATCTCAAATTGAATTGCATGGCTAGATTCACTTAAAGTTTGCATATCTTCAACTAAATTGAGGCAAAAACTCTGCATTTCTAATAGTTGAGGCTTATACTCTAATTTTCCGGCTTCTGCTCTTGCTAATGTCAGAATATCTGAGAGTAATTGAGTCATTAATCGAGCATTAGTTTGGATGCGGTAGAGATTTTTTAGCCTCTTTTTTTCTACAAATTGTTGAAGACTTTCTTCTAAAAGTTGAGACGACCCCAAAATGATACTTAAAGGTGTACGAAACTCATGAGAAGCCATTGAGAAAAATTGCAGTTTGAGTTCACCTAATTCTTTTTCTTTTGTAAGTTGGAGTTGTTTCGCTTCTGCTTGTTGACGTTTTACTAATTGCCGATAAAGTTGAGCATAAACACCAAAAAGCAAAGTAAATGTTAACAAAGTTCCAAAAATTTCAATTAGCATTCTTGACTGAACGTTAGATTGAGATTGTTTTACCCATACATCTAATGCTTGTTCTTCTTGACTTTGCATCTGTTCAATAAGTTGCTGAATTTCATTGCGGTTACGATTATTATCAGCCACTAACTGAGCTTGTTTTTTTTGTAAAGAGGGGTTTTTTCTATATAATTGAATAGTTTGATTAGATATCACGAGTCTTTGAGCCAGTAAAGATTCTAGTGTGATTAATCTTTGCTTTTGATTGGAATCATCTGCAAATAGCTTTTCTAATGTTTTGATTCTTGGCTTGATTTTTTGAATAGCTTGATTATAACGCTGTAATTCTAGGTCATCTCCCAAAAGTATATAACCGCTTCGTCCAGATTCAGCTTCGTTTAAATGAGCAACGACACCAACTAAAGTCTCAATAACTTCATGAGTCTCTTTTACTTTTACAATAGTTTCTGCTAATCTGGTAGCATTTTGGTAAGAAATAAAACTAATAAACCCAGTAACCGTCATCGCCATCGCGAAACCGCTTGCAATCCATTTTCCCTCTACAGACCATTTCATATTGTTTTTATGCTAGTAATCTATAAATACAAATTCACATTTAAGATATTGGGTTAAGATGCGTATTTTAGTTGTTGAAGATGATGTGCAAATAGCGGATATGCTAGTGGAAGCGTTGACGAATCGTCAGTACACGGTAGATGTTGTGCAAGATGGTGAAGCCGCATTAAATTACGTGGAGACATTTGATTATAACTTAATTGTGCTAGATATTACGTTGCCTAAGCTAGATGGTATTAAGTTTTGTCAAAAACTGCGCTCACGTAATTTGCCTGTTCCCATTTTAATGCTTACTGCTCGCGATACTATCGCCGATAAAATTATTGGACTAGATGCAGGCGCCGATGACTATATGGTCAAACCCTTTGACTTAGGAGAATTGATGGCACGTATCAGGGCACTTTCACGTCGCGGTAACTCTCGACCAGGAATAAATTTATCCTGGGGAAACTTATGTATCAATCAAAGTACCTATGAAGTTTTCTATGAAGAGCAACTGTTAAACCTGACACCGAAGGAATACGCAATTTTAGAGTTACTCGTTTCTAGCGGTCGTCGTGTTTTGAGCAGACCGGGTATTATCCAGCAAGTTTGGTCTATAGAAGACTCTCCTACCGAAGACACCGTTAAGTCCCACATCAAAAGTTTACGCCAAAAACTCAGAGAAGTGGGGGCGCCTGACGAGTTTATCGAAACAGTTCATGGACTGGGTTATCGTCTGAAGCAACTTTAACTTTAAACTTCTACTCAATTTCTGCCCGTTTTTTTCCTCTAATCTCAACTTTTCAAGAATAACCTGGAAATAACAGGTTAGATTGAACTTCGACAACACACACATCCCACTTTGGTTCTTGCTTAGAGGCGAGAACCAATTTTTATAATTTCAGTCTCATTAATTCAATTTACCCGATTTCTACATAATTTCTACCTTATTTTTAGACTTATTTACAGTTAAACTAAAGTTATAACTGATTTAGTTACATTAAGGGAACACACGTTTTTTCGGTTCTTGTTTATAAGCAAGAATCTATTTTTATTTTTTTGTATATTTTTACAATTTTTTATCTACTTAATTAGAATCTACTCAACTTCTGCCCAATTCCCTCCTATTTTTTCACAATTTTCGAAGAAATTGTAAGTATACAATTTGTGTGTCTTTATAACTCAAATTTCACATTCAATGAATTCTTGTAAATAAAATAAGACAAGAATCGATTTTTTATATTTACTATTTTTGAGTCTTTCTGACTGTTTAGTATTAATTTTGCTTTTACACATAAATAATTACTACCCGATTACTACCCGATTTTTACCAAATTTATTTACTTGGCGGCATTAATATATAACTGATAAAACTATAGTTCATAACTCTTCTAACACCAAGAATCGATTCTTGGCTTGAGTCAGGAATCGATTTTCCATATTTCTTTGGTAACTATAGCTCTATAGCTTACCTGGATTTGAACTATGTATATTGTTAATTCTATTATCTATAGGAGTAACATGGCAACAATCAATATAGAGAAATCTGTAACTGGTATGCACCCACTTACTGGTACTAAATGGCATCACATTGATCTGGAAGAAGTTGCATCTTTATTGCAAACAAATTTACAAAAAGGATTAAAATCTACAGAAATTAGCTCCAGACAGGCATTGTATGGAGTTAATGAATTAACAGCAAAGCCTCCTACAAGCCCTTGGCTACGGTTAGTTATACAATCTAAGCAACCGTTTCTATATATATTATTAATTGCAGGATTTCTTAATATTGTACTAGGCTATTGGACAAATACAGCGGTTATTTTGGGTGTAATAGTTATTAACGTAATTGTTAGTTACGTTCGAGAATTAAAAGCAGAAAAAACAATATCAATTTTAGATCAAGCTTTAACTACAAAAGCAGTAGTGGTGCGTGACGCTAAAAAGTGTTGCATTCCAGCTAAGGAATTAACACCAGGAGACTTGGTATTATTGGCATCTGGTAATAAAGTTCCAGCTGATTTACGCTTAATAAGTGCAAATAACTTACAAGTTGACCAATTTGCTTTGACTAGGGAATCTTTACCAGTTAGTAAAAATGTAAAGTTATTAGATGTAAACGAAAATACTTCTCTGTCACAGCGAACTAATATAGTTTACGCTGGAAGTTTTGTCACATTTGGGGAAGGTAGCGGTATTGTTATAGATATTGGTAATAATACTCAGCTAGGGCTAATTTCTGAACCAATTCCTGTGCGTCCTAGTTTGGACACACGTTTAACTCGTAAGTTAAACAAATTTAGTCAGATTTTAACTTATATTATTTTATCATTAGCTAGTTTTACATTTGTATTTGGAATTGGATTAGGAAGGCCTTGGGGTGAAATGTTTAATGCGGCGGTCGCGTTAGCTGTGAGTGCTATTCCTTATAGTTTGCCTGTGGTTATCACTATTATTTTCGCGATTGGAATAGAACGAATGGCACGGCGCCATATAATTATTCGTAAACTGCCAGCAATAGATTCACTCATAAAGGCCACAGTCATATGTTCCGATAAGACAGGCACATTAACAGAAAATAAAATGACTGTAAAGTATATTTATGCTGGTGAACAGCAGTATACCGTTGGTGGAATTGGTTATAATCTCAAAGGAAGAATTTGGCAGTCAGGTAACTTGCAACCAGTACATTTAGGTGGGCGTTTTCTAGATAATAATACAGATTTACGCACAACAATTTTTGATTCTAATGGCAATTCAGATGTAACAACTAACAGCACTGATAACAAATATGAGTCACACATTGCTTTGAGAGAATGCCTAGTTGCAGGTTTATTATGTAATGACTCTCATCTAGAACCTAAAGAAAATCAATGGGTTGTAGTGGGAGACTCAACAGAAGGTGCTTTGGTCGTTTCTGCCCGTAAGGCTGGGTTAAGTCAGTCAAAGCAAAGAGAAGCTATGCCTAGACTAAACATCATTCCTTTTGAAGCAAAGTATCAATACATGGCAACTTTGCATGGAATGGGCAACGTACAAAGTAATCATAACAAAATTAATAAGACAATTTATATTAAAGGCTCAGTCGAGGCAATTCTGAGTCGTAGCAAGCAAACGTTGGATAAAAATGGAAATCTTGTTGCCCTAAACAGTACATTTATTGAACAAGAAGCAGAGATGATGGCAAAGCAGGGATTAAGAGTGCTTGCTTTTGCGAAAAAAATTGTAGAAAGTGACTGTAATTTTATAACTCATGATAGTATTACTTCTGGTTTAATTTTTTTGGGATTACAAGGAATGATTGATCTACCTAAACAAGAAGTATTCGCTGCAATTAAATTTTGTCATTATGCGGGAATAAAAGTCCAGATGATTACCGGAGAGCATATTATTACAGCAGTTGCAGTTGGCTATAAATTAGGATTAGGTCAAAATGGTGAAATAACTGCATTCAAGGGGCAAGAACTCGCAGTTATGAATGATGCAAAATTAGAAGCAGCAGCAGAAACTGGGGTAGTGTTTGCTAGAGTTGCACCTGAGCAAAAATTGCATCTTGTTAAGGCATTACAAGCTAAAGGTGAAATTGTAGCGGTGACTGGAAATTCGGTGAATGATGCTCTGGCATTAAAACTGGCAGATATTGCTATTGCAATGGGGAAGGCAGGGACAGACGTTGCTAAAGAAGCTGCTGATATATTGTTAATGGATGATAACTTTGCTTCGATTACAACTGCTGTTGAAGAAGGACGAAGCATTTATCAGAACTTGCACAAAGCTATAGCCTTTATATTACCTGTTTGTAGTAGCGAGTCAATGACGGTTTTTATTGCTGTACTAGTGAGTTTGCAATTGCCTATCTTACCGATACAAATTCTCTGGTTAAGCATAGTTAACGTTATCATGACAGTCTCATTAGCATTTGAACCAAAATCTAACGATTTAATGAAACAGCCTCTACGCAATTGGAGCGAAGCTTTGCTGTCAAAAAAATTACTATGGCGCATTTTACTAGTCTCTGTACTTAACTGGATTGTGGTTTTTGGGATGTTTGAATGGGCATATCGTACATTTTTAGATGTGGCTGTTGCTCGAACGATGGCTATTCAAGCTCTAATTCTCGTGAGAATAGTTTATCTGCTAACTATCAGCCAGTGGGGAAAGGCTATTACTGCTATTACTCAAGGTCAAGCGGCGCCAAGTGATGATGCCTCTTTCTTTGCACTGGGGATTTTTGCCTCAATTATCCTGCAAATAGTCTTTAGCCAGTGGGATGTTATGAATACCTTGTTTGCAACTGCTCCTTTAAATTTAATTCAGTTGCTTATCTGTTTTATTCCGGTTTTGCTGATGATTCCGGTAGCTATTTTAGCTAATCGTCTAAATCCTACCGATTAGTATTAACTTGTAAAGTTCATCTACCTAAAGAAAGATTTTTTAAGAAAAATTAATTTAATATAAGAATAATTGAAGTTTTGTTAAATATGATTGTAAATATAATATGATGTACAATAAATTTTACAAGTTTTTAGGACTTACGCTCTCGTAACCCGGTTTCTAGTTTCTAGGATTTTATGCGTAAGTTATGGTTTGAATTAGTACTTTATTTTTTGTGAAAAAATCTCTGTGTGGAAGCGCATTCTAAAAATATTTCTATATATCCTTGGCTTTGTGCTACTTTTGGAATTGATTTCTCGCCTAGTAGCAGAAATACTTTGGTTTCAAGAAATCGGTTATCTATCAGCATTTTGGCTTAGATTGATAACTCAGGCACTTTTGTGGGTAGTAGTGTCTGGCATTAGTGTGTGGTATTTGCTAAAAAATCTGTCCATTGCCCAGAAACAAAAATACCCTTCCCCAATATTAGATGATGCACATAATAAAAATTACCAAAATACTAAGTACTACAATAAAATAGTCAATAATAACTACTCGGTAGTGACATCAACTCTATCAAATGATATAAATAAAGGTGAATATTCTCTAAAATTCAGGTGGCTACTACCTATAGTTATTGGACTCAGTTTATTACTAGCTATATTATTATTTTTTTATGGACGAATAACTATCTCACAACAATTTAATATAGATTTTAAACGTGTATTGATTACCCCAACAATTCCGACCAGCTTTCGATTTGAAGAAATATTGCAAATAGGAAAAATAATAGCTGCTCAAATTTGGTCTATCGTTATAATTGTAGCAAGTGCAGTCGTATTTTTAGTTTATCCTCGCTTTTTGCTGAATGCGTTTGCGATTTTATTAAGCATTGTGCTGGGAATGATATTTAGCTCTAATTGGGGAAAAGTACTGCAATATTTTAATAGCACTTCATTTAACAGTACAGAGCCTTTATTTAATAAAGATATCAGCTTTTACATATTTAACATTCCTATTTGGGAAATGTTGGGACTGTGGATAATTGGATTATTCACATATAACTTCATTGCAGTCGCTTTAACTTATCTATTATCAGGAAATAGCGTTAGCCAGGGATTTTTTCCTGGCTTTTCGTCAAAGCAACGACGCCATATATGTATTAATGGTGGCTTTGTAATGTTGGTAGTCGCCTTTAGCTACTGGTTAAGTTCCTACGAACTAGTATATTCTCCTCGTGGAGTAACTTACGGCGCCAGTTACACAGATGTGACGGTGCAATTACCAGCCTACAATGTTTTGAGTATCTTAGCATTAGTAATTGCAGTGTATTTAATACTGCGGTCTATTTTCTGGCGCCATAAATCATCTTTTAGTAGATTACTGTTTCACGGGTTAGGGATTTTTGCGGTGCTGGGTATTGGTGGTATTGTGGTACCAAGTATAGTACAGTATTTGATTGTTCAACCAAACGAATTAGCAAGGGAGCAACCTTACATTCAGCGTACTATAGCTTTGACAAGACAAGCATTCAATTTAGATACAATTAATGCAACAAGCTTTAACCCACAAGGACAATTAACAAAAGCTGATATTGCCGCAAATGATTTAACTATTCGTAATATTCGTTTGTGGGATGAGCGACCACTATTACAAACCAACCGCGAATTACAACAAATTCGACCTTACTATCAATTTTCCGATGCTGATATCGACCGCTACACTTTGCAAACAGACGTAACGACTCGTAGACCTGCTGCCCCACAAAAACCCCCAGCAACTGAATTAAACACTAACGAGACAACAGAACGGCGTCAGGTATTAATTGCAGCACGAGAATTAGATTATAATGCCGTACCTCAAGAAGCTCAAACCTGGATTAACCGTCATTTAATTTATACTCATGGTTATGGATTTACATTGAGTCCAGTAAATGTAGTAGGTGCAGGTGGGCTTCCAGAGTATTTTATCAAAGATATTGGTGGTAAAAATGATGCCCTTTCTACTTCCAGTGAGTCAATTCGCGCTAGTATCCCAATTGGACAACCCCGTATATACTTTGGTGAAATAACTAACACTTATGTAATGACTGGAACGCGCGTAAAAGAATTTGATTATCCTAGCGGTAGCGAAAACGTGTACAACGTTTACAGCGGAAAAGGTGGAATCAATATTAGTTCACCCTGGAAAAAATTACTATTTGCAATTTATTTTAAAGATTGGCGAATACTACTAACACGAGAATTTTTAGCCCAAACAGAAGTTTTATTTCGCCGTAATATAAATGAGCGAATTCGAGCGATTGCTCCCTTTTTACGATACGACAGTGACCCATATTTAGTAACGGCTGATACTGTTCCTGATAATCAGCAAGGATTTGGTTCTGAGCAAAATTATCTTTACTGGGTTGTTGATGCTTACACAACTAGCGAACACTATCCTTATTCTGATACCAGTGTAGATGATATAAACTACATTCGCAACTCGGTTAAAGTTGTCATTGATGCTTATAATGGTTCAGTAAACTTTTATGTTGCCGATACTAGTGACCCAATAATTGCCTCGTGGCAGAAAATATTTGGAGGTATGTTTAAACCGCTTAGTCAAATGCCAACAAATCTTCGTATGCATATTCGCTACCCTTTAGATTATTTTAAAATTCAATCTGAGCGGTTAATGACTTATCACATGACAGACACCCAAGTATTTTATAACCGAGAAGACCAATGGCAAATTCCCAACGAAATTTATGGTAATGAACCTCGTCAAGTTGAACCTTATTTTTTAATTACTAGTTTACCTGCTGTACCGTTTGAAGAATTTATATTACTCATACCTTATAATCCTCGCGGAAGAACTAATTTAATTGCTTGGTTAGCTGCACGGGCAGATGGAGAAAACTATGGTAAGTTACTTTTATATGAATTTCCGAAAGAACGCTTAGTATATGGACCGGAACAAATTGAAGCTCGTATTAATCAAGATCCAATAATTTCTCAGCAAATTTCTTTATGGAATCGTCAAGGTTCAAGAGCAATTCAGGGGAATTTGTTAATAGTTCCCATTGAGCAGTCTTTGCTTTATGTCGAGCCAATTTATTTAGAAGCAACTCAGAATAGTTTACCTACTTTAGTTAGAGTTGTTGTTGCTTATGAAAATAGAATAGTTATGACTCAAACTTTACAACAAGCGTTACAGGCTATTTTCCAACCAGAAGCAACGCCTGCTCCTGCTATTATCCGTCCATTGGAGGAGTCGGCGCCGCCTGAACAATAGCTAAAATATAGTTTGAATTACTATGATTAATCCTAAATTGTTTTTGAAAAAATTGCGCGTATTTGTAAGGTAGGCACTGCCCGCCATATTGCACTAAAAATTATGAGATAAATGGTATAATTTGAAAAGATGTAAATCCGAATTGTAAAAGCTACACGAATAGCTCAAGCAATGACTCATGATAAATAAGCGAATTTTAATCCTAACTGCTGGTTCGCGGGGAGATGTTCAGCCCTATGTTGCGCTGGGAATTGGATTGAAGCAGGCAGGCTTTGAAGTCACGCTAGCGACTGATCCGGGCTTTTCTTCATTTGTGATCAGTCATGCGTTAGACTTTGCTGCATTACGGGCGCCTTTTGCTCAACTTATTGATACCGATGCAGGTAAAGCAGCTTTAGCAGGTAAAAAATCATTCAGTTTAAAGCAAATAAAGCCTATGCTCCATCAAATGATGGATGATGCTTGGGATATTGCTCAACAATACAAACCTGATGCCGTTATCTACCATCCGAAGCCTCTGGCAGGCTACCACATTGCTGAGAAACTGGATGTACCGGGATTTTTAGCCATGCCTGTGCCGGTGTATTCTCCAACACGAGCCTTTTTCAATCCAGTGTTTGGTGGTGCTAACCGTGGCGGATTTTTGAATCAACTAAGCTATACTCTATTTTTAAAAGCTACTCTATTAAGTTATCGTGGCTTGATTAATAACTGGCGCCAAGAAAAACTAGGCTTATCCAAATTCCGAGATGAATTGACCTTAAAGGGTCGAGCCGTACCCAAACTTTATGCTTACAGTCCTCATGTTGTGCCAGTTCCACCCGATTGGGATGAGACCTCAATCGTCACCGGATATTGGTTTCTCAATTCTAATGTTGACTGGAAACCTCCCTCTGATTTAGTTGCATTTATAGAACAAGGTTCTGCCCCTATTTATATTGGTTTTGGTAGTATGGCATCTCAAGATTCGCGTCGAACCACGCGCCTTGTCCTCGAAGCAGTACGGCAGTCAGGCCAGCGGGCAATTCTAGCAACAGGGTGGGGAGGTTTATCGTCTTTAGAAATTCCAAACAATGTCTATATCCTAAAATCTGCACCACATGATTGGCTTTTTCCTCGGTGTGCTGCGGTGGTTCATCATGGAGGGGCAGGAACAACTGCCGCCGGTTTAAAAGCTGGAAAACCTACAATTATTTGTCCATTCTTTGGCGACCAATCCTTTTGGGGAAGACGTATTTTTGAATTACGTGTGGGTTACCATCCAATTCCTCAAAAGCAACTGACAGCAGAAAAGTTAGGGCAGTCAATTCGGGAAGTAATCACAGATTCAGAAATGCGCCAACGATCTGAAGCATTAGGAGAAAAGATTAGAACTGAAAATGGAGTAACTCAAGCAGTGAAGTTAATTAAAGAGAAATTATCACAGAGTGATAATTAGCTTATTCATTGATTTACGCAAATTTATACCGGGTAAACTTGTCTGGAGCAGATTTGTCAGCAGCAAATCTTTGGTTGAACTTTGGCCTCAAATAAAAACCATTGTATACTAGAACAGTTTGTATTTGAACAAGTCAAGTCACGTGCAGTTATAGTTAATTTCAAGGGTGAGCCTTTAACATCGGATGCAAGATTAAAATTAATTGCGGAACTTGATAGAAAAAGTGCTATTATCCGTCCATTGGAGCCGACGCCACCTGAACAATAGTCATATTTTATTCACATTTATTTGTAATCATGATAACACGATTGAATTAGTAGCTGCCAAGAGGCGCCTGCTAATCTAATACTTATAAACTTTATGGTAATTGGGTTATGAATATTGAATTTTTAAATCGATTTTCTTGGTCGTCTTTATTGTTAATGTGTTTAGGTTACACTCTTGTAGGATGGTATTTATCTGCTCATCACATTGTTTGGCTGGTAGGAATTTTTATAGTATCAATAGTTTTATATATAGCAAGTAAAACTAATCCTATACTCGAAAGTTTAATAAGTTTTTCTTCTCAAGGTTGGCTAGCTGTTTTATTTATCAGTTTTATTGCGAGTATATCAATTGCCTTGGCAGTAATTTGGTCAATGTTGTGGACTCTTATATTTATTCCACTTTCGACTACACTTTTAGCTGAATTAGAAATGCGTTTAGGAGGCTTTGATAAAACTGATACGTTTTGGATTTTAACATTTTTTGCTGCATTTGGTTTAATTGTAGGTGAAATTACTGACTTAGTATTACTACCAAGTATTCGGTACTAATAAATACACTTGTTTTACCTAAATGAATAAATTTTGGCGCCGACTGCCTCATATAGCAAGTAAACATGTAGAATAATTATTCAGATTGATGTCTGGGCAATGGAGCTTGCCATTAACCGCCATTACATATAATAAAAGGCTGATAGCTCCTACTTTCCTCTACTTGTAGCAGGATAGTAGGGCTGTGTGTAAACATTACCTGACTCTCTTGTTAGCAAGTTTCTCTACAACCATGATTTTGAGAGTTAGGTCATGTTACTAAGTGTAATTTTGATTTTATTAGCGGGTTTTTTTGTTGGTCAGATAGCGCGACGGTTTAGCGCTCCTGGGCTGATTGGTATGATTTTAGCTGGTATAATGCTTGGTCCTCAAGTCGCTAATATCATCCATCCAGATATTACTATCCGCGCAGAGGGCTACGATATCTTTGTGCCGCCACTTTCGGTCACGGTTGGTATGATACTAGCGTTTATCTGTATTTGCGTACTGATTTACTTTATAGATCATGCATCAACTATTATTCAAGCATCACACGTTATCAAGAGTGCTAGTGATGAATTAAACCGTGCAATTGAGCGATTGTTTCCCCAAAGAATTGGACATAGCATAGCCGATAATCAATCTATTATAGAAATACCAGCAAACTTTGAAGAAGAAGCTTACCCAATCAAAGCTACTAGAAATGGTTATATGCAGGGAATTGATGACGAGGAATTAATACAGATTGCTTGTCAGTATAATATAATAGTAAAAATTTTAACTCGACCGGGAAAGTTTGTTGTTAAAGGCGCCAGTTTGGTTAAAATTTTTCCTGGGGAACGTGTAAATCATAAATTAACAGAAAAAATTAACGATACGTTTCTTTTTGGTAAAGAACGTACCGAACAGCAAGATGTAGAATTCCCTATTAATCAGCTAGTTGAAATTGCGCTTCGTGCTATTTCTCCTGGTATAAACGACCCATTTACTACAATTCGCTGTATCGACAGACTCAGTGCTGGACTTTCTAATTTTGCTCAAAGAGATATTCCTTCTCCTTACCGCTACGATAAAAACAACAATTTGCGTGTAATTGCGGAATCAGTAACATTTGCAGGGTTAACGGATGCAGCTTTCAATCAAATTCGCCAATATAGTACTTCAGATGTGGCAGTAACGATTCGCTTGTTAGAAGCTATAACTTGTATCGCTACTTTTACGCATCACCCCAAACAAAAAGAAGTACTACGGCGCCATGCTGATATGATTTTACAAGGTAGCAGTGAACAAGTTTCTTGTAAAGAGGACTGTAAGGATATAGAACATCAGTACAACATAGCAGTACAAATATTAACGCGAAACCAATATTTTTTAAGCTAAATATATGATAATTAATAATGGTGTATCCAACAAGCCAACTATGATTAAATTTTTTCAGGGATTAAGTAAGAATGAGACTTTTTTAAAGCTAACTGTCAATTTTAAAAGCATCATTACTAAAATTTTATCTTTGATAATGGTGCTGATTATTATCTTTGCTGTTATTGACTTAGTAATATTTATTATTTATGACCTAATATATCATCCAATTGGCAGGTTTTCTTTGACATTATTAGAAATCCTTGCTCTCTTTCTAAACATGTTAATTGGTTTAGAAATACTTAAGAATATTACAGCTTATTTAAAGCAACAAAATATTCAATTAAAGTTAGTAATTACAACATCATTAATGGCGGTTTCTAGAAAGATTATCGTTTATGATTTAGAAAAACTCTCTGGAATCAATCTAATTGGTCTAGCTATGACAATTTTTGCTCTTTCTGCTAGCTATTCAATTATTAAACAAATTGGCAACGGATACAACCGATGTAACGGATGAGTTATTAAAAATTACCATCCGTTACATCCGTTGATCATTGGTTGGCTATATTTTGTCATTAAGAGTATTAATATCTAACTCTTCTCGACGAACTTGTTCAGTAGCTTGAACGGTGTCTTGCTCTACAACCTTTTTAACTCTAACTTCTTCTTTAACTACAGCTTGTTTTTGAATTTCAGAAGTTTCTTCGTAGATATCCATGCGTACAACTTCTTTATCCTTAAGAGCTGCTTCATTAGTAAAAGCAGCTCTGCCAGTATCTGTGGGTGTAATGCGCTCAACGATGACTCGCTCTTTCTCAACTGGTACTGCAACGTTTACAGTTTCAGTTTCAACGTGTTTTCCAAGCGTTACCTCTCCTGTTTTTATACGTTGCTTATTGGTAATTAAACGCTCTTCGTATAATCTGAGCGTATTATGCTCCTGTTCATTCATTTCATACAAATCTGGCTCTTGCTCATAAACGTAAGTTTCGCGGTTATATACAGGTTGCGGCGCCACTGGTTGTGGAATTGGTTGTTTTGGTTCAGCAAAAGCAGGTATTTCTTTATGGATAGTGCGTTCTTGTTGTTGATTATTCATAAGAGCAGAGTCCAAAGCTACTGGTGCTTCTAAAGGTATCTCTGTCTCTAATGGTGTTATCGTTTCTAAAGGCGCCTGTACATACGTATTGCGGTACACCTTACGCACTTTTTCTTCATAATCATAATTTACCCGCTCCAACTCATCATACTCAGGTAAATACTGAACTTGCTCTCTTGTTAATCCTTTGGCATAAACGCGACGATTCGTATCATCAACACGACAGCGATCAATTGGTAGTAATACATGCTTACCTTTTACCCAGAAAGCTGTATCTATAACTAAATAACGTAGACTACCTGCCTCATCGACTAAAAGATCCTTAATACTGCCGACTTTATTATCTCTAATGTCTGAGTAAACATCATAGTTGTTGATGTTATGTTCACCAACATTTTTATGAAAAGTTGCGTCAAAGTCGTGCAATCTGAAAAGTACCATAATAATATTCCTTTACTCTTGAATTACTTTCTATTACAAATCTAATTCTAGTTACTTTCATCTTCCTATTGAAGTGATTTTTTCATATTTAATTAGGAAACAATATTGCCCTTAAATAAACTACATACTACAACCAGGACTTATAGCAATCTCGTCAAAACTAATTAACTTCAAGTTATGAGGATTGTCCATAAATTCTTTTGCAGCTAATAAACCTGCTATTGTCCAAGTTTGAAAAGTTCTAGATTCTTTTCCTATCAAGCGACCATTTTTACCGTCGTAATATTCAGGAAATTTATCGATTATTAAACGATTTTCAGCAATCTTTATTGCTCGTTCAGCTAGGTCTACTCGACCTGTTCTTTGTGCTGCTGCAACAAAAAGCCAAAGTAAAACTGGCCAGTTACCTCCATTATGGTAAGACCAAGGAGTATTTTTAGGGTCACATCCTGTGACAATTCGCCATTCTAAACCTTCTAAAGCAGGGAAGCAGATTTTTACAGGCATGAAACCAATTAGGTTTTGCCAGCGTTGCTCAAATAGATTCATAATACTATCAGCTTCTTCTTTACTTGCTAAAGAAGTCAAAATTGCCATTAAATTACCCAAAGCAAAGAAGCGAAAATCCATTAATCCAGGTCCAAGATTACCTGCTAAATATCCTCCATTTTCTGGCAACCACTCAGTTAACCAATGGGGAATAGATTCTGCGTAAATATTAAATTTATTTGCAACTTCTTTACCAAACTCTTCACTTTCATAGCGGTAAATTTCATTTAATCGTTGCAAATCTACCCAGTAATATTCACGGACGTGGTAGCTTAAAGTACTTAATCGCTGTTCAATACGGTGATAATGTTTGTCTCCATTCTGTAAAATTAACTCGCGCGCGGCACGTAAAGCTGCGTAAAATAAAACCTGAATTTCTAAAGGATGTCCTGATACTCCCATCCGACGGTCAATCATAAAGGCGCCATCAGGAACTAACAGTGTAGGATACATTGCAAACCGATGTGCCAAGCATAAATCGAGAATCAGCTTTATTCCTTCTTGATATTTTGGTTGATGGGCAAAGCTCAAATCACCTGTCGCTTTACAATATGCTCTTAATAAAAGAATCCACCATAAGCAAGAATCAACAGGAGGAACACGACCAATCGCATGTTCTCCAAAATCAGCGCTTAAAAATTCTTCTCCATTAAATACTACCTTAAAACTGGCAGGCATTAAACCAGGTCCAGGTTGAAAGCAATCCATTTCTTTGTCATGACTTTGCAACTTCAAGGTAATATCCAAAAAGTTACGCACAATATCTGTTTTACCATGCATCAAAAATAATAATGCTGACGGCACAAAATCACGAATAAAGCACTGGTCATAGTTGAGTGCTTTTAGAGTTGGGTCTTGAGCAGCTTTGTTACCTACAGGTTTTTCCTGATAATAAATGATGGATTTATCAAGAATGTTCCAACATTCTTCTATCCAATTTTGATGATTGATAATGGAAGTCATGGTTATATAAAGAATTATAATAAAGGTTTAACAATCAATCATATTTGACCTTGAATTTTTTCTAGAATTGGGTGTTGGCTATTTTATATGCTTAGTATGAAAATTAAATGTGATTTAAAAGTGACTGCTACGTTGCTGTCGCTAATATAGCAGTCATTATTCATTATATAGATTAGAAGTTATAGCCAACACCCAATAGTAAGCCAACATTGGTGTCATCTAAAAAACTCACATTTAAAGCCGCATTGGCTGTTAATTGTTCTGCAACTGGTACATCTAAACCACCAGAAATCAGAAAACCAACGTTGCTGTCATCCGCCGTTGATACCGATACTCCGGCGCCTACATAAGGAGAAGCGCTGATTTGGGTTTGCCCAGTGTTTGTAATTGTTTCAATTGGAAAGTCTAGAGTTATGGGAACAAGAAAAGTAGCATTGTCGCCAATTAAAGCAGCAGGACGCACTGACAAACTATTAGTCAATCCAATTTTACTGATGACAGCGAAAGACCCTTCGCTTAATGTTGTTTCACCTGCGATACCAAGATTACCACCAACTCCTATGTAACTAGAGCCTCCACGAGTTGCTCTTCCGGGAGAAACGAATGGAGCTTGAGTTGGAGTTTGCTGCTGAGTTTCGGTTGGAGTTTGATAAGGAGTTTGTTGTTGAGTTTGAGTTGGCGTTTGATAAGGAGTTTGTTGCTGAGTTGGAGTTGGAGCTTGAGGATAGGTTGTTTGAACGAGTAAATCAGCGGCTTTTGTGCTTGAGTTTACATTACTTACTTTTTGAACCTCTTGAGCATTTGCTTGTAACATGCTGGAAGCAACAATAGCAGAGGTAATGCCAAGTACAGACAAGGTTTGCGTGAGAAGACGATTAATCATAACAGTTCCTGATTCGTTAGTTAGATGAGTGAAGCGTACATTTTGAACAATTTTTAGGAAATGTAGTCTACCAATAACTCGTATTTGATAAACTACAATTTTAAGTGAGGGATGTTAAATGAAAACGCTTATTCTTAGTATTGAAGATAAATATGATTAGAAAGTGACAATATAGTTATTTACTAAAAAGTTATTGATTTTTGTAAAATAGCATAAAAGTAAACATTCAAATATATACTTGGGTAGATGTCAAAGAATTTCCTATTGTTAGGATATTAATTATTGAAAAAATATTACTAAATTCAATTCTCTTTTATCAAAAATAAGATTTATTTTTCTGACACTGCAAACTATTTATTATTATGACCGAAGCAGAGTTCAACCGATTTTGGGAACTATTAGGAGCAGTCCTTGCCCTCCAACCTCGAGCGTTTGAGCAAATTTATGCTCAGAGGGTTGATGCAACCATTGCGTTAATAATAGTCTTAGCGGCGGGTTTATCTCAAGAAGTCGCACAAAGTATTGTTTTATTTGTGAACCGCGTCAAGCCTCTACGGTTTATTCTTTGCTTAATTGTTGGTGCTATTTTATTTGGGATGGGTTACTTTTTTCTCGTTTGCAGCACTAATGTCATTAGTTTTAGCCCATTTATTAATCATGCTCCTTTTAGAACCATTGCTAAGATTTTAGGGTTTAGCTATGCACCATTAATGTTTAGCTTTTTAGGTGCAATACCTTATTTAGGAGTGCCGATTTTAACACTACTCTCTTTGTGGAGTTTACTTGCAATGGTGGTTGGTTTGTCTGTTGTACTTGAAACTAGTACGTGGCAGGCATTTGCAGCAATCGGATTTGGGTGGTTTACTTTACAGATATTACAAAATACTATTGGACAACCATTAGCTGAGTGTGGAAATTGGTTAGTAGATCAAGTTGCTGGAGTTCAACTTGTCAGGCGCCCTCAAGCTGTGTTTGCAATGATGCAACAAAGATTACTCTCTTGGGATAATTCTGCTTCTAGTTCATCTGGAGAAAAACAAGAAAAGTCTTCTCGGTCACGACACCAACAGCAGATAATTGGTCTTTTCGCACTAGTTTGTATTACATTTGTGGTGATGCTGATTTTGTCTCCCGTGCAAAGTTGGTGGTTTGGTTGGTCTGCTGATTTGGCTAGTATACCAAAGTTAGTATTTGATTTGTTTTGGATTGGCTTTATAGGTATTATAGTTGCTGGACTACTGGCGCCGTTAGAAGCTTTGGGGTAGGGTGTTTACTTTGTGGGAAAATGGCTGAAAAAAGTTCATGCAGTTTTTGTGTCTTTTTTTCAGGAGCCAGAAAAGACGATTCTTCGTTGTGAGAGCATGGACTGACCAAAGACCTGTGATGACCATGCTTTCAAATCAATGTATCGTATAGTTTAAGCACAATTTTTTTATTAATACAAAATTACTAATAAAAATACAGCTATTTCTCATTTAGTCTAATAAAATTCTCTGATTTATTAGTTATTGAGTACTATATACAAGTGTTCTATACTGAGCAGGCGCCTGGGGGTGCGGAATGTGGGATATAAACAATTACAAGCTCAAAATCCATCGAGCAACATTTAAATAAATTAATACTCCTAAAACATCAACCGCAGTGGTAATAAATGGAGCAGACATTAATGCTGGGTCTAATCCTAAAGAGCGAAATAAAAATGGCAAAGCCGAACCTGCCAATGAAGCTATTAACGATATAGCACATAAACTAATGCCTACAGCCATTGCTACAGCAAGATTTCCTTGAATAAAATAAGCCCATATAGTCACTACTAAACCTAGCATTGCTCCTAGCATTGCTCCAGCAATTAGCTCACGTTGCATTATATTCAATGCTTTATTTACATTCAACTTCTTTAGTATTCAAACCTCTAATAACTACAGTGGAAGATTGCGCTCCTACATTTCCACCTGTATCAATTAATAAAGGAATAAAGGCAGTCAAAGCAACTACTTGCTCTAAAACATCTTCTTGGCTACGAATAACTGCACTGGTAGCAGTATTTGTCAATAAAAGTACGAGCAACCAAACTACTCGCCTACGGGCAACGGTGAATAAATTAGTTTGAAAATAATTATCGTCCCCAGATTCCAAGCCACCTAATGTATAAATGTCCTCGGTGGCTTCTCGCTCAATAACATCAATCGCATCATCTACGGTAATAATTCCTACTAACCTCTGCTCGGAATCTACAACAGGTAATGCTAGTAAATCATAACGCTTAATAGTATGTGCTACTTCTTCTTGGTCAGTATCAGTATGAACAAACACCGCATCGCGCGTCATGATGTTATCGATTGTTTGCTCTGGAGGCGCCAGTACTAATTCTCGTAACGAAAGAACACCCGTTAGGCGCCGAGCATCATTAGTAATATAAAGATAATAAATTGTTTCACTGCCACTGGCGTTTTGCCGAATTCGCTCCAAAGCTTGGGTTGCCGTAAGGTTTTCTTTGAGCGATATGTACTCTGGGGTCATGATACGTCCTGCCGTATCAAGTTTATAACCCAAAAGCAGGTTTGTTGCATCACGTTCTGCGGGACTGAGTTGCCGTAAAAGTTTTCGGACTACCTTAGCTGGTAATTCATCAAATAGTCGCGCGCGGTCATCGGGTGACATGTTTTCAACAATTTCCAACACATCTTGCCGATGAAAATCAGCTAGTATTGCTTGTTGAAGGTTAGGAGGAAGGTGCTCGTAAACTTCAATAGCTTCTTCCTTTGAAAGTAAGCGAAAAGCAAGAGCCTGCATAGCTTCAGGCAAATCTTCAATAGCTTCGGCAATATCTACAGGCTGCACGGGAACTAATAAAGCTTTGGCACCCTCATAATTTTGCCTTCTAAGTAATGTTTCCAATTGCGCTCGTACTAGCTCCCTGATCTCTTGTCGGGGAGTATTTTGCAAGCGTGAAGCGGAAAAATTTTGAGTCACGGCAATCTCCCTAAATTCACGCAGATAGTTAATTTAAATATTACACATAGGATAATAAAATAAAAATGTGAATAAAAAATGACCAAAGGTTTCTTTAGTTTTCTAACTCAAGGATTTTTTAAATTTGGAGGAACATTTTCAGGAACAACCCATAAATAAATGGTGCTTCCATTTACTTGCTGCACTTGTTGTGGTTTCCAGTCACCCATATCAAAAGAGTGAGATACTATACGTGTACCTGGTTTTAGTTCTTGTAGTAGCTTTGGTCTGAGTTTTAAATTCATATCTGGTAGTAAGTAAAGTGTCACAACTGAAGCATTACTGAAGTCAGTTTCAAACAAGTCTTGTTGACGGAATTGAACCCGGTTCCCAACTCCAGACTTTTGTAGATTGGCATTTGCTTCTTGAACACGTTCTGGATTAATGTCTATGCCAATACCGCGCGCTCCGTATTTCTGCGCTGCGGTTATAGGAATTCTTCCGTCACCACTTCCCAAGTCATAAATCACATCATTATTATTCACTTGTGCTAGTTGTAACATTGCATCCACTACTGGTTGCGGGGTGGGTACGTAAGGTACATCTGGTTGGCGTTGCGCTGTAGTTGTTGTAGCTGGTGTTCGGGCATCAGTTCAAATTAACGGACATTGTTGCATCCGCTTATACCAAGACTACTTACTAAAACGCTTGTTGCAATTAAAAGTGAAATTCGTTGTAATTTCATAACTTAATTACCTGTTGTGTGTTAATTATTAATTGACTGTTAATTTTTAAGCGAGCGTTGTCGGTATTGGCTCCATAACAACAATGGAATGCCTGCTATGACAACCAAAACTCCAACAACGGCGCCTATTCCCGTATATGCCAAGCTGGAATAAAGTAAATATCCACAAACAAGGCAAAAGAGTAATGGTATCCAAGGATAAAATGGCACTTGAAAAGGTCTAACTATATCCGGGTCTTTTCTTCGCAATACAAACAATGAAATGGCTGAAAGTAGGAAAAAGAACCAAAATACAGGCGCTGTATAATCTACCATCGTTTCAAAGCCATTACGAGTAATAGTGCCTAAAAACACTAGTGCTAGAGAAGCAATACCTTGGAGTAATAATGCTTGGACGGGAGTTTCCTTTCCTTGTTGCCAACGTCCCATAAAACCAAACAATGAAAAATCTTGTCCTAAAGCAAAGTTTGAACGGGCGCCTGTTAGAATTGTGGCGTTGATAGCGCCAAAAGTGCAAATAGCCACTAAAACACTCAGGAATAATGCTCCCGGTGCGCCTGCTGTTTTATCCATTAGAGCGGCGCCGACAGCTTCAGATTTTGCCATTGCTGTTAATCCCAAACCTCGCAAATATGCAAGATTAATTAGCAAGTAAATAGTAGTAATAATGCCAATGCTCCACATTAAAGAGCGCACTATGTTACGCCGCCTATTTTTAATTTCTGCTGAGATATAAGCAGCTTCATTCCATCCACCAAAGGAAAGTAAAACGAATACCATTGCTAATCCCCAGTTAGAAGAACTAGAGGTAATAGAGGTAGTAGGAGGGGGAGCGTTTGCAGAAACTCCAATTATAACTACTAGAAGTAAGCCTAGTATTTTTGCAGCGGTAAGCCAGTTTTGTGTCCATTTACCTGGATATAAACCAAGAATGTTTAAACCTGTCAGTAATGTAATTACTAGTGCTGCATATATAGAAGATGAATACGTGCCTGGAGCGGCAATAAACCAGAAAAATAGTCTCCAAAAACAAATGCCAGCAAGACGATAGAACCAGTTTGAATAACTGTCATTCTTGCCCAAGCAAATAGAAAAGCAATTGGGTGCCCAAATGCACGTTTCAAATAATAATACGTTCCGCCCACATCTGGATAAGTTGTTGCTAGTTCTGCATAACACAGCGCTCCAACGAAAGATACCCCACCACCCAGCAACCATAGCAGCAATACTGCAATATCACTTCCTGCGTTCGCTGCTACGAACGCTGGAGTTTGAAAAATTCCTGCCCCAATTACAATACCAACAATTATTGCCACTGCATCTACAAGTGCTAGTGACGGTCTTTGTTGGGCAACTGGCGCAACCACTATGTTTTCTTCTACACTACTATAGTTTTGTCGTCTACTCACATTAACTCCTGTTTTTCCAACAAAGAACTGTTGCAGTCATTAAGCCCAATAGTACTAGTTTATTCATCGGTACTCACCTTTGAATTTTAGTTATTTTTAATTATTAAATGAAAATGTGATGATAAAGTGACATTTTTAAGAAAACATATTTTATTTTTCTTAAACTAAAAATTTTTATCTTATTATAGTTGAGTGTAGAAAAATTTTCCTCACTCTGTAGATAGAACTTATTTAATCTTGGGTTTGCTTTGCTTTATCTAATCAAGAATAATCTTCAACTGTTACAGATGTTAATTTAGATAATAATCTCTGTTTTTAAGCATATAAAATTAGATTAACAAATATAGATTTTTAAAGTTGGGTTTAGCGCAGCATAGCCCAACATCCATCGTATCTTAGCTTAACCCTAGTACAAAACGGCTTAAATAAACCAAGTATTTTGTGGGATAATGATTAATTAGATTAAAACAACTTTTTATTGACAGGCAAGGAGTCAGGGTTTGGGACGATTAGCTCCAAAGGAATTGAGTT
>JAESFJ010000209.1_pt1 | contig 41552 bp, 45 predicted proteins | sample 9266161 | NCBI WGS metagenome assembly JAESFJ01 (sample SAMN14506165, study PRJNA617096) | algae metagenome | isolation source: Calothrix sp. FI2-JRJ7 and co-occurring heterotrophs from granitic desert soil | place: USA: Red Pass Lake area, Fort Irwin, California | collected 2000-06-01
TCTCTAATTATTTAATTCAACAACTAAAACGTCCAGACGTTCATATGTGTTTAGTCTGATTTAAATTATCGCGCGGCGGGGGCGAAGCCCCCGCCAGCACCTTGTGCCAGTTGCGTAAGTCCTGATATCATTAAGTAAATTGGACTAGTTTTTATACTAGTTGTGCGTGTGGTAAATAACAATGACCATCCTCGGCGCCTTCACTTAGTACATGGATAATACCAGCTTTGTATCTATATTGTGAGTTAGAAGGTACACCGATGTTACACGCAATTTTATCAGCAGTTATAAAACCAATACCATATATATGAGTTGCTAACTGGTAAGGATTGTTTGTAACAGTACCAATAAAAGTGGCACCATATTGCTTGAAAGTCTTAACTGCATAGGTTGTAGAGACACAGTAGGATTGCAAAAAAAGCATTACTTCTTTGATGGCTTTTTGAGTTTCCCAGGTTTTTTGAATCATCGCGATGCGCTTTTTAGCAATACCGCTTACTAGAGTTTGCATTATTTTGTGAAAAGCACGCGCGCGTCGTATGGTAATTATATACTAAAGAGTTTAAAGCACGGCAGCTTGCAGAACACAAATACTTCTGTTTTTACCATTCCCGATCTATCTTTTCTTCGCAGTTGAACCCTATCACCAATGCTTAATATTATCTAAGTAATGCTTGCCTTCAATTAGAGAAGGGTAAGAAACAATAGTCCCATCCTTAAATTTTTTTGTTTTCAAGGTATTTGTAGAAGTAACCCTTACGTTGTCTACCTTTGGGTTTGACGGTCTCATCTGTACAACTTCGAGAATCCTCCAAAAAATTTACATGTGTATCTTCATACAGCCCAAAAGAAGGATTGGAATATGTTTTATCCTCTAAGAATTGCGGGTCAGGCGCCTCATAACGCTCATAACTATCATCAAAAAAGATAGTTAGCTGAACATTGGTACTAGAATTGCGTGGCGGTTCTTCTCCAAAATATCTACAATCCCAGCTAGCATAATCGTTTCCAGCTTTCTTAAAGGAAGGACAAACATTATCAATGATGAAATTTGGCTGGTAGCCTTCAGTATCAACTTTCTTAGAGGATACTTTTGGAAATGCAGCAGCTTCAATAAAGACGAATACTACTTCCCAGGATTAATGGTATTAGAATAATAATCAATATTAATATGGAATAAAAGTATACTAACTGTGAAAGTTTTTACTTAGAAGTATGGTGCCTGTAATTTAATTGAGTAATAGCAAGGTGTTTTGAAGTTAGTATCTTAATTTTTATGATTTTTGGGATAGTAACTAGGCATATAAGGTTTTGGGGTAAATATCGGTTCAACTTAGGGGACGACGTTAATTTAGTGACCCACTAAAATTAAAAAACCAGGTAATGTCCAAATTACAAGCTGGTAATTACTTATAGTTATATAAAAATGACAGAATCAATATAAAGGTACCTGTCATCGTCAAATACTGTCATCGACCCATCCACACTCAGGACAATCAAAGTGGATAATAGCAGTGTAATCACGGTTAAAACTGTGTCCGCACTTTGGACATTTCCCTGTAAACAGAGGATGGTTATGTATTATATGTAGCTGCTGCTCTGTGGTGAGATGTTGCGGGGCCTGTCTAACCCCGTAACTAATACGCTGGATTACTAATTCATCGTTGATATATCTGGCAGCTTGCGGTTCCCACAGTTATGGTTCCTCCGCGTCGGGGTCTAAGACGAAGTAGGGACAACTATGACTATCGAGAGCATCGGGCATAACTGCACAAAATAAGTAAGGATTGCCGCAATAGAATCGGCATTTTGTACATTCTGGTAGTTGGCAGGTAGCTTTCATGATGCACAGCGAAAAAGAATATTCCACCATCTTAGGGACTGGAGTGGTGGAGGTAAGGCACCAATATTACTGATATATGGAGGGATAAATTAAATGGAGGCACCGATTTAACAGGATTGCTGTATTCTAATTATGTTAAGCAATTTTCACTATTCATAAGGGCAGTTATGAACCGCTTATATACTTCGTGGCTTTTAGGAATCGTGACTTTAGTTGGTTTTGGGTCAAGTGTAGAAAGTGTAAAGGCGCAAACTACCTATACATTCAATGCTACCTTTGATGGAACATCTGCACTATTAAGACAGATAACAGAAGATATAACAGCAAGAAGTATTTCAGGTTTAAGTAATGATGCACCTTACGGTTTGACTAAAGCAAACGGTTCTGTTTACATAAAAACAAATCCAATTGACGGTTCATATCGTTATAGTACTAACCCACAAAGATTTGGTTTAGACAATCAACCACTTGGTGGAGTTACATTATTTGGAGAAGGCATCAACAAATTATCCTATCAATTTGAAGATGGTGTAGGGGTTTTTAATGCCGAAGCTTTGACTAGTACTGGTTCTAATACAAACATAATCACTGGTGGGGAAGGTATATTTGAAGGCGCCACTGGTAGACTAACTGGTTCTGAAGTTTATCAAGTCGCCAATCTTCTAGTAGACCCAACTAGTGCTAGTAAAGGAATAGTGAAAATAAACGGCACCATTATCGTACCAACAACTCAAAAAGTACCAGAGCCAAATGCGACTGCTGCATTAGTTGGAGTGGGTATAAGCGGCATATTTTTATTACAAAGAAGGCGCCAGTTCAAGGAAATATGTTTATCGTCGCATTGCTCCCAATTGTAAGTTATTTTTCCGAAATCCTAGAAATCCAAGTGTAGTCAATACTGCTCGGTTAAAGAGATAAAGTAGGCTGAAACCCTTAATATGTCGTTGTCTATAACGCTAAAAAAAGCTTAACCGAGCAGTATTGGGAGTTAAGGCACCAATATTAGTGATTTAGTGGGCGCCTGTAAGAGAAAGTTTAATGGAGGCGGCATCATGTACTAACTGCTTTAATGCTGCGTAATAGCACAGTTATTTTTGTGCAATAGCACTTCTAGATTTGGAAAAAATTTAAATCTAACATTACCCCCACATTTGTAACTTAGTAAACTTAAAAAGGCAGCGATAATTATTAACACAACTAACACTTCAACTCTATTCCATCTACATAACATAGGCTTATCTTTAGTGTAAAGCTAAAAATTTGAATAACAATCACATTTTAATAAGCCTTTCGATAATTAAATATCAACTAATTAATATTATATTTTCAATACTAACTGACTTTTATAACAATGCACTATGCAAGACAAGTGTATATTTTTTAATATTGGTATTTTGATATTCAACTACTAATTCTTCATATATTATAGTAATTAAATTTTTTAAGATAGATTAGCAAATATACTCATGTAGAGTTATATTGCTTCTTATATTCTAAAAATATCCACCAACTTAATTATTGAAAGAAATAATATTTTTGGTAATGTTTATACAAATTAATAATAATCATTATCATAAAGTAAAAACAGTAATATAGTAAGGGGAGTCCTAAAAATGAGTTTAAGTTTTAAGGAAGAGCTTATGTTGTTAGCAATACTAAATAGAAACAATTCAAGCTATGGAACAGAAATAATTGAAGATGTTAGTCAAGCTAGCGGAGGAAAAGTCCAGCTTGATTACGGCTTTTTATTTCCAACTTTACGTAAATTGTGCGGACGAGAAAGAAGACTTATAAGGCGGCTGCAAAGTAACCATGTATCAATTAGAACAGGAGGACATCGGCGGGTATATTACGAGGTAACAGAATTAGGAAAACAAGCGTTACTAGAGGCTGATAATACACGCAGAAATTTGGGCGGAAAAGTTTGGTTAAGATTGGTTATTCAGGTACTAAAAAAAAGATTAATCCCATAATTAAAGAAATTGAAGTCGCTTTCAGCACTCGTTAATAGATGATGAGGTAACAGATGATAGTCTTAGAATTAATAGTCAAAAAATTGATAGATAAATTGTTAAAATTGGTGCTAGTTAAGGATTTTAGGGAAGAAGCACTTTGTGAGATTTGGGAAGGACATTATCGCTTAATAGCAAATAAAAAACCACTAGTGATTAGATTATTTATACTCTTATGGAGAGCTTTGTTAATAGTTTGGGCATCGGTACAAATAAGCCTTGACACTACATCAATAGCTACCGAGGAATCTGAAGAACCATTGGCAGAATTAACTTCACTGAATGGACAGACATCACCTATTCTACCAGAGATTGTCGAAGAGCAAACAATCAGTAAGTTAACAACATCTAGCATGTTTCGATTGTGCAGTAATTATCGCGAAAACCAAGCAAGGCAGAGAAAATACAAGTATATTTGTCAGTTGCAAGTAATACAATCAGAAAGATATGAGCCGTCACGCCTTTTAATCATTTCTTACATCTAATAGGAAAAAACGGCGCCGAATATCCAGGCGCCGTACTTTAAGATTGTGGTTTGAAGAAACTATGATTATTTAACAGCGATAGCTTGACCAGCGGTGCTATAAATTTCTGTCAGGTTGGTTAAAGAAGCTGTACCACTACCATTGGGACCTGCGAAGGTTTGTTGACCAACTTGGAGTTGTTTGAGTGATTAGGTGTTAGAAGCATCAGAAGCAAAACCACCAACATCACCGAAGCTAATAGCCAAACTACCTGCTACGGTATCAAGTTCATCGTTAGATAGTTCAAGAGCATTAATTTCGTTATTGATTATCTTATCTTTTAGTTTATTGTTTAGATTTGAAGGCTTGCTTGTCTTCATGACTAAATAGTAGGGGTTCCGATAGCTCTCGTACATCGGAGAAAAGCTTGAATTGCAAGCCATACTTTTTGTTGAGAGCATATATACTAAAGTTTAAGATGGCGCCCGTTGTCGGTCTAACTGAGGGAACGATGTACAGTTAGATCCATACAAAAAACGCGCAGTTGTAGCGCATAATAATTAGCCACATTGCGCCTATCTGCTAATTTGCCAGTAATGCTGCTCAACTCCATGCCGATAACCACCATATCTAGCAACTTCTGTGAAGGCGCCACTAGCCAGCCTTCAATTTATAATTTGATACCTTGTAAAAATTCAATTTGTTTAATACTTGTGGGTTTGAATTCGTTAATACCTGATGTAAAGCGTTGGCGCCAGGTATCCACCCAGATAAAATCAATACCCGCACTAGAAGCGGCGCCGTCATCTTCCGGTCTATCTCCTATTAGCCAAGCTTCTTCTATTGTCTTGTTTTGTAAGAAGTGGTTAATCATTCCGGCGCCGGGTTTAGGGAAACTTTCAAACTCCGAAGTGTTGTGCTGCTTAATTTCTAAAGCAGGTTTGTCTTTAAATAGTTTCCACATAGTAAGCCCTTCAAAGTCAGGGCAGAAACATATATATTCTAATTGTAAGAGTAAATCTAAAGTATTTTTCATCTCTGTAATTGCATCCTCAATAGATTTATGAGGTTTATTAGTACTTTGATTAATTGCTGCACAACCACCTTGATTACTAACTCCAATTAATGTGTAACCCTTAGATTTGTAAAAATCTAAACCTTTGGTAACACCGTTCATTACCTTGATATCTTCAGGATTTTCTTTAAATGTGGCGCCGCTTGCACGACCACCGGGACGAAAGGAAGAGACGCGCGGTTGCTGCTTGTACTTTGATTAAAACAAACTTTGCAAAAGTATTTAACCAGTACATGGATATTAAAAAAATTGATGAACATTTTAAAAACTTCCACCATTGGTGGACATTTTCCGAAAAATGTGTATAAAAAAGAACCAAAAAAGACAAAAACAGGTATTAAACCAATACATTCCTAGTAAAATGCTTGGTAAGCATCGTAAAAACTTCCACCATTGGTGGACATTTTAATAGGCGCCTGTATCCAACAAAACATCTAAATAACTGAAAGAGGTGTTTTTTGATACAAAATGTCGAAAAAATGCTATTGAAAATTGGAAAAACTTCCACCATTGGTGGACATTTTGAAGGCGCCGCAATTTACTCATTAGTAAGAGCAGCGTAGTTGTTCTCTATTACAGTCAACAATACTTCTTCTACCTCAGTCAGGTAATAGCGCCGAATTTGACCAAATTGTTTCAGTAAGACAGTAACAGTTTCTTCTAAATCTCTACGAGATGAGCGAATAGAAGCAATACGTTCATGTAATTTCTGTATAAATAGGCATCCTTCATCCAAAAAGTTAAGAGATTTGAGATGGTCAACTCTAAGAATGTACTCACCATCCCAGGCAATGACTGTACAGCTAAATTCATGAACATCTTTAACAAAGCACCAACAGTCAGCTTTACCTCTTAATTCAGGGTTATCCTTGGGGATAATTTGGCAAACTTCCCCTACTCGGTAAGGATTTGGTACTTTTACTTTATTACGCTCCATAATTCGTTGAACGATACCTTTAACCAGGCGCCCGCTAGGAATTTTTCCACCAGCTTCATTGACAGCTTGCTCCCAACAAGAAAGTTGTTCATCGGGTTCAAGGTCAGCTAATGGTCGAACTTGTCGTTCACTCGTTGGTAAAAATTTCACACATTCTGGAAGTTTTTTGAGGTTATCCACCACACCCGCAGCATCAATTAATTGGTAAGAACGCGAACGATTATAGTTAAACCTATCTTTACAATACTCATCGAACGTTTTATGAGTACTGCGGTACAGGCGCCTGTCCCTAAGTTCCATAAGAGCTTTCCCCGCTTCATAAAACGCGCGTTCAATTTGACGCTCAAGTCGTGAGCGGTCACGTTCCTCTAGAGGTGTCAGTTCCGAAGTATCTTGCAATTCGCTTTCATTGGAATTATTTACTCTTTCCTCTAAGGATTGCTTTGCTTCGAGTACGTTAGTTTTATCTTGTAGTTCCCGGCGCCTTAATTCATCCTGTTGCCACTTATGCCAAGCAGCTTCATATTCTTCAACAGTTTTATAGTCGTCTGGTTCAGGTGCCTCATAAGACTCATCAAAAAATACAGAGAGTTGTCCATCAGGTTCTATATTTCGCGGAGGTTCTTCACCAAAATACCTGTAATCCCAACTTTCATTGTTGTTTAAAACTTTCTCATGGGAAAGATGTTCGTTTTCAGAGGTAGTATTTATTACGTGTGAATCATTATCTGTTACCTGTTTTGAGACCTTTGGAAATGCGGTACCGTCATCCCAACCCAAATCATAAGTATGATTATTCATCTGGCAAGAGTAGGCGCCTGTGTTAAATAATGATTCGGATTGAGTAGTTATCTTTTTACGCTTCTTCATTGCACACACCTACTTTTAATTCGTATCTATCACGACTTGCTAAATCGTGTTTGTACTGTGCATAAGATTGTTCAGAGGAAATACGCGCACGTTGCCGCAAACTCTTAGCGGTGGCAATATGAGAAACACTTTCATCAACAAAATCCTTATTTTTTAGCAACTTTTCAAACTGAGTTCTTACTGTTTCTTCCCAGTTGTCGCGCTCCCACTTGTCAAGTTCTTTACAGGTTATTTGGTGGAGGCGTGTATCAATATTACCCTTGAGGTGAAACCACTGGCGCCCTTGTTCGCATCCTTGACAAACAGGTGTTCTATCTCGATTAGAGTCATACTCTGCTATAACAAGTTTTGCAATGTGGGGTCGCACCCATCCAGTGTCATGACAGCAGAAACATTTCCAGGTGGGCATTTTAAATATTTCCTCACCTTCAGGTTTGGGTGTCAATTCGGTTCGTACAGGGATGGGAAGAATTTTCTTAAACTCAAAATTCATATGTGGCGCCTCACTATAAATTGACTAATCCTTGTTTCATTGCCCAATCGAGGAATTGATTCCGCTCCTCATCCAAATCGCCACTTTCATACACAAAAATCCCGTAACCTTTGGCGTTGATAGTTTCTAACCACTCTTCCCGGTTGGGATGATCTGCCCATTTATTGGTTTGTTTTTCCGTGGGTTTGTTTGTAGATTTAAACCATTTCTCTTTAATTTCTTCCCAATTTGCTGCAATCCACTTGGTAATTAGTTGTGGAGGTTTGGGAAGCTGTTTACTCATTTCTTCACCAAACTTTAAAAAACTCTCTCTTTCCTCGTCAGAGAGAGAGTCTTTAAAGTGTTTATAAGTCTTATTATTCTTAGGTGCCTGAGTTTCTTTTACAGCAGGGGTTTCCGGCGCCGATTTTAATCCTGATGTGACATTTTTCATCTGGGAATTACTGGCGTCATCTTCAGAAGGTTGCTGTAATCCTGGAATGTTGGCGTCATCTCCAGATGACACTCGTGTAACGGATTGACAAGTGTCACAACCTGAGTTGTTAAATATACCTTTATGGTGTAAGCGCATTGTGTACTCTACATCTTCAACCACAAGATAATGTTTTTCACCAAGAACTCGAATTGCCTCGTACACAGCATTACGAGAAATTTTTAAGGAATTAGCTATTTGGGAAGCTCTAATGTTTATACCGTTACCGTAAGGGTCAAGAGTTCGGATATATAACAGCACGCTCGCTTGAGATTTAGTAAGCTCAGTAAAGATTTTTACCACTTCTTCATTTTGTAGTGGGTAAAACTTGCCCTGTATCTTGTCCACAGCTATACCTCCTCAAAAGTCACAGTAATGTCAAAATCCTTATACATAGCGGTTGCTTGCGCTAACTTCGCTATATCAAGGCGCCCAAATAAATGAATGCGTTTACTGTGTTGTGAGAAAAATGAAGAATAAGCCAGAAGCTTATCTAGAGCTTGTTTCGAGTCGTTGATGTTTTTGATTTCAATAACTTCTGTGTCAGTAAGTAGATCAATTCGACCTACAGCGGTGAGGACTTCAACAGCGCCTCCTAACTCTTCCTTCATGCGGTCGCGTATCGTCATTTCAATGTTGTTCTTGGAGACAACACATTTTTTGCACCACTCAGGTAGTAATCCTTTCTCGTTTAAAACTTTGAGTGCGCGGAAGTAAGACGCTTTACTCATTTCAAGCTCTTCGCTAACTTCCTCGTTTAAAGGAAGCTGGCAACATTTATCCTCAAAGAGTCCCACCTCAACAGTTAAGTAAAACCACAAAGCAGCTTTGTGTTTTGTTAGGCGGGACTGTCTAAGCTTTCTACATATGGATGGTGTAAGCGGATAGAATTTTCCCTGTATATTTTTCACGGCGCCTACACCTCACCCCTTATAGAAATCATGAAAGATACAGCGTGCGTTACAAAATCTACGTCTTTAGACGTAGTTAATATCTGTTGAATTATCATATTCTGGATTCCTATTGCATTTATTTGTTGTCCTGTTAGGGATATTCACTCCCTTCAGGGCTATTTGTACTTGTCGTACACGCGCGTTCTCAAAGTTTTAAAACTACATTTATCGATAAGGCGCCAGTTGTATCAGATAGTGCTTGAATTTGTACATTGTTTTACGTCATAATTATTCCCACAAGTTATCAATCCCCGACCAGCGAAGTTGGGGTTATTTTTGAGCAGTAGCAAGTTTTGCTGACTGTTACAGCTTCTTTTGCCAACAACGAATAAGTTGCTAGGATGTAGATAACTAAACACTATGAGCTGGCACTAATCGTGGTAATTCCTGAACCAGCGCTCGTATTGGTATGTGGGACAGTTAATTGGGACTAAACCCAAAGTTAGTTTACTTTCATGTATTGCACAGATGCCACTTGAGGAACAAGCAGAAGCATTGGTGTTGCTTGCCTCAAAATTTGCGTCTAGCAATCGTAAAAATACAAGTGCGCGTAAGCTTACCTCAAGCAGTATAAAAAGGTGTAGTGCAAGCGGGTTTTTAACGCGCATAAGATAACAGCATTTATATAACTATTAAAATTTAGAGGCGCCGAAGTGTTTTGAACTAGATACGACTTAACAATGACGTGACGTGTTTCAAAACACTATAGTACTTGAAAGGTGCAACACCACCATTTGACTACATTCATAACGTGTAATGGTAGGAAGCAGCGCGCAGTTTAATAGTTGTAACACAGTAGGATGAAGTATAATTATTACCTTTTCACAGCAATTTATGCTTGATAAGCTGCTGTGTGAACTAAGCTGCCATCTCCAAGTCGCAAGTCCTAATTTCCCTGCGGGACATGTTCATGTCCGTAGGAAAACGCAGTTCGCAATTAAGAAAAGTTCGTGGGAGCTTATACCTGTAAACGAGGTAATAAATTCCGCACGATGTGCCGCAATTCTTATGTACATTACTTTCTTACAAGAAAACAAAGGTATGGAAAAGCTTTGTTTAAGTGAGTGTTTGCACGAATGCGAACTACGAACTGCATTCACGAAGTGTACGTAGGTAATTGTCAGTCATACGTAGATTTCATGAGTGCTTAGTAGTAATTTAACTTTCCTTTAAATCATAATATAAGGCACCTTCACTTAATGTCCAGTATTTGTGCAAGTTTTTTTTATAATTTTTTAATACATACAATTGAGGTATAAATAAAATTCTATGATAAGAATTTAATCTAAATTTTGGTTTTTAACTTCGGTAAAAAAGTTTTTACTCTGTTTTTCTTGCTATTTCTTCAAAATACTGCTTTTTAGATTATGGCTACCTTAACGAATTACTAGCTCCTGTTTCACAAGCTAGTAAATGCACAAAATAAGACTTTTAAAAATATATGTAATAAATATTTAAAAATGAAGCTTGTAAGCGCTTTATCTAAGATTGGATAATTCTTTTAGACTCAATGGCATTTTTATGAGTAGGAAAACAAGAAAAACCTTGTAATTATCAATAAAAATCATTTTACAGATTGGTATCACCCGCTGTATATGGTGTTTATAGTATTGCTACATGGAAATTAACGATTCGTAATAGAGAATTGTTATTTATGTTTTTTGTAAGGCGCCACTTGGTCTGCGTGTTCCAAAAGCTTTGTAACTAAGGGTTGAATTTGTTCTAGAGTCATATGCATAGTGTTTATGGTATGAGCTATTTCTAAAATTTGTAGTACTGCATCTGGTCGCTTTTCAAATTCGGCGCCCCAATTTTTATCAATGGTTTGCTGTGAATAGAACCCTAATGTTCCATGTACAAGCGCTCTAACACAAGCTGCTCTGTAACCTCTCTGTCCTTTTTGTGGGCTGGTGATGTAGAGAGAACAATATTCAGTTGGCTCCATATCTGACTAAACTCAATAACGTCAATCAAATAGAAGCATGTGACTCACCATACAAAATACCCATTCATAATGGTATTGAAAAGGGACTTGTATCGGTTTATTAAGCGTTTCAGTTAAAGTGGCGCCATATGAATATACGCCTCATTAGTTAGCATACGTAGTTTTGTTAGGGATAAGTTGTTTTGGGGCGGCGCTTATACTCGCTTGTAACGGTATCGATATTAATCACCTACTAAAAAACCTAATAAAAACTGGTAATAACCTATAAAATCATTACCTTTAACAGGCACCTATAAATATATGAATCTATAGTTATCCATCAATATAAAAATGTGTTTAACCCAATTAAAATTAAGTTAGGAAAAGCTGAACGATTTTATTTCGGTTTTGCATTATAGTTCAAATGTACATAAATTAACATTAGACTTAACTCAACAAAGGTATTTTTGCGTTTTGCTTAAATCGATTTAAATACAGAATATTTATAAGCGTTGCTTATTACAAGAGTACTATACAGCAATTGGTAATTCCACGAGGCTTTTATCCTTACTAGTAGTGACACAGGTTTTGGCAATAGCTTCAGCAAGAACACATAATGCTTCGGCTCTTTCCTCCATCGGCGCCGATTCAATCCAAGTACGTAAACTAGCTTTGGGCTTGGTGCCAAGTAGCTGTGATACATACCAGTTCTTAGCTTCCTCTGGGACAGCAGTTAATATTGCTAAAAACTTGGACATTCCTAAATCAGCTTTTCCACGACGAAAACGTGAGAGCATAACTTCGGAGATTCCAGCAGTACGAGCTAAATCCTTTGCCGAGATGTTAAAACGAGTAAGCATCTCATCAAATAGCTTCTGATGCAATTCCACGTTTTCTGTAATAATTTGTTGCATTTTTGCTACTGCCCGAATTAAACTTACGTTCTATGGTTAAATTATAACAGTCTCCTTTGAGCGGAGTACTAATACTGTAAGTTAACCACTTACATCGTAGCAACTTATTGGCGGTTGACAAGAAAGCGTTTACAGGACGTTTCAATCAACTTTCAAAAAAATAACCCCAACGTTACTGCTGTTGGGGAAAAATATCTTGGACACTATTATGACTCAAAACAACACAAAAATACAAGCAAAATTCCCGAAACATCTCTTTTATACACGGGAAGAGAAATGTTTACTCTGATTACAATTCATGCCAGAGCGCGAAGTAAAATAAGCGTCGGATGTGATGTAAATCACATTAAGAGCAATTTCCATACTTAATAGAAATATTGTAAGAGGTTAAGTTGAATCACTGTTCATATTAACTCTCAATAACACAGGGTATCTGATGATTTTCAACATGCAAGTTTTATGGGTAAAGTACTTGAAACTCATGAAGAGTCAATAACTGTATGTGACTCTTCGCTTGAATATGAAAGCAGCAAGAATGATGGTTCTGTTGCTTCGGATGGTTCACAGTTAATCAACGATGACTGTAAAGAACTAACTACAGAAGAGGAACGCGACAAAGTATTACTCGAACGTAGAGTAGAACGTGCATTCTATGAAGCGGGGAAAGCATTAAAGGAGTTGAGAGACAGGCGCCTATATAGAGCTAGTTACAAAACGTTTGAAGAGTATTGTGCAACTAGGTTTGGGTACAATCGGCGCCAACCGTATCTGTTAATCGAAGCTTCTTCTATAGTGGATAACTTAAAGTCAGAATGTGATCCAATGGATCACATTTTGCCAACTAACGAACGTCAAGTTAGAGCATTGAGTAGATTAGAACCGAATTCACAACGTGCATGTTGGGAAGAAGCGGTAAAAGCCAATGGTGGAAAAGTGCCTCCAGGGCGCCTTGTAAAAGATATTGTGGAAAAAATAATGGAAAAAGCAAGAGTACCGAATCCTTACTCCAAAGGCGAAGTTTGTCAAATCATACCCAAGGACAACCCAGACTTAAAAGGAAAAGCTGGATGTTGGTGTTTAGTCAAAGAAGTTCATGAGTTCAGTTGCACTGTAATAGCTTGGGATGGAGAGTACACCTTGAGAGTTGACCATTTAAAATCTCTCAACTATTTAGATACGGAATGTAATTCCATGCAGCTATTACAGAACCGTATTGCTTCTATTCGCAGTTATGGAGACTTAGAACAAACTGCAATTGTCCTTCTCAAACAACTAGGACAAATCGGGCGCCACTATTTAACAGAGTTAGAGGAAATATTTTTAAGCGCTATGGAGCGAAAATACAATTCACCAACTGTATACAACCCTGAAGAATTAAGGTCTTATCAAGACTACGTAAATTCTAGTACTGGTGAAATGTAAAAGTACCAGACCGCATAGAATCAGAACTGTAAAAAATTTGCTCAAGTTCTTCAAAACCTGAGCAAAACATTAATTATCTAAAAATCTTATAGGTGCATTATGACACAAAACCTTTCTCCAATTCAAGCGGAATTGTACGCAGCTTCGTGTGATAATTACTCTTTCACACAATTAAATACGGCGCCGTCTAACCAGACATCAAACCCTAACAGCAAACACAAAAAGTATATACATCCACACGTAATTATTCCATGTTCAGATATGGAGTGGGCATTCCAACAAAGAATACCTGTCTTAAAACTGTGGGGAGATTCTTGGCAAAGTGACCCTTACGGTAGTCGTTGGGTGCGATTAGAAACTCAGTTAGGTAAAGAAAATTTCAGAAAAGCGAAAAAAGATTTGATGGATGCTGGATTATTTTTATTTGAATGCCGAATCGAATCATCCAAAGGAGAGCAAAAATACTGTTGGTGGGTAAAAAATCTTCACGGATGCAGAACTGATTACTGGAAGAATGCTCAAAAAAAAGGTGATTCAAATAACCTATCTTCCGAGTTTCATACTGAAGAAGTATTAATACCGCAGTCTGACTGTAATTTAAAAGACATGAATACAGAGTTCCATACTGAAAAACCTTCAACTGAAAATCAAGCTTTGCAGTTAAGTCTTGATTTTTCAGGCGCCAACACAGCAGCACAATTGGATGAATTGAAGCTTCGGAGTGATATTCTTGATAGCTCAAATGATGTTGAATTAGTAGAAAACTTCAATAATCAACAAGATTTACACACGCAACATGATGTTGAAGAGGATGTTCATAGTTATATAGATAAAACACTTTGGAATAGCAATGAAGTTAAAGATAGCGTTGTTAATATAGGGGGTGGCGCCTATAAAACCAAGAATGGCGCCGTCTCTAGGGGGGTCGGTAATCACAATACCACCCTTGAGGCAACCAATACCACTCTAGATAGTGTAAACGCACTCGTAGCAGGGGTTTCAAAAGTCCTCAAGAACATCTCAGAAACGTCTTACGAACATTTCAGAAACTCTCTCAATATCCAAGGGCGCCAGGAATTTATTAATTTCTGCTTGGAGAAAATACATTTATTAAAGAAAGTGAATTTTGAGGTCAGAACATGGGATGCATGGATTGCCAGACATTATGAGCAGTATATGAACGAATGGAGAATTTTTTCATCAACACGACAAGAAGAACCAAAACGTACTTCCCTAGACGAATTCAATTCTTGGCGGTCTGAGTTGTTGGAAAAAGAAAAGCGCGCGAAAGAAGAAAGAATGCGTCGTAGACAACAATTGCAAACAGCATAGTAATCAAGGTTAAAAATGGTAGAAAGAATACCTCCTAGTGCGATTGATATTGAAGAAGCTATCTTGGGTGGTATAATGCTTGACCCAAATGCAATTAGTAAAATTAGCGACACTTTAATTGCAGATGCATTTTATATCAGTACGCATCAAATAATTTACACTTGTGCCTTAAGACTGCACCATGAAGGAAAACCAACAGACTTATTGAGCGTTACGAACTGGTTACTAGATTCGGAGTTACTTGGGAAAATTGGTGGTCGCAACAAATTAGCAATGTTGTTAGAGTCAACAGTGTCAGCAGTAAACATCGATGCATTTGCTCAAATACTTATTGACAAATACACTCGCAGGCGCCTGATTAGTGTCGGTAACAGGATTGTAGAATTAGGTTATGAGCAAGAAACTAACCTTGAATCAATTCTTGACCGTTCTGAACAAAACCTGTATGAAGTATCTAATGCTCAATTTAGAAGGAATACTGAACACAACAGTGCAATAAGCACTACAGCGTATGAACAACTTTTAAATATCAAGCCAATATATCCAACAGGTTATAGAGATTTGGATGATTTGATGGTTGGATTTGAACCAGGTACATTAACTATTCTTGGTGGTCGGTCATCGATGGGTAAATCGTTCATATCCTGTAATCTTGCTTACATGATGATGAAACGTAACAATTTGCCTGTAGTGATATTCTCACTAGAAATGTCAAAGTTACAGCTTGAGTACAGGTTTTGGAGTCTCATTAGTATAACGCAAGATAAAGAGTCAAATATTTTACCAATAAATACAGGACGTATTCAAAGACATCGTTCAAAGAATGACCCTTTGGATGAGTACGAACTGCAAAATATGAAGAATGTTTCTTTAGTTGCTTCACAATTACCGTTGTATATAAACGACAGTCGAGATATGTCTTTGTCAAAAATTGCCTCAGAATGTCGTCAAATTATTGCCAATGTTGGTTCAATAGGGTTAGTAATTGTTGATTACGTACAAATGATGGCAGAAGATAGCGGTGGTAATCGGAGTTATGAACTAGGTGATGTAGCGCGCGGTTTGTATAAAATAGCAGGTGAATTGGATTTTCCGATACTGGCGTTATCTCAAATATCCAGAAGTGTTGAGAATAGGCAAGATAAACGTCCTTTGATGAGTGATTTATCACAATCTGGTATTTTAGAAACGGTTGCAGATAATATTCTTCTTGCTTACCGCGACGAATATTACAATCCTGATAGTACAGAACGCGGGCGCCTGGAACTCAGGTTAGCAAAAGCACGACATGGGGAAATTGGTACTGTCAAATTCCTCTTTGATACTTTTTACGGCGTTTTAAAGGATTTAGCTTAAATTAGGCGCCGTTGATCAAATATATAGGACAAGCATTCTAAAATAATTTTGTCAATTATTTTAGTCATGGTAAACGTGTTTGAGGAAGGTTCTTTAAATTATTTAAGGGCGCCCAAGGCTATAATATACGCAATAAAATTACGTTTTGGATATCAAACAATGAGTGATAAATTAGACATCGAACAACAGCATGAGTTCTTAAGCTTTTTTGAGTACGTATTAAAAGATCAACTGTTGTTTGGAAAGTTTATGGATGTACTAGATAACTCTGAAGAGATGATTTATCTAGCTGCAGAATATGGGTTTCCTTTGGAGCGCTCGGCAATTAAGCCAGGTGTTGCGCGGGTGCTGGAAATACTCAAAAAAGAGTAATGGCACCTCTATATAGTATAAAAATTTAATACAAATGTATTTTTATATACAGGAGTGTAGAAGGTTTCAAAAGCGTGGGCATTAACAATAGTTTATATTTAGATAAATATATATAGAGTAAGGGGTTGAGGGTTATTTTGTGGAGAAACCACGCCAGTTAGATATATTTTCAGATAACGGGATTGAAGCTGGTGAACCTCGACAACTAGAACTCCCTCTTGTTCACGAAGTGTCTCCGAAGGAGAAAAAAACGGCGCCTCCCTCACCTCCACCCGGCGCCCAATTAAGTTTATTCCCCGATACCAAATTTCGTACTCGGCGCCAAAAAAGTTTATTAATGGATGTTGACGCATTGCAGCGCTTTGTCAGGTGACTGAAAATATAGGTAAATATGGGCAAACCTTACGTTAATTGATTTCTTGCTAGCTTCTCTATATAGTCACTCAAACTTTTACAGCCCGCATTAGCTGCCTGCTCTTGTAAGAGCTTTTTTGCTGTTGGGGTCAAAGCTAAGTTAACCCTGATTTTAACCTCGTCGTAGTCTTGACCTTCCCCACGTAAACGTTTTTTCCCCATTTTAATATATTAGTTATTGCGTAATTTCTAAAAATGAACTATTATATTGTAAATGGTTAATGAGGGTGCAAAGATAAAACTATGAGCAAGCCTGTAAAGCCACGTAAAACAGCGTCGCAATTAAAGAAAGGTGCCTTACAAGCACAAAGACTGTTAATTCTGTCTGGTTATTACGTTGACTGCTGGTTTGTCACTAAACTTGAATCTGTTCTTAGAATAGAGACAACAGTTATTAATCCAGTAATCGAATGTAGTAATAGAGATACAATCGATGCGCTAATTAATACGCTTTATACAGTTCGTGCTGATACCTACAACGTACTTGGGAGCGCGCAGTTTTGGAATGGTTCATGGTTTGGAACTCAGAATGTCGTTGCTGCTCATAGCGGTAAGCCTGAAACACGTCTTGTACACGGTAAACCATTACCGTCTAAGATATTCGAGTGGACAGTCCAAGACGCTGCAAAGAATATATTGGCAAGTCAGGAAGCAAGCAAAGTAGAAATAATAAAACGTATTTATAAACGAATTCCATTACATGTAGGTGCCGACTTAACAAAAGAACAAGTAGCTGAGAATAAAGAATTAACCAAACAGCGTCAAGCTGCAATTGATGCATTAAAGTCATTTGAGACTATCAAAACTATCCCGTGGTTACATCGTTATTTCCGAGACTGTTACAAACGTGGTCATTGTCAGCAAAATAGACAAATTGTGTACCAGCAGCAAGCTTATAGCTGTAAAAGAATATCACGTTATCTGTTCGAGGTCGAAGTACAAGGGTTAGAACGTGGTCAGCGTATTAAATTAATCGTTAAATCAAATCGAGTTATTACAGGTCAAATTCGGTTAATCCGTAACGATAAAGGAGAGCTAGAAATTCACCATTTAGAAACTTTATATAATCGTGATTATTGTGAGTTATTAAACCGTGAAGATGAATTAGGTTTAGACCGTGGCTACACTGAGGTGTTCTATACATCTAATAATCAAGTACTTGGTGGCAATTTTGGTAAACAGTTAACTCGTAAAACCGATAGAATGACTAATCACGGTCGCAACAAAAATAAATTATGGTCACTCGCTCACGTCCGTTACAAAGATGATGCATACAAGGCACATCGTATTATTCAAAATAACTTAGGTAGTAAGACAGAGAATAAACGGCGCCGTGTCGATGACGCATATGTAAATACTGTTGTTAACACTGCTTGTAAAGCCGCTACAGAACAAGCTGTGACTATACACGTAGAAGATTTGTTAGAGCAAATACGCCCGAACAAAAAGTTATCTAGGCGAGCTAAAAATCGCCTTGAGAAGTGGGAAAAAGGTACAGTTAAGACTCGACTTACCCACTGGTCACAACGCAACAGCACCAATCTTAACTGGGTGAATGCTGCGTATTCCTCGCAAGTTGATCATCGCAATGGTACTTTGTTGGGTACTAGAAACGGAGATTGCTTTACTACGTATGATAGGGTGGAATTTCACAGTGACTTAAATGCTGCAAAGAACTTACTTCATCGTGGTTTGGACACGGAAATTACGAGGTTTATGAAGTACAAAGATGTTCAAGTAGTATTACTGCGTAGAACCGCGCTTTTCTTGAGTGCAATGGGACTGACATTGCTTGACGCAATTAACTTAGGTTGGCTTGATGTTAAGCATAAAAAATGTCAGGCATTTGAGGAAATCCTACACGGGTTGTAGGAACGTCTAGTAACAGAAAATGGGAGGATTACCCAATCCGCTATGTAATGTTCCAACACACGTACATTACCGAACCAAACTGACACAGACAGCAATGACAAAGCAAGCAAGGTTACTTGTTTTGACACAAATCTTACTGCTCGCTGGCAAATGCCCAGATTGCGCGTAGGTTTAGTGAACCCGCGTACATGTAAACCATCTGAACAAGTAGCATTATTTGACCTGGCGCCTTCTCATTGCGATCCGGAACGTATCGACCCATTGCAGTTGCAAATGCAATCGATGGCTTTTTATAGGATGCCTGCTGATTATCCAGGAGAAGCTTGTTTATATTTTGTAATTGATTCGGCGCCGATTTCTTTATCTAATAGCTTAGGATTTGTACTTAGTTGCCAACACACCTTTTATAAAAACTAATACACCTCGATTTCAATCTGTATCTTGTGTCCAAGAGTGAAAACTGCGTTTACATTTAAATTTTCTGCGACAATGTGAGCGGCGCCTGTCAATGCACTTTATACGACTTTTGACTCAGTATCAAAGGTTTTAGGAGGCGTGAGTATCAACAATGGTCTATATTAAAATGAATGTATATAGAGTAAGCATTTGAGGGTGTTGTGTGGAGAAAGCACGTCAATTAGATATATTTTCAGACAACGGCATTGAACAGGGTCAACCTCGGCAACTTGAACTCCCTCTCGAACAGTCGGCGCCTCCAATTCCCCCAGGCGCCCAGTTAAGTTTATTTTCAGATAAAAAATTCAAGGCGCCGACCAATGAAAAAGTAATCATACATATTGATACTTTACAGTCTTGGAAAAATCAGATAGTAGATTATCAACAGCAAGCTCGTAATACTAAGCCTAGTGAGCAGAAAGCATTGTTTGAGCTACCAGAATTATCTGCTGAAGATTACACGCAAATTGACCCATTAAAATTAAAAAACCAGGTAATATCTAAATATAAAGCTACAGACTATCTATACTTTGTTGTAGACAAAATACCTGGTTTGATTCTCTACATAGGACAGCAGAGAGTAAATAAAAAATTGAATAAAGTACACGAATTAAATGAGTATATCACTGCTTACCAAGAATTACATAATTATTACAAATTAAAAACATCTATAAGTATTGTATTTTGGCAGAATGTACCGCAAGATAAAGAGCGGCGCCAGGACTTAGAGGAATATTTGATTTTGAAATGGCGGGCGCCGTTTAATAAACAGTCCTTCCAGTGGTGGGGCTTACCGTTTTAATTGTATTATCATTTGATATTCCTACTGGTTTTATTGTGGCACCACCTCAAGAAAACAATGATATTACAGCAAATGCCTATCTAGGTAGTGGCGGCAAAGTTCAAGTTAATACAATTAGTCTTTTTGGTGTGGCGGCGCTTAGTCGAGAAGACTTAGCTAGACAATTAAGAATTGATGGTACAAACCCAAATTTACTAGACCCGGTAAGGCTTTAACAAACGATATTACGGCTATTTTTCAGGTAAACCCAACATTGAATGGCACCGTAAATATTAATACTTATGATTCTTACAAAGAACCTAACTCTAATTGTTCTAAATATATAAATTCAGGAGATTTAACACCTGCTTTCTCTCTAATTTCTACTAATTCTGGCGATTCAAAAAAGATTTTAGCATCGCTGATAGATGTCCAAACTGAAAAATGAACAATTTTGTTGGGTTCATTTTCATATTTCAAGACTTGATAAGAACGCTCCCCTGCTTCTTTTCTAATATTTTTCGCATTATCAAACACTTTTTTCCATGCTTCATAATCTTCTACTTCATGAATAATTAATACGTGGTGCATAATTACAATTTATAAGGGTTAAACTTTGGCGCCTAATAATTATAAATTTAATCACATTTGTAGATTTCCTGCCTGATAATCTAATAACGTCCGGTACTTAGTATATTCTAATGCGTAGCAAATAAATGTAATGAAACAGGTGCCTGTGGGTCAATATGATACCCGTTGATTACAGGCGCCTTATTGTTGTTTAAACTAATTTTCTTATGAACATTTCTTTTTAAACTGTTTGATTCCTATAACGGAAACCCAAACACCACCAAGAACTAATAAAACAGGCGCCGTTTCTGGTTCAGGTACTGTAACAGGTGATGTCGGATTTTTAAATGCTTCAAATAGCGTTATTGCGGTGGCTGTTGATAATCCCTCGATTTCTGCGACTACAAGCGCGCGTTCGTTATCACTTTTAGCAGAGCGCAGTTTTTCATAATTACGAAACGCCAGTTCCCGCCAAAGTGCAACAATTTGAAAACGCTGTAAATCATCTTCGGTTCCTGGTACATCAGCATCATCAATTGTTGGGTCATATTTTTGTGCAAGTTCTGGAAGTACATTGAAACGATTAAGAACTTGATTGAAGCGGTTATGGTCGTCATAACTAACTAATATTCCCCTTTGAGAAAGCTCATATAGCATCAATGGTAAATCGCGTAAAATATGAGCGCTAGTGCCAAGTACCAAATTTCCCCCTCCTGACACCGTTTTGTTTTCTGCCGCATCAAATGCTATCTTCCAAGCAGCAGGAACATTGGCGCCTTTGTGATAATCATCATAAGCTCGAAAATAATAGTCTGCAAATAGCGCATCTTCTTGAACTACTGAAGCGGGATTATCAAAACCAACTGTATTGATTAACCTTTGTAGAGCTTCGGTGGTTCGGAGGTAGCTAAGGGCAAAAATTCCATCACGGTCGCGTTGTGCTTCTAACGGTTCGTACCTTCGTTCCATTTCTTGGATAACAAGGTTTAAACACTCTGGTTTCCCCTCCTGACAAACTGGGATAGAAGCTAGAGAGGCAGCAAAAGCTGAACCTTGCATTGAAAATAGCAGCGCAATACTTCCTAAAATGAAATTTTTCATTTGAATTTATAGCTCTATTTTTCGCCAGTTTAAGTGAAATTACCCAAATATTATCGCAAATAAAATAAAAATTATGTAAATTACTTGTAAATTAGCGGCGCCTATCCAAATGCAAAAAGCTCCCTGCTCCCGGTACCAGATTCCAACTCTCATAGCCAAGCAGCTAAGAAGAAGTGTAAGCTGCGGCTGTATTTACTAAGATATGTAGAGAAGGTGATTGATGAGCGTGCGCTTGCATTGACACCTAAATGTAACTGGTGCCACCTCCAAAGATAGCAGCATTAAATTTATAAGTATGAAACTTGTAAAAAAGTGACAATTATTACTTTGAGATGAGTGATTACTGATTCATGCGTCAAGCTTTCCATTCAACTCGTATATTTTTGTATTGAAATAAAAATAGTCAATACGAGAATAAGTGTATGAGTGTGGAAGGAGATGAATGTGATGAAACTGAAAGCTTTGATGGTAGTTACAACTTTCTCATTGAAGCCAGCGGTGGAGTGTTTCTCTAAGATACTAAACAATCCGTACCGTAATTTTAAATGAGGCGCCAGTATTGTTTCCTGCTATCTGTACTATACATACTGTCGATTACAACGTTATAGGGGATTATTGAAATTAGTGTAAGTACAATAGCACAACAGTAAGCGTTGATTGTAAATCTATCATTAGGGTTTTTCCAGAAGGATAAATCAACGCTGATTTTACCAAATATATAAATAAATGTAAATTTAATGTGCTAGCTACGGAAAAACTTCATTAGGTTTTGAATCTATATAACAAGCTATGCAATGAAAGTACTTGTATAACAAAATAAAAGCTTAACAGCAGCAGAGAGCTTAACTGTTAAGAAGACATGCTGTGGAAAACGGGTAAAAAAAAATTAATGAAGCTAGGATGTCAATGGCTGCAAGATTATCTTGTTAGCTATCCTCAAGAGTTGAAATGACTCAAGGTATACGAACGGATCATGGTTAGAGAAAAATAGTATGAAAAATGCACGTATATTAACTAAACTGCTATGGATTAGTGCCATTATCTCACTCATTTTTTCTATTTGCATAACTGATGTTGCTTATGCTCGTGGAGGTTGTTTTGGTGGTAGTACTGTAATTTTAACAACTCAAGGTAATAAACCTATTGAAAAATTACACAAAGGTGACAGCATTATTGGTTATAATTTCACAACCCACCAACTAGAAGTAGGAAATATAGGGGACATTCAAGCCCTAAACTCACATAAATATCTATTAATTAACGGTAAAATTAAAGTAACAGAAACCCATCCTTTTTATGTAAGAACTTCCACTGGAATTAAATTGGAGCAAGCTCAACAACTTAAAATTGGCGCCCAACTGATTGGAGAAGGAGAGTCTAGCATTGTTATCTCCAAAATTAAGTATGTGAATAAAAACATCACAGTATATAATCTAATCTCTGTAAGCCCAAATCATAATTTTTATGCAGATGGTATTTTAGTTCACAATAAAGGAGGAGGTGGAGGAGGAAGCTCTGGTGGAGGAGGTAGAGTAGGAGGTTATTATAGAGGAAGTGGGAATAGCTCTTTCATTCCAATCAACTCAAAAACACTTCCCAAGTATATACTAACATTAATAGTTTTAGCGTTTGTTTTGTTACCAACAATATTCTGGTATGAAATTTATAATTTTGTTCGTTTTTTTCAAAAGGAATTTACCAACGATGATGAATTAAAGCAGTTTGCTACAAAAATTAATATCAAATTTAAAAATCTTTATTCTGTGAAATATTTTAAAGATAACGAGCAGTGGAACACAATTCCAATAGAATCAGAAATAAGTGAGCAGCAGTATAAACATATACTTAGTAAAAATGAATTAATTGAACGAGTAAACTCTTTATTTATACGGTATCAACTTGACTGGACTACAAAAAAGTTTAAGCATATGATTGATGATGTGGCTGAACCATTTTATACCGAGCAATGCAAAATCTTTAAACGTGAATTTAATAGTAACTTCGATATTGTTTATAATCCTGAGTTAATTGAAGCTTGTCCAATTAGTTTAATGCAGGAAGAAAATAAGCATATTTTTCGAGTTCAAGTAAATGCTAAGATGACCAACTTTGCTATTTCTCCCGCCGGATATATACTTAGTGGTGAGCCTTACCCACGCTTGTTTACTGAATATTGGGATATTAGTTTAGACTCGTCTGGAAAATGCTACTTAATAAAAATTGGCCAACTTTCAGTATAATGTATAAATTTTACCAAGCCTTTGTTTACGATGGCGCCTAATCAAATGGACTTAACTAAACTCGCAACTATAACAGAACCTAGTTCAGCCCAAGCAGTTATGCACTTGGTACTTTCTTTCTGATTTTTATAGTGAAGTGGGTTCTCGAACACGCACGTGAACCTGATATAAGGCGCCGTGTCATAGCGTAAAACAAACCTAAAAAACTGGGTTTTTGGTTATAACCTCGTAGATGCAGGTGCCTAAATATTTAAACTTACGAGAAACTTAGTTTTTTATACTCTGAAGCTATTTCTTCTCCAAATCCTCCAGCTTCGATATGACGAATAACTGACTGAACAATGGGTAAAGCAATACTCATGCCAAACAAAGCATTGAATCCAGCAACAACAACAGGCGCCGACAATAGTACAGTCAGTTCAGGAATAAGCGCCAGAACAATGATAAACAGTAGAAAGAAAATGGGGGTAGCGATACCAGTTCTTACAACTTCAGCTAAAATCAAGTCTTTGTATTGCTCACAAAGTTATTTTTGCGTAAAAACCTTCGTCTGCACGTGCGTATGCTGGACGCTACATTAAATTATTCACATACTTGTATAAAATATCATCTGAATTCAACATTTGCAGTTTGAGGCCCCAAACTAAAATTCCCCCAACTACAATATCAGCAGCGGTAAATTGCTTTTCTACTAGATAATCATTATTAAGCAGCACATTTCTGAGGGATTCAGCAAATAGGTTTAATTTTTTGGCGCCGAGCAGTTGTGCTGCACATCAATTTTAGAATAGGCGCCTAATCATAAATCATGACGCCTAAACACTATCGTCCATCCAGCCACAATCAGGACAGTCAAAATGTATTATCGCCGTGTAGTCACGATTAAAAGTATAACCGCACTCTGGGCATTTTCCCGTAAATAAAGGATGATTATCGATTATATGTAACTGCTGTTCAGTAGTTAGGTGTTGCGGCGCCTGCTTAACTCCATAGGTAATGCGCTTAATTACCAACTCATTGTTTATATAGGTGGCGCCATCTGGTTCCCAAACTTCTGGTTTTTCTGCATCTGGGTCAAAAGCGAAGTATGGGCAACTATCACCCTCTGGGCCATCAGGCATAACTGCACAAACCAGGTAAGGGTTGTGGCAGTAAAAACGACATTTTATACATTCAGGTATTTGGTGATTTGATGATGGTTTTTGCATTGCGGCACTTTCTTAAAATACTTTCCATCATCTTAACTACTGAAGGAATAAAATTCAGGCGCCGAACATAGTAAGAAATTGAAAGTTTTACCGGGGTGCCTTTTAAGTGTATGGGATATCGGCATCATCAAATGATGATTAAAAACATGTAGTTCAACCAGATAATAAAACTTGGTTATGGGGTGAATGTCGGTCTATTCATTCCCCAAGGATTACCACTTCCCCAACCACTATTTTGCCAAGCTGTTTGTTGACTTGCTAAAGCACTATAGGTATTTGTAAGAACAAGAGTGTTTGTGGCAACAGGATTGCTATAAAAACTATTGCTGGGAAAGAGGCTGTGCCGTAATATCTGGAAATCCCGCGTACCATCTGCCATAACCGTTAGCTGTATTTCAGTCCAGATGGGGGGAAAATTAGTTGGGGGAATATTGTTTGCAGTAGCTGTGCCAGCCAAGTATCCCGTTATGCCACCAAGCACTCCTCCTGCAATACCACCGCCTACAGTCCCCAATGGACCGAAGAAAGTGCCTCCAGCAGCACCTAATTTAGCACCAGTCAAAGCACCAGCGGCAATTCCAACTCCAGCGCCAATCGTACCTGCGGCAACGCCAGCAGAGATAGTACGGGCGCCTACAAGTTGCTTAAACTGAACCCCCTGAATGCCGTTTTGAGTGATATTTGTTTGACTCCTAACAATTGGAAATCTTTCAGATGGGAGTCCAAATTGGCTAGGGCTAGTGTAAATACCACTATTACTGTGAAGTCCAGAACTAGCTATCGTTCTTGAATCATTCGTTGTTAGATATCCATGCAGATAATTAGAAAAGCGAAATCCGGAACTACCTGTGATAAATCCTTCAGTAATGGTTGCGGGTGGCACCGGGTCTGGTACTCCTAATCGCCCTGAACCAGCAGGTGAAGAAGGATCAATCCAGCTTACTGAACCCGTAGATGCTTCAATCGTTCTAACTTGTTGTTGAGATGGTGGTGTAACTTCTGCTGTTCCCGTTTGTCTCGACTGACGTTGAACTTTACCTGTTTGCTGCACTACGTGGGTCAACTCATGTGCCGTCAACTCATTATTACCTGGCGCCTTTCCTCCTCCAAAGTAAATATCACTACCATAAGTAAAAGCTTGGGCGCCTAACTTTCGATTCATTTGTACTGCTTCATTACCAGTATGTACGCGCACGGAACTAAAATCTGTACCAAAACGTGGTTCCATGAAGCTTCGTACATTATTAGCTAAAGGATTTCCTTCACCTTTACTGCTATTTAATTGACTTTCAATATTACTCCCAGCTTGGAAACTACCATCACCCGCACGCTGTAATGAAGGTTTTGTTTGTACTTCGTTTTCTAAATAAGTATTTCTTTGGATAGATGCGTCTATAGATTTGCTTTGTAATTCATCTTCCGGCGCCTCTTCTTGCTGTACCAAAGGAGTAATATTAGTCACTAAAGGCTTAGTTTGTACTTTGTCTTCTGTTTGTTCAGAGGGTGCCATTCGTTGTACGGCAGAATCAGGCATTGACATAACTTGACTTGCCATTGCATCAGCTTCTCGCTCGTATTTGTCTCCAGGGGCGCCGACTGTTAGTTTTGCCTGGGGACGTAAGGAAATTCGATTTATATCATGGACAACAGGCGCCTGCTTTAAAGGTTCTGGTTCTAGTTCATCATTAGAAAGTGTTTGAGATGATACATAGGGTAATGTTTGTATAGCGGAAGTATTTATTTCTGGGGTAAAGCCGCGTATTGGTGAAGCTAACGTTGGGGTATTCGGTGAGAAGAGGGAGGGATTTATTGTATTTGATAAACCCGTTTTCTTGCGACTAACCTTAACGCTGTTCCTCATTTACCAAATCCTCTTTGACAAATTCCTCTAAAAGTATTATGAGTAAACACCAAATACGATGTTATAGACTAAGGTCTAAACTTCTATACAAGAGAAGCGCGCGGGTTTAGTCAAGAAGGATTAGCGCGCGCAGTTGGAGTATCACTAAACACGATGCAGCAGTGGAACTATTAGGTTGTGAAGTAGGGGATTTGTTAGAATGGCGCCGAAACTGAAGTTACGCTTTGGAGCTATTAGTTTTCCCAAGAAGGGTAATAATCAAACAGCCATCTAAACTGTAAGTTGGCTAACCAAGTGGGAGTAAGCTTGTAAATAGAATCGCGAAGTAAACATCCTATTATTGAGTCGGTTTGTCCAAGCTGACCGACTTGTCGAGAGGTCGTAAATACACGAGTTACTCGTTGGCTGCGACTACTCTCAAATTGACGTAATAGTAACTCTTCTTGCTTTTGGCTAACCTCTGAGGATAGTAACTTTACAAGTTCAAAGGCATCTTCTATTGCCATACAACCTCCTTGACCAAGATTTGGTTGAACGGGGTGCGCTGCATCTCCTATTAGAGTTACCCGTCCTCTTCCCCAGGAAGTAGCTAAAGGTTGCCGATCGAAAATGTCATCCCGATAGATACTTTCGTTTTTTAAAACCTTAATGATTGTGGGTACAGGTTCGCTATAGTCTGAAAAAATTGACTGCAAGGCTTGCAAGGAACCCCCAACTGAGTCATCATTACTACCCTGTTTACTGTTATTAAAAGCATAGAACGAGAATTGGCCTGCTCCAACATCAAAATATCCAAAGCGGTTTCCTCGACCCCAAAATTCTAACCAACTATATTGTTTATCCAGTGGAATACTTGAGCCGTTGAAAAAACCTCTCCAGCAACACATACCACTGTAGATAGGTTCTTCTAATCGTTCTTCACCATTTAGGCAAGCACGTACTTGTGAGTAAAGACCATCGGCGCCGACTAACACGTCCCCAGTTGTTGTACTACCATCTTTAAAGTAAACTTTTACATTATGTTCAGTTTCCTCAAATTTTTCAAAAGCAATACCAGTCCGTACTATTCCTGTATCTAACGCCTCATAAAGAATTTGTTGTAATAATGGTCTTGAAAGACATATTCCTAAATCTTCTTCCCCAATAATTTGTGGGGAGCTAATATAAAGTGGAATTCCCTTTTTACTAAAAAATGCACCCTTTAAAATTTTTCCTCCCTGTTGGTAAAAACGTTGATAAATTTTCCCTGAACGCAGGAGTTTACAAACACGTATAGCGTTTGTTTGAATAAATATACCACCTGGTCCAGAAAGCATTGCACTCAATTCACGTTTCTCGTATAGCTCAACTTGAATGCCTGCATCCAGACACGCACAAGCTAGAGTCAATCCACCGATTCCACCCCCAATGATAATTACCTTTGATACTGAGGACTTGGTTGCTTTATTGAATGGTTGCATCACTTATTCCAAATAAGGTTTGTATGTTTTTATATACTTAATGATTGAAAGGGAGATAAAAAAGATGAGCATCAATAAGCTATAGACAATCCACAAGATTTCCTCCTAATCCAAAATCTAGAAACAGTTGTTGACATGAAATAGTTCGCATTATAAGCGCAAGAAGTTTAAATACATGTTAATTAAGGCACTTGCGATTTTCGTGGGTACAGGCGCCTTATTTCTCCATAAAATAGGCGCTCTATATGTACTAAATATTACTATAAATATGATGAATGAATATAATTATTACAAAAAAGATAATTAAAATATAGCTATATAGTTATTTATTTTTGGTTATAAATTATTAATTGTACTGGCGCCGGGTATCATCAAAGCTGGTTACAAACCAACCGACTCGTTGATACAAGTTGGTAGTATTCAAACTCTCGCGCGTCGTAAAAATTATCCAGGCGCCGGATTGGTTATTATTGACGAAGCTCACCATGCGTCGGCAAACAGTTATCGTAAATTAATCGAAGCTTATCCAAATGCCTTAATTCTGGGTGAAACGGACAGTTTTTACCTCATCAAGTGGAGTAATCCAAACCAATCCAAATCAGGCTGCCAATGAAACAGCTCCCTACAGTAAATTTGCTCAAAAGAATCTTTATTTCAAAACTAAGGTTTTAGCAGAACAGGAAATTTATCGATTCCTAGAAACCAGCCATATGGATGTGGTGATGATTCTGCCTGGTTGGATGATGGGATCTGGGGACGCTGCACCAACGAGCGCAGGGCAACTTGTATTGGATTTATTAGCAAGTAAACTGCCTGGGATTATTGTAAGCGCTAACCTGGTAGGAGGTAAGTAAGAGGTGCCTCTTTTAGCTGTTCATACAGAAACGCTCCGTAAAAGTATTGTTGAAGTAAAATTGACTTTAGTACAATTGTTTTATCTGTCAGCTAAGAGTAAGACTTTTTGATCAGTATTATAATACAATTATGTAGTATATAGTAATATAAAGTTAGTATGATGAGTGAAACTCCTTGTTTGAACGCGGTAGTAGAATTACTTTGGTCTCAAGTGCATCTCGAAGTACCGTGGCAAATTGCGGATTATGAGCCGTCTTCGTTTATGAGCTTACACGGCGATATGACATCGTGTGAAGTTGGTTTAATAATTGGTCAATTAGTAAACTATAAGCGTCTGAAAGAAAAAGGTAATGTAAACGATGTTTTACATCAAATAATTGAGTCTGAATCAATGGGTTTGCCTGGTGGTCTTCAAGCAATAAACAGTGCTGGTAAAGTAATTAGTCCTGGTTGCTGTTGTGATCTTGACTCATGGAGGGATTGGTTAGATTTTTTGCAAACTGGACAATCGCCCTGGCTTGGTCATAGCCCAGGTGCTTGGATTGAAACAGTCGGTGGTCTTATCCGCGTATGTTCAGGTGGAGGAATGTATCCTGAACAGGATAGTTTTCACATCGATTTTGAACGAACCGCATTCGAGAAGCAATTAGAAAAGGTACAGCAAGATTTAAGTGATTTTGTACTATTAGTTGAATTATGGGCTGCTGGTGTTGGGTTTCCACAGTCGTGGGAGCTAGCTAAAAAATTTGATCAGTTTTTTTACATTTCTGCGGCGCCTACTCCACTACTGAATACTATGGGTAAATTGTATTAATATTTGCGGCACCGAAGGAAACAGCGAACTAGTACCTGAATCAGTGCCGATAGCAGCAGCTCTAGGTAATGGTATTGTTAGTATTATAATTACATAATTATGGCGTAAGTATTTAAAGAGTATAAGCGAGTGAATCTTGCATTTAGTTATGTGCAGCACGTATTTTATTTGTTGGTATAGACTTGACTATGTTAATGGGTATCTAATTTGGTACACCAATGATATTGATAGGGTGCTAGTGGATAGCATTACTGGAAAAATTCCTGTTTTTCAGGATATAGCGAGTTTGCAAGGCTATGGGGAAAACATTGGCTTACAATTGCAAGAAGAGGTATCGATTTTACACGATTTGGATATAGTGCAGTCTTGGTTAGCAAATCCAATAAGTGAGAAGATTGATTGTAACTCTTTCTTATCTATTTGGAATTTGTTTACAGATGTGGCAAGTTCTGTCAATGATTCAACCTTTGATTACAGGCGCCAAGAAACCGACAAAATTTATAACAAACTTTTCTTTGGTAATAACTTGCCAGCAATTACACAGGAAGGAGAGTATTACGAACCTGTTTGGGCAGTTGATGAGGTCAAAATGCTTTCGGGAGTTTTAGAATACGGACTTTCCATGTTTCGGCAAGCTACTCAACCTCAATATTACAGTAATTAGTAAGTGAGCATTTTCGTAATCCGGCACCGACTGTAGCGCTTTGGGATAGGTATTGCTGGAATCGCTATTACTCAACTATGAAAGTGAACCTCTGCAACTAGAGCTATTAGGTCGGTGCCTGCCTAATTTTTTACCGCATTAAGTTTAAAATTTAGTTAAAATTAAGTACAACGGTTAAGAGGTGTACAGCAATGAATACACTCCAATACTGGCATCCGGTTATACAAAGTAAGAAGTTAGGTCGTAAACCTGTCTGTATCAAACTGTGTGGGCAAGAAATTGTGTTATTCAGAGGAGAACAAAATTCAATCGGCGCCCTGAAAAATAGCTGTCCTCACCGTGGTATGAGACTGTCGGAAGGTTGGATAAAAGATAACCGTTTAGTGTGTCCTTATCATGGATGGAGTTATGATTGTGATGGCAAAGGATTTAGTCCGAGTACACCACAACTTCATGTTTGTGCCCAGAGATTTGATATAGTTGAACGCTATGGTGCTATTTGGATTAAGTCCTTTGATTCGCAGGCAGAGTTCCCGCAACTTGATTTTAGTTCTTATGAGTATATATGTACTTTAGAGCATCATGTTGACGCACCGTTAGGAGTGGACAAATATCTAAGTATGGAACATGGGGCACCATATCTAAAAATTTCTTGTGCATCTTAGTGTTAACTTCTCCGAAATCATAAAGCCAGCAGTTGTAGAAACTACTATACAAACGAGATTATTATTAACTTTTTATATTAAAGCGCGCCTTGGATACCGCAACGCCAACCCAGTCTCTTGTAGACTGGGTTTTTGGTTACAAATTGTAAATGTTATTATACGTATAAAATTAGACTAAAATTTATGTGAAAAATGAGTAATATATAATTTTATTTGATAAAAACACAGTAATCTGCTATGTAATTAAAACCCTAAATATAGATAAAACGATGCGGAAGTTGGTATTAAATTGTTACAAAGTGATTGCTGCAACAGCGCTTACAACCATTGCAGTTACCTCACAAGTCACTGCATCATATGGTATTACATTTGTAACTCAAAGTAGTGCTTTAGGAGACAATGACCAATTAGATTGGTCTAATTTAGGTGTTCCATCCCCTTTTAACTTTTTACCAAATTCGTTCGGCGCCACATCTAGTAACGGTTTGAAGTTAAACGTAGACATTGCAACATCAAATGTACCAGGTGTGACATCACCGCTGGTTTTTCAAACTTTACCACCACCAGGAGGAATTCCAACCAATTTTGCAGCAGGCGATTTTCTGCTATTTACAGGGTTTAATCCACGAACTTTTCCTGCGGTCGGTAATCCCGGTCCATTGAGTATTACCTTTGAAAAACCAGTGCAAGCGGTTGGAACTCAAATAGCCGTAGATGATACAACAACTTTCACAGCTTTCATTTCAGCTTTTGATAATGACAGTAACTTATTGGGTACTTTCTCGGCGCCTGGAACTTCTTCTCTAAATCTAGATAACTCAGCTTTATTTTTAGGAGTTAAAAGCGATACAGCAAATATTGCACGATTAGTTTTTAGCACTTCAGAAAACAACCGTGCGTTTGCGATAAATAAATTAAGACTAGCGACAGTACCTGAGCCTAGTTTAACAGGAGCAATTTATGCACTTAGTGCTTTAGGAATGATTTTTGCAGTGAAGCGAAAATTAAAACTCGTGTGTTAATTACTGTAAGGCGCCCAATTATAAATTACAGTTTACGGTGCCTTACAAAGTTATTTTTGCAAACCTTCGTCTGCACGTGGGTATGCTGGACGCTGCATTAAAATATTCAAATACTTATATAAAATATTATCTGAATTCAACATTTGCAGTTTAAGTGCCCAAACTAAAATTATGCAAGTTTCAATTAGCCAGTTACAAGAAAGCGAAATAGCTACTGCTGACCAGATTTTTCGGCTTGCTTTTGGTACATTTGTTGGCTTACCAAACCCAATGGAATTTTGCGGTGATGCAACTTACATTCCGCACCGATGGAAAACAGAACCGACAGGTGCCTTTGCGGCATACGTTGATAATAAGTTAGTAGGAACAAATTTAGCGACTCGTTGGGGCAAATTTGGGTTTCTTGGTCCCTTAACAGTACATCCTGACTATTGGGGTCAAGGTATTGCTCAAAAACTACTTCAAGCGACAATGAAATGTTTTGAAGAGTGGGGAATAGAATACACAGCTTTTATGACTTTTGCCAACAGCCCCAAGCATCACGGTCTTTATCAAAAATTTGGGTATTATCCTAGATTTTTGACTGCTGTAATGTCTAAATCACCTTCAGTAGTCGAACAGGGTAAATTGCGAAGTGAAAAATATTCAGAAATAGCTATGACTAAAGCGGTGCCGATTTTAAAGAATTGTTTCGAGCTAACTAACAGTATTTATTCAGGGCTAGATTTATCGAGCGAGATTGAAGCGGTACGCATACTAAAACTAGGTGATACAGTTTTGTTATGGGATGACAGCGTTTTAATAGGGTTTGCAATTTGCCACTGCGGCGCCCAAACTGAAGCGGGTAGTAATACTTGCTATATTAAGTTTTCAGCAGTACGGTCTGCAAGCAAGCAAAGTTTTTATTTTGAGCAATTACTAATAGCATGTGAGACTTTTAGTTTGCAATCAGGTATGTCAAAACTAATTGCAGGAGTTAACACAAGTCATCATGACGCTTACTGCATAATGAATACACTTGGTTTTCGTACAGAATTGATAGGGGTTGCCATGCATAAATCTAACCAACCTGGCTTTAGCCAACCGCACGTGATTGCCCTATACGATTTGCGATAAAATATGTCAAATAATATTATTTTGTTAATTGCTGAGTTGTATTTTTTATCTTTTGACCATCAGCTGTTGACTTGAATTGGCGCCAGAGTATCGTTGTTGGTTCAAAAGAGTTTCCTATGACTCACGAGTTTTTGGGGCAAATGTTAGGTGTGCGTCGTGCTTCGGTAAGCGTGAGTGCTGCGCTTCTTCAAAAAGCCGAAATTATTCAATACAATCGCGGCAAAATGAGAGTAATCAACCGTGGGCTAATGAAAAATATTGCCTGCGAGTGTTATGAAGTTATCAAGATCGAATTTGACCGCTTACTAGGCATTAATCGAGAAGGTTAATTTATTTTACGGGCTGTAAAACCGTCTCGTCTTCAGTGGAGCGGATGTAAAGCCCCAAAGCTAGCCTTGAGTTTCAATATACTTTTTCCTTTTTTCATTATCGTGGTTCTTCAGTATTACCGCTGTTCCCTTTGATAAAGCGAAATCTTCAGAAATATTAGAGTAAGTACAAAATACTTAGAATCTAGTCGTAATTTTATATATATATTCCATTCCGTATCAAGCTTACAGAAGCATAGTTCGAGAGCGAGATGCTGTACTAGAAACAGCGAAGTAAGAACGCGCAGGGAACTTGCCCGGTTCTGGCTTTAGTATTAACTATTATTGGCTATTACTGATATTAAAGACATCACTAGTAATAACTCTTGAGATGGTGCTTACGCGTACCAAATTAACTAAAAGTTTTTGGCGGACTTATTAGACTTTTGGTAGAAATGTGCAGCTATGCCCTTATGCTACGATAGTTAATAAATATGAGAGCAAAAAGTGAATAAAAATGAATTTCTTTATCCTCGCAGCCGTTACTATGGTCAAGTTAAACCAGAAAATTTAGTTTTCAATGCCAACTTACAGGAGTTTAGTCAGCGAGTTAGCATTATTTGTAACTTACAGGTTTCTGGAAAAATACCCCCTGAAGAAGCATACCAACAAACTAAAACCTTGTGGAAACAGTTAAAGCGTAGCAAAAAGCAGTTAAGGCTTGGTGAAAATCCTTTTTCTGAAAATCAGTCTAATAGTCAATAAGTAAATTGCAAAGCGGTATAAGTACAGTAGTGATTAAAATAGCACTATAAATACAATAAGCAAGCTATAAGATAAATATTTATACCGTCGTAGTAGTTTTTTTATTTTGGTAATTTTAACTTTGTGTCTTAGCTGTTTTTAACTACAACAGCTAGATTTTAGGCTATTTAGACGATAGCAACTTGGCTGATACTGAACTAATAAGTATGTTTCCTGGTTTCTATTCTTTTTCATTTTATACAACAATTTTGTCATACAAAGCTTTCTCCCGTAACGAGGATCAAAACGGGTCTTGCTTCGCTGGACAGAGTGTGCGGTGCGACTTTCTAACCCAAGAACTCAACAGCGCCTAAGAGTAGAACAAGAGCTAAATTTTGATGTAGACTCAGTTTAAGGCGCCGACATGAGTAGCAGGAATTTAGTTTACTTGAATATTTGTAATCAAAAGAAAGGTTTGTCGTTGAACTTGATCGTATTTTATCTGAAATACTAAGCCCTAGCGTATCAAAATGACCAAATATTGCTGGCTTACCTATAATTTACCTGTATCTTTGAATGCATAGCAAATCAATATACTGCTTTCGGTCTAGATTGATGCTAACTAGAAAGTTTATAGCTATAACAAAATATTGAGAACAACTTTATCGATAATCAAAAGGTAGATATAATGCTTCTTTAGGTAGAAAGACAGGGTTAATAGAGTATTTATAATCATTGTGGACTACACACTAATCATACAGTAAGGTTTTACAGGTGTTTTAACACCTGTTTTACTTTCAGGTTGGCATCTCAATGTATACGATGTAAAGAAAATAAATATTCTGTAATTGCTATATACGAAACCAAGCTTAATCACATTGTCTAAAGTACTATTCTATGAAAATAAATAAAAACATGCTTTCATCCAATAGTTAGATGATTCTTGTTTTCAATGAAAATACAGTTAACAAGGATTGATAAATCACGAGAGATTACAAACGACTAATATATTAATTCCTTGAAAAGGTAAGAATAAGATGAATGAGGAAAACTTTCTTGGTTCTCAGAACCATTACTATGGTCAACCTAGAAAAGAAGATTTAATCTTTAGCTCGAAATTAAAAGAATTCTCAGAAGCAATTGATATGATTTGTGCTTTGCAAAGAGATGAAAACATGACTTCGCAAGAAGCATACGAAGAAATGGAACTGTTATGGAAGAGCTTAAGCCGCAGTAAAACTAAATTGAAAGTTCATAAAGATTGTAGAGTTAAGTTGAGCCATATAACTAACATGAGGATAAAACTAGTCAAGAAAAAGGATATAAATCTTAATCATAAATAATGAATCAAAATACTACCTATTTCTTGACTCGCAGGCAACTCCATCATTATCTCTATCCAACCTGCTCGCCCACGGGTTAGCTGCAACATCGATATCGCTAATGCCTCGCGCTTTTAAATCTTTGCAAGTACCAGATTGTGGAGGAATTGCAGAATTTGATGTAAAAGTCGGTGCCTTTGGTATGTTTTGAGTATCAGACGGAACTGGAGAAACAGTAGTTACAGGTAACTGTGTGTTTGTTGATTCTATTGTTGGTGTTGGTGTTACAGTTGCTTTAAAAACAGTTTTCGGTGTAGTACTTAGTGCTGGTGTCGGCGCCTGTGTTGATGCATTTCCCGAAGCTTCATTAGATGGTGCCGAGCATCCAAAGATTATTAAAGTTACAATAATTAACAGATTTTTATACATAAATTTTAGGACAGGCGCTAATTAGAAATTGCAACATCCGGCGCCTATGACTATTAATTATTCCTTGTATATAGAGATTTATCTAAATATGGAATGTGGCGCCCATTATCTAAAAATTCCTCAAAAAATCAGTTTTAAATTAAATCGTTTATTACTTCAGAAAGCTGCTTATCCCACATATCTTCGCATTTAATACCAATGAGCGGATTAGCGTTTTTACCTTTCTGATAACCTATACTTATAGCTTGCGTCATCTTGTCGATATCCTGCGGATTGCCGGATTTGAGTGAAGACAAGATACTAGAAATATTGATAAGAGCGTAATCAGCAGCAGGTCTTTGAGCGAGATAAAAGCTGTTTAGGGCAATCTCTCCCTCAGCACTTGAAAGTTGTTGAACTAAAAAACTAACAAAAAACAGATTATGTCCCTCCCTCGTGTGAATATCACAATCATTGTCAAAGAGTTTTAGCGTAGCATCCGCTCGTGCGCTGACGCGGAACCTCCTGTGGCGCCTGTCAAATATATATCTGCCTGTCCTCACTAGTATTATTCAATAAATAACGATATTGAAACTCAAAAGCTTGTTTTATCTCTGGTAAAACAATTTAAATAATCCAAGGGAATACGATGCTGTCGAGCGGAGGTAACAATGCTGCTCCTATAAATGCTGGTGTTTCGGGAGGGATAGAAGGAGTATTAGGCGCCATCAAAAGCTTTACTTTTCCTGCTTCAATATGTCGTCAATTGTTAATCTGTCATCATGAGCAAGCCTTCTTACCCAATCTCGCAATTTGACTAAAGTCGTAAAGTCACTTTTTGTTAATGTTCCAGATTTTGCAGATGATAGAGTACGACGGTCAATTTTTACACCTTGCATCAATAGCTCCTCATAAGCAGCATTCACGGATAAGCCATCAGGCCAGTAAGAACCAATATCAACGTAGACCTTCAATGTTTAACTCCTAACTATCTACGTTGATGTTCTCACATCTAAAGCTTATTACGTTTCCTATTATACGTGTAACTATAACGTATAACTATGAGTATTAACTTTTAAGGTATACGTTATAGTTGTACGTCAAAGTATATTATAATAAATAGGTAGCGGTGCTTATGTCTGTTGAATGGGCACTACTACCACACAAACTAAAACCCCCCGCAACGACTTCCAATCACACGGGAGGTTAAGTACCTAAATATTAAAAAGGTTGGTTTTATTATGAACGCATCTGCCCCAATTTTTCAAGCATTTAATTATTTTCAGTTCGAGAGTCAAGATTTAATCGCCAAGGCTCAAGAAACTTGGGGTAACTTCAAGATTTTTGTTCGTCAGACTTTTGATGCTTTGATTGAGACAGGACGCGCGCTACAAAACTTGTACGATGAGTGTCTAAACATTGGTACCAACAGCAAGAAGGTATTTTTCCAATGGCTCGATAGTTTCGGTGCCTCTCGTTATATTGCTCGCGCGGCAATGGATTTGTACAACTGGTTCAAAGATTTAGACCCCAGAATACAAGAATTAATCCGTGAGAATGTACAAAGCTGGAAGGTGTCAGCACTAAGGCAACTGAGACACTTGACTACCGAGTTGTTAAAAGAAATTGTTACCTCTGGTAAAAAGACAGCGGCACAAGTAAAACAACTTATCGCGCGCGATTCTAAGAACTTAATTAAAACCAATGGTACGACGTACCAAGATAACGACCCAGACGATACGGTGCCTGCCCAAAATAATGGTACGGAATCAATCTCTGAAGTAGAACCAACTAAGTCTAACTGTGTACCAGAATTGGCGCCGGGAATGAGAGTAGTAGTAAACAGTAACGATGCCTGGAATGGTTCTGCTGGAATAATTATGTCCATTCATAAAGATTCGGAGTTTTGGGTACTCTTAGACCACACCGTTTCCCAAGGGATGGAAATTAAAGATTTACTCAAAAGTGAACAGCTTGTACCAGAAGTAAAACGAGTTGTTACGGTGAGCGAGCCAGCGGTGGAGGCACACGGAACGTTGGACTTGCGAACCCGCAGGGCGCCTACGACAAACAAAACTTACTCAGAAGCAGAGTTAGAAGCAAGAATAGCCGAAGCTTTGGCTACCAAGGAGAGAGAAATAGCAGAATTAGAGCAAGCAAGATATACAGAAATTCGCAATGCTGCACTAGAAGCTGCGAAGAGAGAGATTATTGCAGCCGAACAACACGCGCGTTACATGACTCAACAAAAAGAACAACTCACAGCACAGTTATATCAAGCAACAGAAGAAATTCATAGATTACGCGCGCTGGAAGTCAAGAACAAACAACTAGAACAACGAGTTAGTGATTTAGAGAAGGCATTGGAAGGTGCTAATCGAGATAGTTGGAATAATACTTTAAATAAACAAGCTGCCAAGGTGCTGAACTCACAAGTAGAAAAAACAGTGGTGCTTCTCACAAAAAAAGTTGATTTGTTACAGAATCTAAATGCTGAATTAAAACAAGAGTTAGCTGACTTAGACGCTTTTAGTAGTCAACAACAACAAGAATTAGATAATTATCGGCGCCTTTTTGAGTCAAATCATCAGACTTCGGAAACACAAACACAGTATATTTGTTCTGTATAGGTGCCGGAACAAATTAATTTGGAATCAACTACACTCACCAGAACTTAAGTATCATTAGTAACTATTGTTTATTTAACACAAAGGCAGAAAAATTATAGTATGTTTGTCTTACGCGATTACCAAGAGGAACTCGTGTCAAAAACGCTCGGCACCTGGTCTAGTGGAACTCGAAAAGTTTTACTACAACTCAGCACAGGTGGTGGTAAAACAGTTATTTTTGCAGCAATCGCTTCTCAATTCGCACGACACCAAGAAGGAGTTTTAGTAGTTGCCCATAGGGAAGAATTAATTTTACAGGCAGCATCTAAATTGGAATCTGTTACTTCCCAGGCGCCGGGTATCATCAAAGCTGGTTATAAACCAACCGACTCGTTGATACAAGTTGGTTCAATTCAAACTCTCGCGCGTCGTAAAAATTATCCCTTAGCCGGATTGGTTATTATTGATGAAGCTCACCATGCGTCGGCAAACAGTTATCGTAAATTAATCGAAGCTTATCCAAATGCCTTAATTCTGGGTGTAACAGCAACTCCGCGACGAGAAGACGGTTATGGATTACGCGATGTGTTTGATGAGTTGATTTGTTCTATTAGTACTAAAGAATTAATCGCACTTGGCTATTTAACTGATTATAAATTGATTGCTGGTTTTAAATACTCTAAGCACAAAGTACCCAAACAACGAGATTTTACAAAGAAAGAATTAGCCGAAGTTGCCCAGGATTATAAACCCGAAGAAGTTTTAAAGCAGTGGAATAATTTTGGTGATAATAAGAAAACTATAATATTTGCCGTTGATGTCGCGCACTCTAAATCTATTACCACTCAGTTCCGCATGAATAGTATTGCTTGCGAACATATTGATGGAGAAACGCCCCAGTCCGAACGTAAAGAAATTTTAGAGAGATTTAGAAAAGGCGCCACTCAAGTAATATCCAACTGCGCCATTTTAACTGAGGGGTTTGATTGCCCCGATTCGGAAGTTGTAATCATTGCACGTCCTACTACAAGCGTTACCTTATGGTTACAGATGATAGGACGGGTGTTACGTCCGGCGCCGGGAAAAAGTTTTGCAGTTATTATCGACATGACGGATAACTGGTTTAGATTAGGGCGCCCATGTGACCATCGCGAATGGAGCTTACAACCAGTTACATGTGACCCAGATACAATGGGTGCCCGTTGTTGCCCTAGTTGTCATCATGTATTTAAACCTATGCCCGCTTTGATTCGTACATTTGAAACTTTCAACACGAAACAATGCGAATTTATTACTACCTACGAAGCTGATTGTGCTAACTGTGGTAAACCGTTACGCTGGGTACTGGAGGAAGGGCGAGTAATCGAAGGGGGCGGTGTTGCTACAATCGTTAGTTGTGAAGGCGCCGAATGGCAAGAAGTTCCAGCATCTGTACGTCCTGCGGTGTTGCGTCCAATTGCTGAAAATAAGAAAAGGAAGTATCGCGGAAATAAAGGATTTTTTCAGAGATTTGAGGTAATTCAAGATTGGTTTGATGCTCACCGTGATGTAAATTTAGACGAAATTAAATATGCTATTAACTTGATGGATTTAAATGTAAGAGAGGAATCAATAGTTAATACGATATTAATTGGTATAGTTGGTAAGATTAGAAATTCTTCTGATTGGTATGATATTACTAAGCATATGTCTGAGCGCGCGGGCGACGTTAAAAAAGCAGTTTGGGATAAATTAGAAGTTTATGAAAAAGAAAAATTAAATAATTGGAAGAAAAGATATCTTGAGGAACTTGAAGTTTGGGGAACTGAGGAAAATCTAATAGTGATACAACGAGACTTAGAAGCTTGTGAGAGCTTTGAAATGTTGGAAGAATTATGGCAAATATACAACAAAGAAGCAATTCGCAACGCATCGAAACGTATTAACAACGATAAAGGCGCCGTTGTTCGAGATTGGATAGAAAAAATTGATAACCCTTCTTATGTGTGATACGGCAATATAATTTATTTAATATTAAGAGTGTAAGAACTTTATGGCAAATAATCGTAAAGAGTACGATGTTGTATTGGGGAGTAAAAGTGCGGCGCCAAAACTAAATTAACAGCGTGCCTTTAAGAGCTTGTTCGAGAGGCACCCTTGGACAATTACAGATACTTAATACTTGAATCTTTTTAGGAGCAATTCAAACATTATTTAATCAATCAACCATTGGTGTAGTAAGTAAGCTATAAACATAAGCCTAAAAATTATAAACAGTATTACCCATACCAAAATCATAAGCCTGAAATGTCGCAACCAATCATTTCTATTAGATACCCTTTGTTGCGATAGAATAAGGGTGAGATTGGTAGACAGTAGAAATGCTAAAATATTAGCGACTAGAAACCAATGCGCTTCTGTTACATCTCGTAGCCACGGTACTAATGAGCCTGCGTTTGCACTACTAGGTTGAAAGGTTGGGTCTCTCAATGGTGAAACTTGGTACACAAAAATTCCACTAGTACAAAACGGCTTAAATAAACCAAGTATTTTGTGGGATAATGATTAATTAGATTAAAACAACTTTTTATTGACAGGCAAGGAGTCAGGGTTTGGGACGATTAGCTCCAAAGGAATTGAGTTT
>JAESFJ010000210.1_pt1 | contig 41262 bp, 44 predicted proteins | sample 9266161 | NCBI WGS metagenome assembly JAESFJ01 (sample SAMN14506165, study PRJNA617096) | algae metagenome | isolation source: Calothrix sp. FI2-JRJ7 and co-occurring heterotrophs from granitic desert soil | place: USA: Red Pass Lake area, Fort Irwin, California | collected 2000-06-01
TACGAATTAATATAATTAAAATTTATCATCTTAATATCTATAAACAATATAAACTTATAGTTAATTCTGCTTAAATAACTGCCCAACACTTGAGATTGCTTTTCATGACTTTTTCAGCAAACCCTACTTAATGATGCGGTGAAAATTTCCACTAAGGATACTACCTCATGTGGAGTTGGAGGTGCTGCAATATGGTACGACAAGTTACATATGGTTCGACCGCTGATGAAGGATTTATTTACCCAGAAAGCGACGGTCAACCAATGGCAGATAATACGTTACAGTATGAATAGATTGTTAAAATAAAAGAAAATTTAGAAATGCTGTTTGCAGCAATTCAAGATGTATTCATTGCTGGAGACTTGTTATGGTATCATATTCAGGCAAATAAGAAATGCTGTGCGCCAGATATAATGGTAGTATTTGGTAGACTAAAGGGTTATCGCGGCTCATATGTGCAGTGTCAAGAAGGAAATATTGCGCCGCAGGTGGTCTTTGAAATTCTGTCACCAAGCAATAATAAAGAAGAAATGGATATGAAGCGTGACTTTTATGAAAAATATGGTGTAGAAGAGTATTATCTTTATGACCCAGAAACAAATAACTTACAAGGTTGGACGCGCGCAAATAAAAGTTTAGTAGCAATTGCGAAAATTAATGGTTGGACAAGTCCACGTTTAAAAATTAGGTTTGTATTAACAACAACATTAGAAATTTATCGTCCAGATGGGCGCCTTTTTTTAACACCCGTTGAAATTGACCTTGAGCGTCAACTCGAAAAACAAAAGCGTGAAGAAGCAGAAGAACAACTTGAACTTGAACGTCAGCGTTACCAAGAGTTGTTAAGGCAATTAAAAGGAAGAGGCATTGAACTATAATGTTCGTCTAAAAACTCCTATCGCGTTGGTCATTTAACATTATGTCCGGTTAATTACCTATAATGTAGAGACGTTACATGTAACGTCTCTACGAGGTTTTTAAATGAATGATATTAATGCTTTTGTTTCAAAATTATTTATTTATCCGGTTAAGGCTTTAGATGGAGTTGAAGTTGAGAGTGTAAAAATTCTGAATAGTGGCGCCTTACAATTTGACCGTGAGTTTGCTATTTTTGATGAATCGGGAAATTTTGTCAACGGTAAGTCTAATCAGCTTGTTCATGCTATACGTTCTCGATTTGATTTAAATAATAACACTGTTACTGTGTCGGCGCCTAAATTTGATGAAGCAACGTTTCATATTAAGGATGAACACGAAGCTTTTGAAGGATGGTTGAGTGAGTATTTTGGTTTTCCTGTCCAGATAAGACAAAATTTAGATATGGGGTTTCCTGATGATACTGTTTCACCTGGTCCAACGATTATTAGTACTGCGACACTTGAAGCTGTTGCATCATGGTATCCTGAACTTGATGTAGAAGAGGTGCGTTTACGGTTTCGTACCAATATTGAAATTAGTACTGTCCCTGCTTTTTGGGAAGATTGTTTGTTTACAGAAGCAAATCAAACTGTTGATTTTCAAGTTGGAAATGTAAAATTTATTGGTGTTAATCCTTGTCAACGCTGTATTGTTGTCACTCGGAACACTCAAACAGGTACACAGTTACCTAATTTCCAAAAGACTTTTGTTGCACAAAGGCGCCAAACATTGCCAGAATGGTCAGATAAGTCGCGTTTTAATCATTTTTTCCGTTTGGCAGTTAATACTCGTATACCAACCTCTGAAGAAGGAAAATTAATTTCAGTTGGTGATACAATTCAGATTTTGCCATAAGAAACCGGGTTTCTTTGTTGAAAACTTGTAATAAAAATAAAGATTTTGCTTAGAAACCCGGTTTCTAGGTTGCTTGCTAAATTATTAAGTTTTTTTAAGTTTTGATTCATATGTACACTAGCTATACAAAACTTAGTACAATGCGATGTATAGAAATATTGAAAAGTAAAGGGCTTTTCGGATAGATAAAGGTTTATATTCAAGTAATTATCAAACGCTAGGAGCATCTATGCAGACAGTTGCATACATTAAAGAAGAAGAATTTGACTCAATTATAACCGCTGATAGTGGAGTGGTTGTATTTGATTTTACAGCTAGTTGGTGCGGTCCATGTAAAATGGTCGCTCCAATGATGGATAAGTTAGCTCAAGAATTTGAAGGTACCGTCAAAGTAGCGAAAGTAGACTTAGACCAAAGTAAAACTCTTGCCAAAAGGTTAGGTATCCGCAGTATTCCAGCAGTAATGATTTATAAAGATGGAAACTTAATGGAAACCATTGTTGGAGTATCTCCTTATGAAAAATTCAGCGATGCTGTAAAAACTCTACTTTAACAATGTAGAAACGTAGGTTGGGTGTAAGCGAAGCTTTACCGTAGGGTAGCGACAGCGTAACCCAACATAAAACTACTTATCTAAGACATAGTACATTTCACCAAAATCAAAACATCAAACTCCTAAAAGCAAGTGATATTATAAAATATTTGAACTAGGCATTTTCTAATGCAATATTGGACTTTTCAAGCTAATCCCAAGTATAGCAATATTAAAGATGCTATATCTAAGTTAGATAGTATTTACTGGCTGGTAACTCGATACACTAAAGAGATTAAACCATCAGATAATGTTTTAATTTGGATTGCTGGAAAAGATGCAGGAATTTATGCAACTGCTAAAGTCATTGATACTCCTAGCTTTATGGATGAACCTCCAGATATTGATATCTGGACAATGCCCATACGTGCAAAAGGCAAGTTTTACGCTCCAGTAAAATTCACTCAAAAACTCCTTGATAAACCGCTACTAAAAAATAAATTACAATTTGATTCTGTTTTATATAAATTACAAGTTATACAAAGACCATTTGGAACAAACTTTTCTGTTACTTATTCCGAATGGGAGCGAGTTCAAGAATTGATAACGAGCGTTTGAGTAGGATGGCGCCAATTTCACTATTTACTGAAAATTGGTTAAGTACCAATGAACTTTTGGTTAAGGTGCGGAATGTGGTTATTGCAACAACAAAAAAATTCACAAGTTAATCAAAAGATTGTTAATAGCAAACGAACTTAGGATTTGATATTTATTAATAGGTTGAGTAAAAAAAGCTATTTAATCATTAACTCGTATACGTTAAGATAGCCTTTTTGTGAAAATTAATATTCTTTCAATATTGGAGGCTTGCAAATGATACTCCGACAACACGGTGTGTGGTTTTTTCCACTAGTCCTGACTTTACTTAATTTTGTTTCGGGTGCAGCTAGAACAAACGCGCAAACTATTTACCCATTTAGCGGTAATTACGAAACAACAATAAAGATTAAGCCTATAGTTGACGACCTTGCAGAGGTAGTTGAGAGTGCTGTAAGTACTGACGCACCTTATGGCTTAGATACATACGGCGGGCTGGTATACTCTCAAACTAACCTAGCTACCGGAGAAGTCCGCTTTAACGTAGACCCAACAATATATGGTTTGCAGGGCTATCCACAAGGCTTTATTACCTTTGGAGACGGGGCAAACAAGTTATTTGGAACGGCTGATGCTGGGGCTAAAATTGACTTTGAAAAACTAACTGCTAAAGGCTCTGGTATTTTAAATATCACTGGCGGCGAGGGCATATTTCAAGGTGCTACTGGTATACTTGATTTTTCTGAAGAAGACAAAGTTACTTTGGGAGAAACTATTCTCTTGAGAGGGCAAGCTCTAGTGAGTGGTTCTATTCAAGTTCCGCAAAAAGTACCAGAACCAACAATTGGTTTGACTTTGCTTGCTGTGGGTATAACTTACGCTGGTTTGATACGGCACCGACGGCTAATAATGGGCGCCAGTAGATAAACAGCTTAATTAGAATCTCCGTTTTTTTAAAGCGGAGATATTTCAAGATATTGTAATGGATTAGATGCGATTTATATAAGGGTGGTTAGGTCTGGAACGTTTACCCATTGAGATTTTTCGTTGGATTCGTGGGCTAAGTCCATTAATAATTGTGAATATACTCCTTCACGCAATGAGGGTGTGACTGGTTGTTGCTGGTCGATGGCTTTTACCCAGTTGTCGATGACGCGAATAAATGCTGATATTCTACCGTCTGCGTAATCTTTAGGGAATAAGTAATGTGGTGGTATTTCTATTTCTGCTTGCGGTTTCCCTACTTTATTTCCTAGAACATGAAATCCATTTACATAATCTTTCTGGTTTTCGCTTCCTAATACTAATGTCCCTTCATCTCCATATACTTCTACCCAATGGGGACGATGTGCGTGTACGACTGCGCTAATTGTGAGTTGACACGGTGTTCCGTCTGCTAGTTTCAGCATCAACATACATGTGTCATCGCTATCTACTGCTTTTAGTTCCCCAGTACTGGGGTCTACACGATTTGGTATTGCGGTACTTAAATTCGCACTAAGTTTATTTACTGGGCCAAATAACCAATGTATATAGTCAAATGCATGAGAACCTAATGAACCCAATGCTCCTCCTCCTTGGTCTTTACGTGAGTACCAGTTCCAAGGACGACCCGTATCTGCACGTGAGGCGCCTAACCAGTCTATTCTAATTAAACGCTTATTTCCTACATATTTTTGTTCTAACAGTTCTGCGAAGAATTGCCACCCAGGTATAAAGCGGAATTCAAAGTCTACTGTGGCAGTTACTCCTTTTTGATTTGCCAGATGATATAGTTCTATGGCTTCATTTACATTTAACGTAACAGGTTTTTCTAGCAGTAGATGTTTACCTGCTTCTAAAACAGTTTTTGCCATTTCGTAGTGGAGAAATGGCGGCGTTGATATACTAACTGCGTCAACATCCGGTAAAGTTACAATATGATTTATATTATCGCTGGCATGAGGTATATTATTTTCTGTCGCAATTTGCTTCGCTTTTTCTAAATCGCGATGGTAAACTGCTGCTACTTGGGTACGGTGGTGTGCTTGAAATCCAGGAATATGAACTTTATTCCCAAACCCCGTTCCAATTACTGCTACACCAATTGCACTTTGATTTAATTCTGAAGCTGGCGCCATAAATAAACTTATTCTATAAACAAAATTCTTAATTCTCCTACTTTATATAACTCTACCTGAATAGGGCATATTAAAATAGCCTTTAAGTAATAGCTCTATAATCATAAAGCTTATGGCAGATGTAAATGGCACTTGGTTAGGTACATACTGGCAACAAGGGACACCAACCCGCTTTGAAATAGCACTTATTCAAAGCGGTAATACTTTAAGCGGTAGTGTTCTGGATGACTGCTATTTGGGGGAAGCACGTCTTCAAGGTAAAGTAGTTGGACGAAGTATTAGTTTTATCAAACGTTATATTACTACTTCTTCCGCAGCAATAATATATACTGGCACAATTTCAGAAGATGACAATTATATGCACGGAGAGTGGAATATAGGAAAGTGGGACTTCGGTGCCTGGGAAGCTCGACGTGATAGTGACAATTTGGTGATAGACTTACAAAAAAGTCGAGTTGTCGAAACTTTAAAATCTTAAAATCTCTTGGTCATAATTTTCTGGAACTGGTTCAATTTCCCAAACTATTCCTTCCCCTGGTTCTAAAGCTACTTCTACGAACAAATGTTCTGTAGCTGTCGTGGCAATATCTTCGTTATCAGGAAACGCTTGTAAATCTTCGGTTAAAAGTCTCAGCTTAAAACCTCCAGGAATAATACCCACTCCGCCTGAGCGCAGTTCAAATCGCCATGTTGTATATTCTTCGTTAATTTGGGGAATTATCCGAAGTTCATATGATTGTCCTGCTATTGTTAATTGTCGTGCCAAAATACTCGTTGGCGCCATTTGCTCAATACTTCGTGCGGCGCCAACATGTTGTAAATTAAGATTGCTCCAACCTAGCTGTTGTGCAACTTGCGTCACACCGTTTCGCAGCCATTCAATTATAGATTGTTCTGGTTGCCCAATTCGATGCTGATATAAACTTCGGCGCCAACCCCCATTTTGAATTAAGGCGCCCCATGTTTGAAAAGGAATTTCAAGACGAGGTGATACAATATCACAATTCCCAAGACGTGCAATTAAATTTTGAGCAACCGTAGTGGATAAAGCTGGTAAAGATGACACTTCTGCACGAGTTGGTTCAACAAATTCTGAAGATATAGCAAAAGTTAATATATTTATGTCATTAACATCACTCGCATCAACCGCATAAGTCCGAGTGTAAGAATTATATACACCTAACGTCTTAAGTTGTAAATGTGTACAGTATCCCCAAACACGAATACATCTATCTTCAGGTATAATTTGCACTCCTAAATAATAATCTCCAACCCAACCGGGTATATCTACCCATTCTTGAGGAACTCGTAACTCGCTCAAATCAATAGTTTCTTGTGGAACTAAAAGAATTCTCATCGAGTCTACATTTATAACGGTCCCATTAACCAGTTCCCAAAAACTGGGTGATGCAGTGGTATTATAAAATACCTTTGTCTGAGTAGCTAAATCTTGTTGTAACCAGGGCAAGATACTACTTAGGCAAAGTTCATTTATATACGCTTGATAACGTGCTATCGGGTTAGAATAAACTTGACTATCCCAAGCTTCGTCAAAAGCTTGCTGTGGTATTTCTAAAATTAAATCGTTTGCGGATGCAAAATTTAATAACATAAGTAGGGTGCGTGACGCGATAAAAATTTTAAAACGAAGCCAGTTATTTTGTAGCCTCACGCACCTTACTGGTGGCGCCACTACTATAATAAACCTGTAACCATTGTTCAATAACCGAGTTCATACTCTTTAGTATGTCCGACGTAATAATTATATGCAGTTTTTCTTTACTCCAAGTAAAAACAGCCTTGAGTAAAGCTTCGCGTATTTTATTCAGGCGCCGTGATACCGTATACTGTGGAATCTTAAGCTCTGAAGCAATTTGCTGCTGCGTAAGTCTTTGAATATAATAAAGCTTTAAAATTTGTTGCGCTTCTAGTTCAAGCTTATTAACTGCCTCAACTAACACTTGACCAATTTCAGAAAGCTGAGAATCACGAGCTTGCTGTTCTTCTTCGGCTATTATCTCTACTAATGGAGAATTTTCATTACTAGGTATATTATCGATAATTTCATAAGTATCCTCGTTTCCTGTGGGTGCATTTATAGAAGTTACTGGTGGATACAAAAAATTGCGTATCGATAAAGCACAGGTTTGCATCCAGCTTTCGAGAGTTTGGGCGCTGACTTTAGAAGGCGCCTGCATATTGTATGCTTTTGTAATAGCATCCCACGTTTTATCATCGGGACGTGCAAGCTTACGGCTGGTATTGGTTTGGGATGGAACGTATATTAATTGATAACAATGAAAAGCATTAGTATAGTTAGTTATCGTTTCTTTAGATAACCCTGCTGCTTCTAAAGACTCTATCAAACGTTTTTGGCTGGTTTTCCGCAACATTCCCCAAGTCGAACAAATATCAACTTCGTGACGTTGACGTAGTGTTTCGCGAATAACCGAACTAAAAATAGTACTAGCATAATTCTTAAGGATAAAACCCTGACTAGGATTAAACCCTTTGAGTATACGCTCAACTTGTGTAATTCCAATTTGGAAAAAGTCAGCTAAAGAATATTGAGTAGCACTAAAACTTTGTGCTAGCTTCTGGGAACTCCAATAACAAGGTTCTTGGAGATATGCATTCAAATGTTGCTGGGCAATACTTAACTGTTCTTTTTGCCAGCGTTTATACCAATATATAGCCCAAACATTATCTGAAGTTTCTTCTGGATTTTTATTTATACAGCTTTGAATACTCCGACGCAACCTACCATCTTTTACCCAAGTTTGGAAACGCTCCGCGTCGAATTGGATAAAAGTCGAAAATTTGTCAATAATGCTTTGCCGGGAATGCATAAACTCACGCTTAATATTAAATTATTTAGTTAGGCAGGCGCCTGTCCGTTAGTTTACTACAAGAATTCAATTATACATTCCGCCCTGATAGCATGTAGGTTGGGTGGAGCGCGAGTGCGGAACCCAACATTAAAAATCCTAGTAAATATGATATATATAAAGTGGGGAAGTATAATTGAGAAAATGCACGTTATAAGTTTCAAAGCCTTAAGAGAATATGCTGAAATTCATGCAGATAGTCGGGAAGCTCTAATTTACTGGTATAAAGTTGCAAGTAAGGCAAAATGGTCAAACATAGTTGAAGTGCAGGAGATTTTTTATAAAGCTGAAGCAGTCGGCAATTTTACAGTATTTAATATAAAAGGAAACAAATACCGATTGATTGTAAGTATAGACTATAAAGAAGAGTTAATTTATATTAAATATATTCTTACACACGCAGAATATGACAAGGATTATTGGAAAAATGACCCTCATTTTTAATCAAGAAAAATATAGAGAGTTATTAATAACTTACCTTCCTAAACTTATTAAGACTGAAGCTGAGAATGAAGAAGCGTTAGCTATTGTAGAAAATTTAATGCATCGTATACGAACTCCAGAAGAAAACGAACTTTATCAATTATTAATTACCTTAATTGAAAAGTTTGAACAAGAAAATTATCATTTTGATGTGACTCCAAGCAGTCCTGAATCTTTATTATCATTTCTGTTTGAGCAATCTAATAAAACTAGAGATGATTTACAAGCATATTTAGGTTCTGAGATTTTGATTGATGATATATTAGCAGGCAAGCGGGCTATAACTCCAGAAGATGCTCAGAAACTGGGTTCATTTTTTCATGTCGAACCAAGCTTATTTACGGAATAAAGTGTATGACCCAAGAAAAGCAAGTAGCCGTTGAGTTTCGTAATGTTACACTGCGTCGTAATAATCGTGCTTTAGTATCTAATTTAAACTTTAGTATATATAAAGGTGAGGCGTTGGTGTTACTTGGCCGTAGTGGTAGCGGTAAGACTACGACGATGAAATTGATTAACCGACTTTTGGCGCCTACTGAGGGTGAGGTATTATTCGATGATATACCAACAACGCAATGGAATGAAATTAAACTTCGGCGCCGAATAGGGTACGTTATTCAAGAAACAGGCTTATTTCCACATTTTACAGTTGAACGTAATATTGGTTTAGTACCATCACTAGAAAAATGGAAACCAAAGCAAATTAAAACACGCGCACATGAGTTATTAAATTTGGTTGGTTTGGAACCTTCGACTTTTGCCCAACGTTATCCACATGAACTGTCGGGAGGACAAAGACAACGAGTTGGTGTTGCCAGAGCGCTTGCTGCTGACCCTCCTATGCTGTTAATGGATGAACCGTTTGGAGCATTAGACCCAATAACAAGGTTGGAAATACAAAGAGAATTTAAACGTTTACAGCAAGATTTGGGAAAAACGGTTGTTTTTGTAACTCACGATATTCAAGAAGCGTTTGTTTTATCTTCGCGTATTGGGTTGATGCACCAAGGTGAACTAATTGTACTAGAGGCGCCGCAACAGTTCCGCAATTCACAACATCCTGAAGCTAAAGCTTTTTTACAATGTTTGGAATTGTAGAGACGTACAGAAACCCGGTTTCTACGCAAAATGCTTGTTTTATTACAAGTTATCGGACAAGAAACCGGGTTTCTAAGAGTCCTAATAAATTATATTTTAATGAACCAGCGTTGACGGTACATTATCCAAGCGGCGCCGAACCATAATAATAAAGTAGCGAACGCAAATAGAAATGAACCGTTTACTGCTCCTGCCCAAGATGCAAAGTAGTTTTTATAGATGAAATTATATGCGCTAGGCGCCTCCAAACCCGTACCGATTACAGTTCTGACTAAGACTTTAATTAATAATACTGAGGCAACAAAAATGGCGATAGCGTTCATACCTAATATCTTAAAACTCTCTCCCCATTTTTTTATACCCTGTACTTCAATTAGTTCATAGCAAGCTGAAAGTAATAACAAAGCTGTTCCCGTTGTATATACTACGTATGAACTTGTCCAAAGTTTTTTGTTTATTGGGAATACAAAACTCCAAGCTAAACCTACTATTAAACAACCTATTCCAAATAATGCTAATCCTATACTTGTACGTGTTTGAACAGGCTGTGTACGTATCCATTGACCTGTGAAAAAACCAAGCAAAACACTAACAATAGCAGGAATGGTACTAAATAACCCTTCGGGGTCGCCTAAATTTTTAAAGCTCGCGTGTAAATGCGCGGCAGGTATAATAGAGCGGTCGATAAATGCTGCAAAATTTGCACCTGGGTTACTTTCATCTAAAACACCCGCTCCAAAACCTGGAACAGGTATATACATCATTGCTAACCAATAACCAACGAGTAGTAAACCAGCAACTACCCATGTTGCTTTTCTAGGTAATGTCAAAACAATGAGTGACGCAAACAAGTACGATAAACTAATGCGTTGCAATACTCCCATATAACGAAGACTTTCAAAATTGAAAGTCCACAGACCTTTATTCCAAAACCCGTTCAAAAATAATCCCAAGGCAAATAATATTAACGCACGACGAAATATTTTTCCATAAGGCGGACTTAAAGACTTGTGTTGTGCTGGTGCTTTAGATGACACTGATACACTGCCGCCAGAATTTTGATATGCTACATTCGCATCGCGTTCTCTTGCTACTTGGATTTTTGCATCAGTATACTTAGCGAACGAAAAAGCCATCGCTACACCAACAATGAATAAAAAGAAGGGAAACACTAAGTCAGCAAGTGTACACCCATTCCAACTAGCATGAACCAAGGGAGCATATACATCCGGTTCAGCAATACTCGCCATATTAACAAGAATCATCCCAGCTATCGTGATGCCACGAAAGACATCAAGTGAAGTAAGTCGCATAATAATCAAATTTAAAATTAAGTACGTTATTAGGTAGGTTATTTTATGGGGAGGTAATTTATTACTCAACTGTAAAATACTACAACCATTCACCTAGACTCGCCAATATTACTTACGGAGCCAAAACTAAGTTAAAATTTTGTAAAGAAATATATCCAATCGTTAACGAACTTTAAATAACCTATGGCTATCAAAGTTGGAGATACAGCTCCCGATTTTACCCTGACCGACCAAAATGGCGCCTCTGTAAGTCTCAGCAGCTATCGCGGTAAACCCGTCGTCTTATACTTCTACCCCAAAGACGACACACCCGGATGTACAAAAGAATCATGTGCTTTCCGTGACCAATACGAAGTCTTTAAATCAGCAGGCGCCGAAGTTATTGGTGTGAGCGCAGACTCTAATGAGTCACACCAAAAGTTTGCTGCCAAATACAAATTACCATTTACATTACTGAGTGACAAAGGTAACGCAGTACGTAATTTATATGGCGCCAAAGCGATGTTTGGATTATTTCCTGGTCGCATAACTTATATAATTGATGCTTCAGGTAAGGTTCAACTTGTGTTTGACTCAATGCTTAATTTTGAAGGACATGTATCAGAAGCTTTGAAAACTATTCAAACACTTCAAACAGCCTAGGCAACGGATATAACGGATGTAACGGATGATGCGTTTTCTTTTATACTTATCTAATTTGTTTGTAACGGATAATAAATCATCCGTTACATCCGTTGCAAGTTTAACCATGCCAAGCTTGATAAAAATCAAGGTATGTCATTTTTTCCGCGCAATACCAAATTAATTTATAGCAATGACGATGTTGTTCCATTTCTTCCTCGCTTTCTAGGTTAGAAAAGCAATCTTTTATTGATGCGATTAATTTAGGTATTTGCTGATCACGTAGCACTTTTTTGAAGTTGTCTGCTGCATGTTTGCGGGTGTTATTGCTTTTTCCATGCTTAACTAGTTCTATTAATGTATTAAAAGCTATTACATTGTTAAGGTCAATCAGTGCTAGTTTTGCTGCTTTTTGTGCTTTTATGTCTTCGTTTTGAAGACGGGTTAATCCATTTTCCAATGCAGCTATTAGTCGAGTTATATCGATTTGTTTACAAGGTTTTCTTGATTGTCTTGATTTTTCTAGGTGTTTTTCGTTTTTTGTTTCTTCGTTTACATGAGAATTTAATAAGTTGGCTAAGGTGGGAATAGCCTTAATATGAGATAATATATTAGGGTTTTCTGTAATTAGTGCGCGAATGTTTTCGGCGACGAATGCGCGCATTACAGGATTTTCACTTTGAGCAAGTGTTTCAAATGTGGAAAATGCTGTTTTGTTTTCTGGGTCTATTTTCGCAAGTAGATAGGCGCCTTTACGACGCACAGAGTCTTTTTTGCTGGACTCAATAATTTCAGTTAGTGCATTAATGGCTGTTTTATTTCCTGGTTCTACTTTTCCTAAACTATCAGCAGCTTGTAAACGTAAAGGTTCTTGACGAATGAATCTTACTAGTTTTTCGAGAGTCGCAATTGCTATTGTATTTCCTGGGTCAAATGTTCTACCTAAACTATATGCTGCGCTCCAGGTCTCAAACTCGTTTGGACAGTTTTGAATAAATTCTGATAATAGGGTAATTGCACATTTGCGGTCGGTTTTGAGCAATGCGACTCTTGCACCTTCTTGTACTGGCGCCGGAAAACGACACCATTTATTTTGTGCTACTGGATAACCAAACCGCCATTTAATTAAAGAATTTATTATCTCTGATGATAATGTACTAGGGAACTCAGCGACTCCCGCAGCAGCTAAGAAGTATGCTTGATAGCTGTAGTATTTACCAACACCATCGTCAAATTTAATTAAAGCGTTAATAAATTCGTCTTTAGTTTGCCCAGATATATTATCCCTTCCTAACCATAGTAGTATGACTTCGCGCCATTGTGGTTCAAATATTCGATACGAAACTGGGGATACAGTATTAAAGAAAAATCGCCAGTCGTTTATTGCTAGTGCGGCGAAATATTCCTGGAATGTTGGATGATAGAAGGCGTAGACTTTTTCTCCTTGAGTGTCAGAAATACCTACTTGGTTCAGCCAACCTAATAATAATGCTAGTTGAAATAATCCTTCGTCCGGCGCCCCTAATACTTTACATACAAAACTATGACTGAGACGAAATTTTGTATCAGCAGTAGATATTGCTTGTAGTGCCAACTCTCCCAAAGCTTGGTTTAACTGCTGTCGCTGTGTGGATGTTGTAGGAAACCTATCTTGCTTCCATTCGTAAATTGCTTCTACAAATTGTTTATATAGCGTAGCTTTCGTGGAAGGAAACTCACCTTGATTTAGTGCCCAAGTTCGACACATTAACGCTAAACGCAAAGGATTTTTTACTGCGTCTTTAATGCGTTGGCGCCCGGGTTGCTCTAATTCGGTTTGTAGTGTTTCTCCTAGTATAGGATTATCTTGGAACCAACGCTGAATAAATTGCCCTACTAAATTGGGAGATTGATTAGATTTATAAGTAAAATTTAGGTTTCTATAGGTTTGAAAAGTTGAGAGTGCATTTTTACCTGCATCCCAAACATTTAAGCGACAAGTTAATATAACGTTGGCAGTACCCACCCAACCAGTTAAAAAACTAGCAATTTTACTCAAAGCATAGCTTGATTCCATTGCCATTTCATCAACAGCATCAAGTAATAACCATACACGTCCTTGATAAAATTGTTCGCAAAACTCTTCTTCAATTTCTACGGGAACGTGACGCTTACGAATAGCTGCACGTAACCAATCTTGTATCAAATAATCTTCTAAACATTTCGCTTGTAAATCTGCTAACGTTACCCAAATAGGTAAATCTTCACTGTTTTCCAGTATCCAACAAGCAACTTTCTGTAACAACGTTGTTTTACCCGCACCTGGTTCTCCAACTACCGCTATTCGATGTAACTCTTGACTATTGTTTGAAGCTAGCTGTTTCAAAAATGAATCGAGCGTAAAATGCATGATTTCTGTTTCTTCAGACTCATACAAACGCGAACCTTGTGTAGGTAGTATATCTTCCCGGCGCCTATCTCGTTGCTTACGCTCAACCAAACCCAATGGTACATAAACAGCATCTAGCTCAAAATTCATCCCATCTATACTAGTCAACGGGTTAGTCGTTAACCGTAGCTGATTATGTAACATTCCTTTACATATATCTTTCCAAGGGTCTTTTTCTTCTACTGCACTCGAAACTTCTAATACTTTCCCTGAACGGCGCCGTTCCCATTCAAGGTCAAAGCGTTGTAAATTAGCTTCAGTATCGTGACGATGGTGCCATAGATTGAGAGTAAAATGCCAATTTTCGGAACCAGCACGAGTAGAGCGGTTATCTTCTAATATTTCGACAAAATCAGCCAAACGTCTTAGACTTTCTTTGATTTGCTCTGCATTAAGTGGGTTTTGGTTTGTTTGCAGTCCAGTTAATGCTTGTAAAAACCTAACTTTAGTACGTATAACCAAACGAGTCTCAGACAACCAGCGAATTTGAATATTTGGTTGCAGCGCATTAAGTACCAACTCATCGCAGTCCAACGCATCGTTCGCATAAGCCAACAATGCTTCAAACAAACGACACGTGCGTTTTTTCGCTTCCGGTCCTAAGCTAACTCTTGCCATCGCAGCGCTTTTTAAGGAATTTAACCAAGTTTAACAACTTTTTTGGGAACAATATAGTCAAGGGATTCCCTTGGGTTGTTGACTTCCCCCAGGTTTAAAGTCTTGAGGAAAGCTGAGGTTTTTATGCTGGCGCCTTAAGAGCGTTGGCTAGGGGAAGAGGGTGCGTTTATATTCAGTTTATATTCAAAACAATATAAAGAGTGATAATTATGTTAAAACTTACCTACGCAGAAAACAGCTTTGACCTTGAATATATTGACCAACCTTGGGAAAATTGGATAAATATTAGAGTTGCTTTAGCTTTGCAAAGCGGTTGTAATATTCACGTACAAAATATTACAGCTTCTTTTACAATCAAATTAGACTCGTTTGAATTCGCTGAGTTGAGCAAAGCTGTTCAAAATGATAATAGAATTAAAATTTGTTATTGCGATGTTAATGTCGTTGAGGTTTCGCTTAAAGGTGTGTGGTTAAGCTCAAATGTTGACAGCGAAGAAGGTGTATTTGTCACTACGCTTAATACTTTGACAGAGTTTTACTTAATTGCTATAGAACAAAAGCAACATTCTTGTTATTCTGCATTGTAATGTTGGTGTTATATGTTGCCTATTATCCCTATAACACCTGCTGCCACTAACGGTACGCTAAAGTTATCTGTACCGTGTGGTGATATTGCTTCAACAAGTGTTGCGACACCTGCACTTAGTAATGATGCAAGAACTATCTTCCACATTTCCCACTGTAATGAATTCTGACTTAATAATGAACCCGGTAATAGTTTCAACACTATGAAAACTACTATTGTGCTAACTACAAACATTACTGCTGAACCTTCAAACGATTTAATACTTTGCCCAAATTGATACTTATTTTTACCGTAATATTTCCCAATTAATGCAGCTAGTGCATCACCCCAAGTCATTACCATTATCCCAGCAACCGCAATTGGTACTTCGTCATCATGAAGCGGGCGCCAAAATACCGCAAATAATAATGTCACAGAAATCGCAAAATACACAGTTCCTGGTGAAGAGTTAGAAGAATCTAGCGCACGCACAACTTTATAACGATATAGTATAAAATTAATAACTATAAATGAAGCAAAAGGTATTATACCGATTTGCCATGTATTAAATAGTGCTAGTATTCCGAAAACCCACATTCCGGCGCCAATGTGTACAAATTTTCGTGTTAAATCAGCTTTTATACCTACAATTCGTTGCAGCGCTTCGCCAATTAACAGCAATGTTACTGCATAAGCATAAGAAATTCCTAGACCAACAAAATCACTGGCTGTCATTGCTTTGATATTATGTAACGATTGATGTATTAATTCTATATTTTTATGACCACAATTACGCGGCGCAGAAGAAAGCAGTTACATTAAATTTATCTCTCTTATAGTTTTGGGGGATTTAGTATGCATAGTAAAATATTGGTTGCGGTTGAAAATAATCAAATTGGTGAAGCTGTTTTTAACGAAGCGTTATCAATGGCAAAAACAAACGGTGCCTGCTTAATGTTATTACATGTAACATCACCGTTTGAAGAACGATATGTAAATCCAATTTCAATAGACCCGTATAGCTTTTACCCAACGATGCATTCAGAAGCTATACTGCAAAGCCTCAAAAAGTGGGACGCATTGAAACAAGAATGCACAGACTTTTTAATGGCATTATCACAACGTGCTGCTTCATATGGTATTAGCGCCGAATTTACACAAAATCTTGGCGACCCAGGACGTATAATTTGCGATATGGCTCGAAACTGGCAAGCTGATTTAATTATTGTCGGGCGCCGTGGACGTGTTGGACTTAGCGAATTTTTCTTGGGTAGCGTCAGTAATTATGTGCTACATCATGCCCACTGTTCAGTGTTAACTGTTCAAGGAACGTTAAAAAATACAGAAGAAACCTTGGCACAATCTTGCCAAATAGCAGGAACAACCTTCTAGCAGTAAAATATAAATTGTCTTTAAATTTATAGGTATTCAATTATACATTATTGATTTACAGTAGAGACGCGATTTATTCCCTGGGGGACACTCCGTGAACGCGTCTCTACATTTATGGCGTGCTAAATGATGTTTAATGGTTAATGAATAATTATTGAGTTTTGTTAAGTTAATATGACTAGGTTTTGGCAAGTCTTAGCTTCTATCGTTTTAGTATTTGTATTGCTGTTCCCTATGGAAGCAAACGCTGCGAGTTCATCGGGTGTTACTAGTACAAAAGTTGGGGGGAGTCTTATCGGTAAAGATTTCTCTGGGCAGAGTTTAATTGCAGAGGAGTTTACTAGCGTTAATTTAGAGAAGGCTAATTTTAACAATGCTGATTTACGGGGTGCAGTATTTAATGGTGCTTCAGTCCACGATGCTAATTTGCACGGTGTAGATTTTAGCGAAGGTATTGCCTATTTGTCTGACTTTAAAGGTGCCGATTTTAGCGATGGTATATTTACTAATGCGATGATGCTGCGTTCGGTTTTCAATGGTGTGAATGTTACCAATGCTGATTTCACCAATGCTGTACTCGATAAACCTGAGATTATCAAGCTTTGTGTAAATGCAAGTGGCACCAATCCTAAGACAGGTGTATCAACACGCGAGTCACTGGGATGTAAGTAGAGTTAGGAGTTAGGAGTTAGGAGTTAGGAGTTAGGAGTTAGGAGTTAGGAGTTGCTAGAAATTGTCATTCAGAGCGCAGCGTAAACGGAGTTTTCCCGCAGGGTAGAATCTCTAAAAACTAGTGTTCTGTGTCATAAAATTTAGGGTGTTGGCGCCTGCCGTTACGGTATGGTAGGGTGTGTGATGCCACTGAAAAATTCCATGTTTCACGACAAGACTAGTAGCATCACGCACCAGCATTTCTCCGTGGCTAGCATTTCTCCGTGGTGCGTCAAAGCACATAATTTTTCGTTTTATTGAAGATTGTAACGGCTTTGACACACCCTACCCAAGATGCTTCACTACGTTCAGCATGACACTTACGACTCAGCACCTAGTACTCAGCATTCCTAACACCCAACACCCAACACCCAACACCCAACACCCAACACCCAACACCCAACACCTAACAGCTAACAGCAAACTTTTAGTCAGTTGTTATTATTGGTCGATATCTGGGTAACTTGTAATTGGAATGGTATAGTTGTGTGGCAAAAGGCACAATCCCAAAATACGATGAAGTCTGTTGCAGATGCTCCCCAGTTTGAATTAGATAGTCAAGAGAACCCACCTGTTGTTCTTACGTCTGAGCTACGAAAAGTCTATACTACTGGCTTTTTTCTTAACCAAAAGGTTGAGTCGCTTAAAAGTTGCTCGCTGACTGTTTACAAAGGTGAGACTTTTGGTCTGCTTGGCCCTAATGGCGCCGGCAAGACTACGCTGTTAAAGTTGTTACTTGGAATTATTCGTCCTACGTCAGGACGAGGTTTGCTGCTGGGTAAACCTTTGGGCGACCATACTGTTAAGCAACGCATTGGGTATTTACCCGAAAATGCATATCTATATGACTTTTTAACTGGTTGGGAATTTTTAGAGTTTGCTGCTGGTATATTCCAAATTCCTAAGAAAATACAGCGAGAACGTATTCCTCAGTTGTTTGAGTTAGTTGGTTTATCGCTTAAAGATGCGCGTAAAAAACAAATGCGTCGCTACTCTAAAGGGATGTTACAGCGTGTGGGAATGGCACATGCTTTGATTAATGACCCGGAATTGGTATTTTTAGATGAACCAATGTCTGGTCTTGACCCTTTGGGACGCTATCAAATGCGCGAAACTATTTTAACTCTCAAAGCTTCTGGTAAGACTATTTTTTTTAACAGTCATATTCTTAGCGAGGTTGAAAAAATTTGTACCCGTGTCGCTATTCTTGCTAAAGGTGAGTTAGTTTGCTCTGGTTCGCTTGATGAATTACTCGGCAGCACCAATACTTATCGTGTTAAAGGTACTGGTGGTGACTGGGAAGTCCTCAAAAAGTGGGCGCCTAATATCCAGTTCGGAAGAGATGGTTTATGGGAAGGTGAGTTAGAGGGAGATTACTATGATTTTCTCGCTAGTCTCCGCTTAATGGGTGGCAGTGTTGTTTCTATGAATTTATCCCGTCCTTCGTTGGAAGAATTTTTTATACACAAAATCCAAGGGTAATCTGGCAGATGCAACGGATGTAACGGATAATACAGAAAAATGATCCGTTACATCCGTTCATAATCCGTTGCCAATTTGGCACCAATTTGAATTTGAAAGTCGGTATTGTTAAAATGGTGTTCAATTAAATAATATTTATATAAATGTTCGATAAAGTAGTGACTATTGACAAGAAATTAAGCTATAAATACTTAATCTATAATTTTATCTGTCAGTTTGTATGTAAAACACATGCGCGTAATTAGTGTCAACTTAATTTAGTTAAATAAATGAGCTTGACAAATAGACAATTTTAGTATTTGGAGATGTGAAATTATTAAAGTTTAAGGTAGCTTCATTAAGATTTTAAGGAGGCTGAATGTTCTAGTTCCTGATTGTTGAGTATTTTTCAAGAATACAAAAATGATAGGGAACTTGGATACTTACGTATAGTCAAGATTACAATGTTTGGAGCAGAATTACTTATCTATGCTGTTGGGAAATTATGATTAATACAAAAACGTTGAAATTATTGTCTAAGCCTGTTTCTGGGCTGATGGTGTTAACGGCAATTACTGCGACATTTCCTAACCCAAGCTTCGCTCAAAGACCACGAACGCAACAGCGTCCCCCTGCCCGCACGGCGCCTTTTTCTACTGGTGCAGCTTCTGGTGTCTTGAACACAAACTATACACTAGGTGGGGGCGACTTAATACGGGTCAATGTTTTTGAAGTCGAAAATTACAATGGTGACTATCAAGTTCCACCCGGTGGCTCTATCAACTTACCTTTAATTGGTAGTGTTAATGTACTAGGTTTAACCATTGAAGAAGCTTCGGATGAAATAACTCGTCGATATGCGAGATTTCTCAAACGTCCGATTATTTCTATAAATTTACTTTCACCACGTCCAATCAACGTAGTAGTATCAGGTGAAGTTACACGCCCTGGTTCTTACAGTTTAAGTTTACAAGGTGGTGCAGGTAACAATCCTGGTGTCCAGTATCCAACTATTTTAGCGGCAATTCAAACTGCACAAGGTTATACACTCAGTGCTGATATTACGAGTGTACAAGTACGGCGCCGTTTAGGACGCAGTGGTGAGCAATTAGTTAATCTCAATTTAAGACAGCTCATTGAAACAGGTCGCACACCACAAGATATTACTTTACGTGATGGCGATACTATTTTTATTCCTAGAGCTACAAACTTTGATTTAGCAACCTCACGTAATTTGGCAGCATCTAGCTTTGCCGCTGACCCAACTCGTCCACGTTCAGTTGCGGTTATTGGCGAAGTTTTGCGTCCAGGTTCTTATTTAGTTACCCCAGGTTCAACTGAAGCAGGTGCTGGAACTACACAAACTAATTTGCCAAGTGTGACTGGCCAACCAACTGTAATGCGTGCGCTACAGCTTGCAGGGGGTATTGGTGCTAGAGCAGATGTACGTAACGTAATTATTCGTCGTCAAACACGAACTGGGGCGCCGCAAGATATTAATATCAACTTGTGGCAACTACTCCAAGGTGATATCGACCAAGATGCAATACTTCAAGATGGTGATACTATCTTTGTTGCCACAGCTACCGAAGTCAACCGCGCTGAAGCAACCCAACTAGCAACGACAACTCTATCACCAACCAGAATTCAAGTTGGTGTAGTTGGAGAAGTTAAACGTCCAGGCCCTGTAGATATTCAACCTAATAGTTCTTTGAACCAAGCTCTACTGGCAGCAGGAGGGTTTAACGACGCACGTGCATCACGACAAACTGTTGACTTAGTGCGTCTCAACCCTGATGGGTCAGTAACTAAGCGTGAAGTCAAAGTTGACTTAGCAGCAGGTATCAACGAACAAACTAATCCTATTCTCAGCAATAACGACGTTGTAATCGTTAGCCGTAACGGTATCACCAAAACAGGTGACACTCTTGGTACGGTTCTTAACCCATTGGGAGGTTTGCTCGGTATTTTCCGCGCGCTGATTGGGTTCTAATTTAACTCACTTAATTACAAATCCAAATCAAACGCGCACTCTACAATTCATGATGTAAAGTGCGCGTTTTGTTAAATATTCTTATGTCATGAGTCGCGCACGTTAACGCAGTTTTCCAGCCTTCGCGCGCATCTTAAATATTTTTAACCCAATTGTGAACAGGCGCCTTTTTTGACGATTAGAAGGAACAAATTTACCATAGTTAAGTCTGACAAACAGGTGTGTCAACGCACGTGTCATCTATAATAATTATGGTTTTATTTATGAGTTCTATTCTTCGGCAGAAAAAGGTATCTTTTTTTAAGGGGTTTTTGTGCAGCTTAGGTATAATTTGCAGTTGGGGTACGGTGGTGCCTGCGAATGCAGCAGAAACTATTACTATACAATTGGGACTATTCGAGCAAAAAATCGATGTTGATGATTTAGAAAATTTTGCCAAGAATGGGAAATTACCTAAAGACTTAGAAGTATTTTCGTCTTTTTTAACACCACAAGTCAAGGAAGTACTGAATCAAAGGCTACAATTAAATCCAGAGTTTGCCGATAAGTTTATTGATGGACTTGCTAGAACTTCTCAAGGTCAGCGATTAATTTCTTCTTTGGGTGGAATAATCCCCGGTAGCACGAGTCAAAGTCTTAAGGATACCCTGAATTTAACTGCTCGTCGTTTTAATGGTTTGACGGTTTTAGGATTTATACGTTCCTATCCTGGTGAGAATATTACCGTCGATGCGACAAAAGCGATTGGCTTATCACTCGAACTGAATGCGAATAATTTACAGAGTCAAGCGTTCGCTGCCTTACTCGAACGTGAGTTACCCAAAAATGATATAATATCATTACCTAGAAACATCAATCCAGGTAGAACAGGAAACGAACAAGTACAATTAACTAGTTTTACATTCCAAGACCGTCAAAGAAATCGCACGATTCCAGTTGATATTTATTCTACTACGGGTACAACACAGAAACCATTGATTGTAATATCTCATGGTTTTGGAGCAAACAGGCGCCATTTACAGTATTTAGCGCAGCATTTAGCTTCGTATGGTTTTACTGTCGCAGCTTTAGAGCATCCTGGTAGTAATGCAGTCGCAGTTAACCGTGTCACAAACAGTAGTTCTGACTTATCAAAACTTATTAGTGCCAAAGAATTTATCGACCGTCCCCAAGATGTCACCTTTTTACTCAACGAACTTTCAAAATTAAACCTACAACCCGGTCAACTCCAAAATAAACTCAATACCGATAATGTCACCGTTGTTGGTCACTCTTTAGGAGGTTATACTGCATTAGCTTTAGCTGGAGGTAAATTAGACTTAGATAGTCTACGTAAATTCTGTAAAAATTCACCTTTGTTTGGTGAGGCGCCTGGAGACTGGTTACAATGTGCAGCAGTGGAACTTAAAGATAGTGATATCGGAACCCCACTTCAAGATAAACGCATTAAAGGCGCCATTGTTTTAAACCCACTAGTAGGTAACTTATTTGGTAGAAAAGGGTTAGAAAATATTAATACTCCTGTATTAATGTTAGCAAGCAGTGATGATGCTTTAACACCAGCATTAAAACACCAATTTGCACCATTCACAGAATTAAGAGGCAATAAATATTTAATTACAGCAATTGGAGGTACACACCTAAGCGTCAGTGATCCCACATACCAAACAGCCAATATTACCAATATAGTAAAAGAACGACGCGGCACCGAAACAAACAACCTGCGCGAATTAGTATCTGGAGTCAGTGTAGCGTTTATTAAACAGCAAACCGATGAAGCAAAAACATATCAACCGTTTTTAACCCCCCTCTACGCGAAATCACTATCCACAACACAGTTACCACTACGCTTAGTATCAGAACTACCAGGTAACTTGAAAAAATGGGCAGAGTTCGCGGCAAATTGAGCCATCTTGTGATAAGAACTTTACAATATCAACTTATTAGACTTAAAGTAGGGCACAATCTACGTGTTGTCCCATAAACGATATAATTCCTCAAACACCATTCTAAGGAGTATACATGGAAGCATTTGCAGCTATTGTGTTAGTGCTTATCGGCTATGCATTAGGTTCGGCTAAACTAATTAATGAAGGAAACGAAGCACTTGTAGAGCGGTTAGGTCGATACCACCGTAAGCTTCGACCCGGAATGAACTTTATTGTTCCCCTTATCGATTCCATTGTGATGGAAGATACAACAAGGGAACAAATACTCGATATCAAACCCCAAAACGTCATTACCGCTGATAACGTTTATATCGAAGTTGACGGTGTGATATTCTGGCGTATCAATGATATGGAGAGAAGCTTCTACCGAATTGATGATATTCAAGTAGCACTAGGTAATTTAATTCAAGTTGAACTGCGTGCAAACCTTGCAGAACGTAGCTTTGAACAAGTAATTACCTCACGTACCGAAGTCAACCAAGCTTTACTCAAAACAGTAAACGTAACTGCTGCTGACTGGGGAGTTCAAATTATTCGGGTAGACATTCAAAGCATCACACCTCCAGAAAGCGTTCAAAAATCTATGGCAGACCAAAACGCTGCTGTAATTAGAAAACGTGCAGCAATCACAGCAGCAGAAGGTGAGCAAGAAGCAGCTATTAAACGCGCACAAGCAACTAGAACATCCGTTCAAATTCTTTCCGAAGCATTGCGTACCAACCCTGAAAGCAAAGAGATTTTAAAATACTTGGTAGCTCAAGAACAGGTAGAAGCAAGTCACAGGTTAGGTACAAGCACCAACGCAAAAGTTGTTTTCCTCAACCCTGGTGTCAACTCAGATGCTTATGCTCAAATGGTTGGTGACATTGGTGGTAACGATGTAGCAGAGAATAAGAACCCCCCCGAAAATGGTTCTGCAACCGCATAAATTTAGAGACGTGATTAATCACGTCTCTACGTGTTTCTGGTTAACGCATCTGTAACTAGGCAAACATCGCGTATTTCTTTGACATCGTGAACTCTAACGATATCAGCACCTTGAGAAATAGCAGCACTACATGCTGCTGCTGTTCCCATCAGGCGCCCTTTGGGGTCAGGTTGGTTTAGAATACGACCAATGAAACTTTTACGCGATGGGCCTATTAATATCGGACAATCAAGTTGATGCAATTCTTTTAAACGATGAAATATTTCTAGGTTTTGCTCGTAGTTTTTGGCAAATCCGATTCCTGGGTCTATAATTATTTGATTACGTTTTATACCTGTGTTTACAGCGATTTCTATTTTCTCATTTAAAAAGCTGATTATCTCCCCTACTACATCATCATAATTTGTTAACTTTTGCATCGTTGCGGGTGTGCCCCTGATATGCATTAAAATAATAGGCGCCTGCATAGAAAAAGCAACTTTAAATATTTCAGGGTCATATGTACCGCCCGAAATATCATTTATTATATCTCCACCAGCTTCTATTGCTAATTTTGCTACTTCTGAACTAGTTGTATCTACTGATATTATTTGATCTGTAACTGCACGAATTGCACTGATTACAGGTATAACTCGATTTAATTCTTCTTGTAAAGAAATTTGTTCGGCGCCAGGTCTTGTGGATTGTCCACCAATATCAATTATATCGGCGCCTGATGATACCATTTCTTGCGCTTGAATTACAGCAGCATCAACGCTGTTAAATTCACCACCATCACTAAAACTATCGGGCGTAACATTTAATACACCCATAATATAAGTTTTAGCTCCCCAATCAAAAGTATGATTACGTATATGTAGTTGACTGGACATAAGAATAAATTTTGCCTAGGGTTTGACCCCTAGGGTATGTATTATTGATAATTGACAATTCTGGCAAAGCTGTCTGCTTCGAGACTTGCACCTCCTACTAAAACCCCGTCTATTTGGGGTTGTGCCATAATTTCGTCGATGTTATTTGGTTTGACTGAACCACCGTATTGAATAGGAACATTTTGGTTTGTAAGTTGGTTACGAATCATTCCAATCATATGGTTTGCTTCTTTTGTTTCGCAGGTGTCACCAGTTCCAATAGCCCAAATTGGTTCGTAAGCAATAATTAAATTACTTTGGTCAACATCTACCAAGTCTTTTTTGAGTTGCATCGATATCAACGCTTCTGCTTCTCCTGCATCACGCTGCTGTTTGGTTTCACCCACACACAAAATTGGTGTTAACCCGTATTTTTGCGCTGCTCTCAAACGTAAATTAACTGTTTCGTCGGTTTCTCCGAAAAATTGGCGCCTTTCGCTATGCCCGATAATAACGTAGCGTACACCAATTTCTGTCAGCATTTCGCCCGAAATCTCACCTGTATAGGCGCCGTTTTCTGCCCAGTGGACATTTTGGGCACCAAGTTGGACTCGACTACCATGTAGATTTCTCGATAATACGTTCAAATCTGTGAAGGGGACGCACAAAATTATTTCGCGTCCAGAGGGTGTTTCCTCCAACGTAGGCAGAAATCCTTTTAAAAACATTTCGGACTCTGCCTGGGTTTTGAACATTTTCCAGTTACCAGCAAGAACTTTCTTTCGCACAGGCGCCTTCGTCAAGATTAAATTAATATTAAATGCATCTTTTACTTTAAACCATGACGTTACACGTGCGCTAGCTTTCACCCGATGCGGTTATAATTAGCTCCTATAAATACAAATTGACGAACAAATTTTGATTATGAAGTTACCTAATCATCAGCAGCTACGCGAATTCGTCAACATGAGTTGTTTACTCACTTCTCATAAATTCACGCTGAATATGATTACCACTGACGAGATGACTATGAATGTCTTAATTCTCGCAGGTGATGAGTTGGAGATACTTATACCGACAGATGGTCAAGTTTATTACAATACCACTCTCAGTGATGATAATACAGGTAAATTGGAACTAAAAAATTATGTTCTGCGACACCGAGAGGATATGAATGAGATACATAAGCTGTGTGAAGCAATAAAGATGGACGCTAAACTTTTAGATGCACATGATTTTATCGAGATTTTGCATCATCAAAGTCAATTTTAATTAAATGCTTAATAAAATGTAGGATTAACTTTCTAATTTTACAATCAAACGACGCAGGCGCCAAATGAACGCTCCTGCTGATGTACCTACACCAATAGCTTGTCCTATCCACAAACCTACACCATCTAAACCCAAGTGGAATCCTAGAAAATAACCGCTTGCTAACCCAACTAGCCAAAATGCAGCGAAACTTAATAACATTGGTACTTGTGTGTCTTTAAGTCCACGCAAGGCGCCTTGTGCTGTGGTCTGCACTCCGTCTAAAATTTGTGATACTGCTGCCACGGCTAACATTGATGTAACTAATGGTATCAATTTTGCGTTCTCTGGTTTGTTAATATCCAAGTAAAGACTAATAATAGGGCGTGGAAATGCTAGTAATAGCACTGCCATCAAAGTCATAAATATTGCACCCATACACATACTAATATTAGCTGTACGTCGCACTCCATCAGAATTATTTTGTCCATTCCACCATCCCACTCTAATTGTTGTGGCAAAGGATATTCCTAAAGGAACCATGAATAGTACAGCAATAGTTTGAAATACAATTTGGTGTGCAGCAAGTGTTTCAGTACCTAACAACCCCATTAAATACGTTGTAATACTAAACAATCCCACCTCAAAACCAAATGATATACCAATCGGCACCCCAATCCATATCATTTCACGTAATATCTTGGGTTCAATTTGATATAACTTTTTAAATAACCGAAAACTTCTCAGTTCTGAATGCTTGAGCGTATAAACAATCAAAGACACTAGCATTACCCACTGTGATAATACACTTGATACAGCAATCCCTGATAACCCCAGCGCTGGAAATCCTAACTTGCCAAACCCTAGTATGTAATTACCAACTGCATTTAACAGAGTTCCGATAACAACAATAGTAATGATGGGTCGAACCTGAGAAAGCGAAGATAAAACGCTTTTGAGCATTGAAAAAGTTAAAGCTGGTAGAAAACCCCAAACGATAAAATCAAGGTACTTTTTTGCTAAACTTACAACTTGTGGCGCCTGACCCAATTGCAACATCAGCGAATCAGCATGTGCAAGTAGTATCATCAAAGGTATCGATAAAAGTAAACATAACCAAAATCCTTGTCGTGTAACTTGTTGAATTTTGGCATTATTACCACTCCCAAACGCTTCTGCAACTAGGGGACTAACACCCACAACCACACCTGTTGCCATAACCAACAATGTCATAAACGTAGTAGTTGCCAAACCTCCTGCTGCAAGGGTATCAGTACCCAACCAACCCATCATTACAGTATCAACAAAACCAGTAGCAGCTTGAGCTATTTGTGCAGATGCCAAAGGAATAGACAAATCTAACAGTGAACTGATTTCTGTACGAGTATTAGGTTTTATAGGTTTTATAGGCAAATGCACCATATATATCAAGATAATAAAATTGCGATATGACTTTCAATATAGAGAATAAACCGTTGTAAAAAGCGCATCATCTATCCTAACGCTAAATATAATCACAAAGAATAGGTCAAAAAATTGATGAAGATTGCTTGAAGAACCAAGTATAATCACTTAGATTGAGACATCAATGATATATTTGAGTGAAATTATTGGTATAAAAGCTCAAAGGGTTCATCCACCACTTAAATATCAAGCTTACGCAATTGGCAAATAATAAGTAAAAAAATAAATGTGGAGTGGAGGATATAAAAGTGTCAAAGTCAAAATTGAGATTACCATTATTAGGATTAACACTAGCCAGTTTAGCATCAACATCATTAACTAATCGCGTCATTGCCAACGAAATCAATATAGAGCCTACACAATCACCTAATAATACTCTAAATCAAACCATAGAAACTACACAAACTCAAAAAATTACAATTAACTCAAAGGTGCCAGAATTATTAGACAATACATTTAGTTCAGATGTGGTGCCTATACCTGGAGAAATATCTTATCAAGCTACTGATTTACAAGTAAGTTCCAATTTAAAATCAACAAGTCACACTACCAATAATAGCAGTGGATGGGCAGTAACACCAGAAATTGGTACACTAGGCATTGGTGCCTCAGTAACAAAATCATTAACACCGAATTTAAACGCACGAGTCGGTATTAATGCAGCATCGATAAGTGTCGGTGGTTATCAGAAGCGTCGAAATGAAGTTACCTACGATGCTAACTTAGATTTATTGAACGTCTCGACCTTGGTTGATTACCATCCATTTAAAAATTCTGGATTTAGAGTTAGTGGTGGTTTGGTATTCAACGATAATAAAGTTGAAGGCACAGCAAGAATTAGAGACGATGTAGAATTTGAGTACAACAATAACCGCTATACCAGCAAAGATATTTCTTCTGTAAAGGGTAAAGTTTCATTCCCCAATAATATTGCACCATATTTAGGCATTGGTTGGGGTAATGCTGTTAAACCAGGAAACCGTTGGGGATTCTCTGCTAACCTAGGAGTTATTTTTGCAGGGGCGCCGCAAGTTAATCTAGATGCTGATATAGTGAACGAAAGCTTACGCGAACAAATTAACCGCGACTTGAGAGTTGAAGAAAGAGAGCTTGAAGACGATATTAAAGGATTTAAATTTTATCCAGTTATTTCAGTTGGTGTTTCGTATCAGTTCTAACTAAAATTATTGGCAACGGAGTATATCCGTTGTCAAATGTTATAAGTTTGTAGAAATTGCCTGTACTGGACAAGTAGGTATACATTGTTCGCAAACGATGCAACGTGAGCGTGTAAATACTAGTTTATAAGTTTCTGGGTTGAGGGTCAGCGCTTCTGTAGGGCAAACCCCAGTGCATAACCCACAGTCTACACAAATATCTTCATCTACACATATTTCGCCAAGTGTCAACGATACAGCAATATTTTGAGCGCGCATCCAGTCTATAGCTGCATCTAACTGGTCGATATCTCCCGAAAGCTCTACTACTAGTTTACCAATTTGATTTGGCGCCACTTGTGCGCGAATGATATTTGCCGCAACGTTAAAGTCTTTTGCCAGTCGGTATGTAACAGGCATTTGCACTGCGCGTTTGGGAAAGGTGAGCGTAACTCGTTTTTTCATATATATATATGTATATTTCGTTAAACTAAATGATGATAGTACCTTAATATGTTTTAATAATTTTGCTATGGCTGGTGAAGAGCAAATTAATACGCAGCAAAGCGCTGTGTCAGGAACGCGCGTTAGAAATTTCCTAATTGCAATCGTAGCAATTGTTTTGAGTGTTGCGCTAGTTTTGGGTTTACGTACTGAAACAACTACTGCAACATTGACTACTTTAGGTGAACAGTCTACACCATTGGATGTGGCTTTGAGTAACGGTAAACCTTCTATGGTAGAGTTTTATGCTAACTGGTGTACAGTTTGTCAAAAAATGGCGCCGGATATTGCAGCGCTAGAGAAAGAGTACGCAGGCAAACTTAATTTTGTGATGCTGAATGTAGATAATACTAAGTGGTTGCCCGAAATGCTGCGCTACCGAGTAGACGGTATACCTCATTTTGTGTTTCTTGATAAAAATGGAGAAGCACTTGCTCAAGCAATTGGCGACCAACCGCGCGTTATTATGGCTAATAATCTTAGTGCATTAGCCAATAACTCTCCTCTACCTTACGCTCAAGCTAGTGGAGAAGTTTCTAAATTTTCTGCACAGGTGGCGCCTACGGGTAGCGAAGAAGACCCTCGCAGTCACGGTAGTCAAGTTGTAAATTAGTCAACAAATAACTAATTAAGAGACGTGATTTATCACGTCTCTACGATAATTGATTTTATTGATTTTGACATTTTTTTAGAGTGTCGCGGTCAATTTTGCTCATTTGATCAATTTGATGAAAATCGCGCAACGCTATTGAGTAAGCGTAGCTTGTTGGTTCATCAGTATTGAGTTTGGGTTCTTCTTGGTCTGTAGCAACTTCAGTTTGACCACTTTCTGATGCGTTGGGGTTAACAGTCATTGCTATTTCTCCTGCTTCGTCAACGCTACCGTTAAAACAACTATATTCTGAGTCTGGCATATATAAGGCGCCGACTACACGACCTTGTTTTTTCTCAAATACTACATAACCTTGTCCCAATTGTCCTGGTTGAGGTGATTGTCCGTAAAGATATATCCCGTCTCGTTGAGGATAATTACTACTAGTTCTAACTGTTGACTTGCTTCTAGGAGTCTCGACTTCGGGAACAATTGCTGTTACCATTGACTGTTCAGAGTTAGGCACATTTTGAGCTACAGTTGAGGGTTGGTCTTTCCACGTTTCAAAATATGCTCCTGAGTCAGGTAATTGCACTCTATAAGAATATGGGTCGTTATCGAGTTGATTACTAAGTACTGGTTTTGAGCGGTCTGTTACTATGCCCAATACCAATGCTAATCCGACTAAAGGAAGTCCCCAACGACGAAATAATTTTGTGTTCTGTGTAAATTTTCGCACCCTCGGCACCTCCTCACAAATCTATATCTAAACTTTTAAGCCTTTACATTAGACTTTATATGTTTTTGTTTTAACTTACATAAATATACCTAAGTTAATGTACGTAGACACTCGGTCTAAGGTTTGATATTTTATTCTCTCAGAAAAACAATATTAGTAGGTAAATTTTTTATAATATTTTGACGATAATGATTAAAATACCATGTTTTTAGGTCTTTTTTGCTGTTCCCGCACGATTATTTACACAACAACCAGCTTTACTTAAAAAATGATTAGTTATCTAAATATTTCAACGAATTACATAATTATTTTTAATGAACAATATTTATATGTTCTTCAGATTTTTTAAATAAATATCTTCAAAAATCTATTAAAAGACAGTTTTTACAAAAAAAACCATAGGCTTCGGTTAGCCTATGGGTTAATTAATTAAGCCTAGTGGGGCTTTGCCCAAAAATCTAGCTAGCTACATACTCTTTAACGTTAGCTCGGCGCCGACGTAAGTGAGCAAGAGCTTGATGCTCTAATTGACGGACGCGCTCACGGCTTAAATTTAAACGTTCGCCAACTTTGGCAAGCGATAATTCGTGACCGTCTTCTAAACCAAAACGTAAAGCAAGAACTTCGCGCTGCTGAGGAGTTAGCTCAGAAAGCAAGTTGTTTAAATCTTGACGTAGAAACTCTTGAGTGGTGTAATACTCAGGTGATGGACCATCATCCTCAAGCATTTCTTGCAACTCAGTATCTTGGTTGTCACCAACTCGCACATCTAAAGAAACTGGCTGACGAGCCATATTCATGTACTCACGGATTTGCGCTGGCTCTAATTCGAGTTCCTTGGCAATTTCCCCAGGTGTTGGGGATCGACCTAGCTGTTGCGCTAACTCTCGTTGTACTTTTTTGATTTTGTTGAGTTTTTCGGTGATGTGAATTGGTAAGCGAATAGTGCGTCCTTGCTGGGCAATAGCACGGGTAATAGCTTGACGAATCCACCAGTAAGCGTAGGTAGAGAATTTATAACCGCGAGTAGGGTCAAATTTCTCAACTCCTCGCTCTAAACCAAGCGTTCCTTCCTGAATTAAATCCAGAAATTCCATATTCCGCTTTTGGTATTTTTTAGCAATAGCTACTACCAAGCGCAAATTGGCTTCTATCATCTTCTGCTTGGCTCGCTTACCTTGATGCACAGTCTGGTTGACATCAGCTTCTGGCTGTTTGACATGTTCTGCCCATTCTTTTAAGCTAGCTTCGCGACGTAGTTTTTTCTCTAAAGCTTCTTTGGCTTCAACAAGCGTCATCATTTGCTGGACTTGCTTACCGAAAACAATTTCTTGCTCGCGGGTTAATAACGGTACACGACCAATCTCGCGCAGATAGGTTCGCACCATATCAGCCGTGAATTTGGCGTTCGTATTTTCTTCGGTTGAAATGTTTACTATAGGCATTGGTGCGCTTTTCCTCTACTCGCATTAAAGAATAAATATTGAATTATTAAGGCTGGTTGGGAAAGGCAGTTATAATCTTACGCAGCTGTTGGGTAACACGGGTGTGACAAGAGTGTCTATACAGGTTTTGTCAAGACGAGCGGTTATCCAAGTTTGTTCCCCTACTTTCCCACTAGTTGAAAATTATTTAGAAGCACGCTGTTTTTCGTTTAAGAGTATCTATAGCTCTTAGTCGCTGGCGGCGACGGTAAAATACGAAGTCAGTATGAGTTTTGCTTTAATCTAATAGTACGATAAATTTTAGCGTTAGTAAAGTAGCATAGCCAAAACTTATTATTATAGTTTAAAAAGTGTACTTACCAAAAAATCTGGTTGAGAAAATACAGTTCCTCACAGCTCACTATATATATACTGACGTGAAAACCCCTAGTTCTATACTTACTCTCTATCCGGATAACCGTAATGATAAAGCTGGAATATGGGGGGGATGTTACTAAACATAGGAATTCTGGAATTGCTTATGGTGCTGTTGTAGTTTATAGACTTTTACACTAAACATTTTTACTAAGATTTATAAAGAAACTTCTCTGCCTTCAGAGTGGTTTATTCTCTAAACTGTTCCCGCTTTTGTATGTAACCGCTCTCACGCGCGGTTTTGAACCTAGGGTATATGACTTTTGGCATAGAATGTACGGCGCCATCACAAAAATTTAACGTAGGGTGTGTGACGCCATTACAAAATTTCAACGTAGTAACAAAACTTATAGCGTCACGCACCTTACGAGCGTAGTACGGTGCCATCACAAAATTTTAACGTAGGGTGTGTGACGCCATTACAAAATTTCAACGTAGTAACAAAACTTATAGCGTCACGCACCTTACGAGCGTAGTACGGCGCCATCACAAAATTTTAACGTAGGGTGTGTGATGCCATTACAAAATTTCAACGTAATAACAAAACTTATAGCGTCACGCACCTTACGAGCGTAGCCATCACGAAATTTTAACGTAGGGTGTGTGACGCCATTACAAAATTTCAACGTAATAACAAAACTTATAGCGTCACGCACCTTACGAGCGTAGCCATCACAAAATTTCAACGTAATAACAAAACTTATAGCGTCACGCACCTTACGAACATAGTACGGCGCCATTACAAAATTTCAACGTAATAACAAAACTTATAGCGTCACGCACCTTACGAGAATTAGATGGTGCGTGAAAGCACTTTAATTTCGTTTTACTTCTGGATTGTCATGGCTTTCACGCACCCTACGTACCAATTGCGTGAGCAAGCTCAACTTCAAAGCGTTGACCTGGCGCCACTTCTATTACTTTTGTAGAAAGATTTTTCTGTGCGAGAAGATTACGCAGTTCTGCGGCGCCCCCTTTTGCTCGTAGTGCTGATGCTAACAACCCGTCAAATTTAACATCTCCACCTGCTGCTGTATTCATTATTACTTGTGGTTTTAACCACTCGATTAATTCTAGGGCACTGCTTACACCTTTAATAAATGACCCAAGTAATACTATTTCTATATCTACTATTGGGGTTATAACTACATCGATTGGTGCCAGTTCTTTGAGGCTCGGTGAGTGATAACCATGAGGTTCGTAGTATAAACTAGTTTGATTAGTTATATCTACCAACACATAGCCGTTTTCTGTAAGCATTGGGCCAATTGGTGAACCTGGAGTTGCTTTGATAGTGACTTTATCTGCAAAAGTAAATGATTCTCCATGCGCTAGAGTTGTGATTTTGGTGTAACCCAATTTTGATACTACCTTGGCTGCATTTACAGAAGCAATAACTGGTATGTTACGGTCAAGCTGTTCTAATGTTGGTGGATGAGCGTGGTCTTCTAAACCTTGTGATAATAAAATTAAGTCTATTTTTTCTGGTATTGAACGTTGTTGGGTTCGTTCTCCTTTAAAAAACCAAGGTGCATTCCCAAACACTAATGGACCTACTAGCCAAGGGTCAAGCAAAATTTTTAAATCTGCTATTTCAATTAGCCATGAATTGCTATCAAGCCAAGTTAGATACATATTTTTGTGCTTTTTGGTAGTGTTTGCTAAAACTAATTAATTAAACAATTAACACAAATTGTGTAGTTTTGTAACTTGTACGGTAATTAGTATACGAACGGTTGTGGAATCCAGACGCGCGCTATCAGGGCTATAAGTGTTACCCTAGGAATAATAGAGCAATGACTATATACGCCACTTTATATATTAATTTGGAATTTCAGTACTATGGCGCCTTCAGATAACAAACCTATACGCTCTTATACCCAAGAAGACATACAGCAAATTCTTCACCTGGCAATTACACGTCAAGCTTCAGACCAGGAAAAAGAGTTTAGTTACGAACAATTACGAGAAATTGCCTCAGAATTAGAAATTTCTCCAGAATTGCTTAAGCAAGCTGAAGGTGACTGGATAGTTCAACAAGGTGATGTACAGCAACGACTCGCATTTTCTAAGTACCGTCAAAAACAGTTTCATAAACGTATAGGTAATTATGCTATAGTAAATACGTTCTTTTTAATGGTGGATTTTGTCGGTGGTTGGAATATTTCTTGGGCGCTGTATCCTTTGCTAATATCAGTTTTGGCAGTTGGACTAGACGGATGGAACAAGTTCAACAAAAATACCGAAGAGTACGAGTTGGAGTTTCAGAAGTGGAATCGTAGACACCAACTCAAAAAGTCATTTAATACTTTGCTGTCGAAGTTTATCCGAATCGTGAATGGATAATATTAAACAATTAATGGATAATAGTTAGACGGCTAATTGTCGATAGCTAATTGGCGATAGAGAATTAACACGTTGATTCTTTATCTGTCTAGTCACCTATTACATCCAAGCCATTTTTTAATGTAGTGTTTAGATATAATCAAGCCTGTGACCACAATCGATGGAAAAAAATCTGTAGATATTGCCGCGTCTGAAACGTTTTACCCCACTTTAAGCGCGCTAGTTTCTGCATATCATGCATACCGCAGTTATTCTGATGCTCACGTTCGTCAGCTTGGTTTAACTTCGTCCCAATTCGATGTGATTTGCACTCTGGGCAATACTTCAGGTATGACTTTTAATAAGTTAGCAAAGAAAACCCTAACAACTAAGGGTGAGTTAACTGGTATTATCGACCGTCTGGAAAAAAAAGGTTTGGTGCGTCGCGAGGTTCCCCCAAATGACCGTCGTAGCTTTTTAGCTGTTTTGACTCCAGAGGGTGAGCAAATATTTGAAGAAGTTTTCCCTGCACACACCGAATATCTTAAGGAGTGCTTCGCGACTCTCGAAATTCAAGAACTTGAAGAAATTCGTCTGGCCATAGAAAAACTCAGAAGCTTTTTCCCTAACTAACTCTAGCTTATATCCTCCCTTCCCTCTCTGTGAATCTTTGTATTAATTATATCCATACACTTAGGTAATTAGACTTATGTATCTAGCTGTATTGATTGTAAATACTCGAAATTTCCCAGTTGCGGAATTACTCCTTAGCACATAAGATTACTCGTAAGAACAATAATTATTGTTTGAGCCATGTGGAAATTTTTTAAGCATTTGGTGTTGGGGGGATAATGGCACGTCAAAGGGTTGTGATTGTAGGAGGTGGGTTTGCTGGACTATCAGCAGCACGCGCTTTAGGAAATTCCCCTTGTGAGGTGCTGCTAGTCAACCGCGAAAACTATCATACTTTTGTACCTTTACTGCATCAAGTGGCAACCTGTGGACTGGCGCCAGAACACATTGTTTGCTCGATTCGGAATTTAATTAAAAAATATAAAAATGTAAAATTTGTAACCGCCGAAGTTCACAAAATCAATTTAGAAACCAAAACTATCGAATTCAATGGTGTTGTAATTAGCTATGATTACTTAGTTTTAGCCTGTGGCAGTACTTCGCGTTTTTTTGGAGTACCTGGTGCTTTCGAGTATTCATTAACGCTAAAATCTTTGAATAATTCAGTAAATATACGTAATCACATATTACATTGTTTTGAGGTAGCGCAAGAGGAAGTACGGGTATCTCGACAACAGCAGCAATTGACATTTACAATTGTGGGAGGAGGCACCACTGGGGTTGAGATGGCAGCAGAGTTAGCGACCTTAGTTTACGGAACGCTAAGTAAAGATTATCCAAATTTAGATTTTCGTCGAGTTAGAGTTTTATTACTGCATTCAGGAGAAAGACTACTTCCAGAAATGCCGACTCGTTTGAGTAATTATACTGCGCGACAATTACGGCAGTTAGGAGTAGAGGTACAATTAAATTCTCGTGTAACTGGGGTGACAGAAAACGCGATTCATTTAGAAGACTCGCGCGTTATTCCTTGCCATACAGTAATATGGACTGCGGGAGTTGAGGGAGATAAAAAACTTAATAAATGGGGACTGTTAACAAATCGCAACAATCAAGTGAAGGTTTTCTCGACATTACAGGTTCCTGAACATCCCCAAGTATATGCCGTTGGAGATTTAGCAGCACTTCACGATAAACAATTACCAATGGTGGCGCCAGTAGCAATACAACAAGGAATAACTGCCGCAAATAATATTTTACGGCAAATTAAAGGTAAAAATCCGCAACCACTGCATTATCAACATCAAGGTTCAATGGTCATTATTGGGCGCCATGCAGCAGTGGCTCATATTGGTAAAGTTAAATTAACAGGGTTTCCTGCTTGGTTTTTGTGGTTAGTAATTCACCTCGCTTGTTTACCAGGAAATCTAAATCGTTTACACGTTTTAATTAGCTGGGGATGGATATACTTTTTGCGTACACATCCAATGCGATTAATCTTTAGGCAAGCTAATTTAGCTAAATATCATGACATCCCACTTCCTAACCTCGACCGTGTACAGGGGAAGGATTGATTTTTTTGGCAGTATCAAATTCAATGGCATCATGACTACAAAACAAACGTACCTCATTACTATGTGCTACAGATAACGCACGTAATCGTTCTTGATTCAAAAGTCGAGTCTTGCGGTCAACTTCCATAAACCACTGATAAGCGCGTAAACCAGGTGTACAGTTTGGTTTATTTGTTCCGACTTCATCTCGGTAAAAATAAGCATCACCTGCGTGTAAAAGCCAACCTGAAGATGTTTCTATAGCAATACCAGCATGACCGCGCGTATGACCTGCCAAAGGAATCATTAAAATAGATTCAGGTAATCCATCGAGGTCGCGAACTGCTTCAAAACCATACCAAGATTCACCCAATGCACTATATAACTTCCACTGTTTAACTTCATCCCATTGATTAGGACGGTAGCGTTGCGATGATATAAAACCTTTTCGTTCCTGTGCTGCATCAAGCTCTGCTTGCATTACATGTATGGTGGCTTCTGGAAAATCTTCCAATCCTCCAGCATGGTCAAAGTCTAAATGCGTAAGCACAATATGACGTACATCACTGACTTTGAATCCAAGTTGCTCTATTTGAGCGCGTGCGGTATATTTTTCTTCAAATTGAATTCGATTCACATTCATGAAAAATGGGCTTAATCGTGATAATGGCGCCTTAACATCACGTACCCCAAACCCAGTATCAATTAGAACTAATCCCTGATTAGTCTCAATTAGCAAACAATGACAAACTAGACACGCTGTAAGTCCACGACTAAAACCGTCAAAAAGGGCGCCTCCTATAGGGCACATACAACCGCAGTTTAAATGGTGAATACGCATGAAGCAATCCTTCTATAATTCACAACTACTACATTGCATTGCGAAAAGGGCTATTACATCTAACTATTGGGGGAAAGAAGAGTAGAATACTTAATGATTACAGCCAACATGTAAAGAGGGGAATTTTATGCAATTGACAGATTTTCTTGGACTGGTTCATCCTGTACTTGCTGTTATGTGTGTTTTCCCCTTAGTTGGTATCGTAGTTAACTACGCATGGGCAACACGTCAGCGTCGTTTACAAGCTAAAAGTGGTGATAAAAGTAAAATCCCTGCTTCTTCTGGTTTGGAACACAAGGGCGCCTGATTGACACTATCCTAAATTGTATTGCCTTATTATTTTTAGGGCAAGCAATGACAGGAACGCGCGACTTATTAGAGATTCCTTTAAGCTGGCAAGAACCTTACATATATAAATTTGATTTTGTGAATAAAATTTGTCCTACACCTCAACCGCAAGTGACAAAGTGAAGTTATATATACCTAAATTTTAATTTCATATATCATATTGGGTTTTAATATGTAAGTTGCTAGTTATGGAAACTACTGAAAGTTTAGGAAAGTTAGTTGACGCTTATTTAATTAGTGTTAGCACAATTTGCTGTGGACGTAGATGTATTTAAATTGATATATTCCTTAAGTAGTATTATATGGAAAAAATTGTAAATTATAACACAAATTTGTGATGTGGGTGTTATCTATCTTATTTATTTGCTATCAATACTTTATTTTTTATATTATTTCCGGTTTATAAAAATCTATAGCGAATGATTTGTTTACGTTGGTGCATTAATAACTTTGAGCAAGTTGCAATCATGAGTTAGTGCGTGATTACTAGTTAGTGTATGACGCTACTAGTTTAATAATTACGTTGAAGTTTTTGGTATTGTCATGTACCCCACGAAATGTCTGTGATACAAATCACTCTATTTCAGTAAGCTCTTAACTACGGGCAAATACTGACATTACTACTATTTTATGTATAATTATTTGTCAAAATAATTAGTCAAAATTTTGAGTTATGTGCAAAGGGGCATCTACACTTGTAACTGTAATCTATCCAATATTGGCAGATATGTTAGGACATAGCTTTTACATGAAAAAAAATCAATCTAATTTTCTAGAATTCTATAAAATTAATGGTTTATTAGTACCTTTGTTTAGATTGTTAGTAATAACATTAGGGCTAACGCTCCTGTTTTTTATTTCAGGAAAATTAAGTGTATTGTTAGCGTTATTTATACTATTAGGTATGGTTATTGCGGAGTATATACGTTCTAAAAAAGCACTCATCGCATCAAACGAACATCTCGAAACCGATGTTGAAGAGCGAACAGTCGCACTTGTGCATGTAAATGAGCAATTAAAGAAGGAGATAATAGAACGAAAACAAGCAGAAACAGCTTTGCGTCAGTTGGAGACTGAAAAAAATAAATTAATTGCTTCGTTGCAAGCACAAACACAACAGTTAGAAACAACCTTACAAAATTTAAAGAAAACGCAAACGCAACTAATCCAAAATGAAAAAATGTGGAGTTTAGGGCAGTTAGTTGCAGGTGTTGCCCATGAAATTAATAATCCTATTAGTTTTATCTATGGTAATTTAACTTACGTTCGTGAATATACAGATTATTTATTAAAATTAGTTTTGCTTTATCAAAAACACTATCCATGTCCTTTAGCAGAAATAACAGCGCTATTGGCAGGAAGTGAGATAGATTTTATTATTGAAGATTTACCTAAAATTTTAGAATCAATGAATACAGGCGCAAATCGTATTTCTAATATAGTTCAAAATTTAAAACAATTTTCGCGTTTACATGAGACGGGGATGAAAGCAGTTGATATCAACGAAAGTATTACTAGTACACTATTAATATTAGAGCATCGTCTTAAATTTGGCATACAGCAGTCAATTGGAGTAATTAAACAATATGGAGTTTTACCGAAAGTAAAATCTTATCCAGGAGAATTAAATCAAGTATTTATGCATATTATTAATAACGCAATTGATGCATTACAAGAATCAGTAAAATCTAAAAATAATCCCCAAATTATAATTAATACCCAGTTAAAGAATAATCAAAAGGTAAGTATTAGTATTAAAGACACAGCTTTAGGAATGACAGAAGAAGTCAGGCGCCAAATATTTAATCCATTTTTCACAACAAAACCAGTGGGAAAAGGAACAGGTTTAGGTTTAGCAGTCAGTCATGAAATTATAGCCGAAAAACACAAGGGTGAAATTACATGCATCTCGACACTAGGAGAAGGAACAGAATTTATCATCGAAATACCCCTCGGTTAGGAATTTAAATCCCTCACTTCCACTCTTCTAATCTCATCTAAAAACTTTAGCTGCTGGTATATGCAACTAATTTGCGGTAAATTCACACCTAAGAAATGGGCTTTCCGTAATGGGTTTCCAAAAATTGCTTCTACTTCTAAAGGGCGCCTTTCATCATAATCAATTTTCATACTGGTACGATAAGGCTTCATATTTACGGTGTAATTTAGCATTGTTTGAATAAAGCTATCAGGAATGATGCGTCCATAACTAGATGAGCCTAATGCAACTTCATGCATCAACTGTTCAACTAATTGGCGAGTATGAACATAAGACATTAATTCATCTGTTCTAGCGTTGAGAATTACAGACAAGCCATTATAGGGAATATTCCATACTAATTTTTTCCATCGAGCTAGTAATAAGTCTTCAGCTAATTCCATTGAGATTCCAGCACTAGCAAAATCATTGGCAATTTGCTGCATATAATGTGTAATCCCAGTTGAATTATAGTCATTTGCATATCCCCCTAGGGTAATTTGTCCATAGTCAAGGTGACGGATATGTCCTGCTCCAACTTTATTGGAACAGAGAAAACACAACCCACCAATAATGTTGACATTACCAACTATTTTGGCAACTTCTTCTTCAACCGCTAGTCCATTTTGCAAGACCAACACTACCCCATCATCTCTGACGACAGGCAGTAACATCTGCGGCAATAAATGGTTTTGTGTCGTCTTGAGTGCTATCACCACAACATCGCATTGTGGCATTTTTTCTACATCATTGTAGGCATTGACTTGAGGAAGGGTGAAATCACCATCTTTTGACTCAATAACTAAACCATGTTTACTAACATATTCGTAATCACTGTTCAGCAAAAAGTGAACATCTTTACCAGCTTTTTGGAGTTTGGCGCCGTAAAAGCCACCTAATGCACCAGTTCCCAGAATGGCGTAACTACGGTTCGACATGGTTGGTTAAATAAGGGTTGTAACACTTTTATTTTCTTTAATATCTCACATTTTGTACACGAGACACAAATGTTTTAAGGTGGCTGGATTTGCAACTATTAATTGTTGGATTTTAGCTTCGGTTTCTAATAATTTAGTTTGATTGTTACCATTATCGTGTGTTTCCCAATCTATGTTTTCTACTCCTAGTAGATGTACTAATGTATTTGTTACTGTTTTTTGATTGTATAATAATTTCTGGATTTTAAGTTGTTGTTCGTTAAGTACTGGCGCCGATTTTTGTGTAGTAATTATATCTGGTTGTTTGTTTGTCCATGTAGGTTGCCAGTTATTGAAACCACTAAGCGTTTTGGGAAAGTTGGTTGATGCTTCTTTTATTAGGGTTTGCAGAATTTGCGCGTGTGGACGTAGACGTAATATAAGTGTGGGTAGCCAAGGTAATAATATAGTGTCGGGCACCGTGGCAAAGACTTTACTTAACAGTTCTACTACAAACCGACTAATACGGGGAGCAAACGTTAACGATAATATAAACCCGTTGAGATAATCTGGAAAGGCGCCTATAAGCATTGGGTTATCCATGACTTGATTAAAAAAGTTACGAATTTGTTCTATGGTTCGCAGTGATAGTAACCATGTGCTTTTCTTATTGCATACACCTATACTATACAGCTACAATTTAGTCAACTATAGATACAGCAGATTGCGGGTAAATGAGGTACAATTATAATTGGTGCATCAATTACGATAATGAAAGCTTACTCCATCGACTTCCGGTTAAAAATTGTTCAAGCCTACGAGCAAGGGGACACTTCAATC